>MDTC01272059.1_pt1 | contig 30616 bp, 20 predicted proteins | sample 811181 | NCBI WGS metagenome assembly MDTC01 (sample SAMN05326644, study PRJNA326480) | marine metagenome | isolation source: seawater | place: Pacific Ocean: North | collected 2011 | reverse complement strand
CTTTCTTCTTTTCTAGGATTTACCGCTCAAGAGAAAAAACAGGCAATCAAACTTCTGAATCTCCTTGGTTTGAGCGACAAATTAGACCAGTGGACTTCTACTCTGTCTCGCGGAGAGCGTCAGCGTCTGGCGATCGTCAGAAGCTTATTTTCTCGGCCAAGAATTCTTCTAGCGGATGAGCCAACGTCCAGCTTGGATGAAAAATGGGCAAAGGTAAGTTTGGAGCTGATTAAAAAAGACGTCGAAGAACGAAATGGTTCGGTCATTTGCTCTCTACATGATTCCCATCAGGCTCGGGACTTTTCTAACCGTGAACTTTTCATTGACTCGAACTCACCGGAAAATTGGTCAATTCAGGATGTCGAATCTAAAAAATCATGAATTCCGAATCAAAGATTATTCCTTGGCACAGTCGATTTGACCTCCAAGGTATTACCTTTCTGTTCTTTCTTTTGCTTTGCCTTGGTTCTTTCCCCGCACTCGAGGGGTCTGGTCGCGATTTAGATTATTGGAACAACCTGAAAGGCTTCGCCTTAAAATTATTCCCCCCTGACTTTTCCATCCTGAGGTCAACCCTTCAAGGAATTTGGGAGACTATCCAGATTGCCTCTCTTTCGACTTTATTGGCCTCAGTATTTTCTTTGTTTCTTTCTTTGGGGGCTGCACGAACGATTTCCCCACTATGGGTGGTATCAATTACCCGGATGCTACTTAACATAATTCGTACAATTCCCAGTTTGCTTTGGGCGATTTTGGCGGTGGTCCTGGTCGGCTCAAATCCTTTGGCCGGAATAATCGCACTCACCTTTTATAGTACCGGGTATTTGGCTAAGTTCTTCAGCGAAGCCTTCGAGTCCGCCGACTTAAATGCACAGCATGCATTACGAGGCCTAGGAGCGGACCAGTTTCAAGCCTTTCAATATGGTCTTTGGCCGAACCTACGCCCAATCATTTGGAGCCATTGTCTGTGGATGTTCGAATACAATGTTCGATCCGCCAGCATAATTGGATATGTTGGAGCGGGGGGAATTGGACTGCACCTCAAGCTCTATGCCGAATCGGCGGATAGTTGGAATAAGTTTTCTTTGGTACTTCTATGCATGCTCATTATCGTCACAGTCTTAGATTTGACCGGTGAAAGGGTCCGGAAATCCATTCGGGACAGACTCGAAGGAAAAAGTTCACTTGTAAAAAAAGGTGATTAACGCCTACAATTTGGCATTCCAAATGCGACCCATTTGTAGTCAGATATTTGTACTCATTTACAGGTTAAAGTGGGGCGACAGACCGGATTCGAACCGGCGACCCCCGGCACCACAAGCCGGTGCTCTAACCAACTGAGCTACTATCGCCACAAAGTAAGAAAACCAATTAAAAAACTAGTCGGCCACAGTCAACGCGAAAGGTTACGATTCACGTCTTGCCTTCTTGACCGCGGCGAAAGTCTCGGGCATAATTCATCCTTTTCGCCAATTATGCTAAGAGCTGGAATAGTAGGTTTGCCCAATGTCGGCAAAAGTACCCTTTTTAACGCCTTGACCAAGAGTCGCAAAGCGGAGGCCGCGAATTACCCATTCTGTACGATCGACCCGAATGTCGGAGTCGTTCAAGTTCCTGACGACCGATTGGATCCACTGGCCAAATTGGTGGGGACCGCTACCATCATCCCCGCAGTCATTGAAATGGTCGATATAGCAGGCCTAGTTGAGGGTGCCAGCAAGGGAGAAGGTCTAGGAAACAAATTCCTCGCCAATGTTCGTGAAGTGGATGCCATCGTACACGTCGTACGCTGTTTTGAGGATGAAGACGTGATCCACAACATGGGTGAGGTTGATCCTCTGCGGGATGCCGAAGTCATAATGACGGAACTTGTGCTTGCCGATGCCGAGTCAGTCGAAAGCCAACATCAGAAAACAATTAAAAAAGCCCGCGGCCAAGACAAGGACGCCGCTCTAAGCGTTGCCCTTCTCGAACGCCTCGCCCCACATTTGGACGAAGGGAAACCGGCAAACCTCCTTCCCATGGATGAGGATGAGGTGGCGAGGCTTAAGTCTTTTTGCCTGCTCACGGCAAAGCCCATGCTCTATGCCTGCAACGTAAAGGAGGAGGAAGTAGTTGATCCGAGCGGCAACCCAAACGCATCCAAACTTCGCGAATGGGCCGCCAGCCAACAAGATGCGGGTTCGTGCGTCATTTCTGCTAAAATGGAAGAGGAACTTTCAGAACTGGAAGATAGCGAAATCACTGAATATCTGGAATCGATGGGTGTAAGCGATTCAGGTGTTTCGGGGCTAATCCAAGCCACCTACGACTTACTGGGCTTGGCGTCGTTTTTGACCGCAGGGGAAAAGGAAGCCCGAGCATGGACCTTTCGAAAAGGCATGAAGGCTCCGCAATGCGCCGGGGTCATACATACTGATTTCGAGAGGACTTTCATTAAAGCCGACGTGGTCTCTTACGACGACCTGATAGCCGCAGGCTCCATGCAATCCGCCCGAGAGATCGGCAAATGGCGCTTGGAAGGAAAGGAATATCAGTTTGTCGATGGCGACGTCACCCTCTTCAAGTGCGGAGCCTAAAATCTTCAGAGCAGAATTGAGTCTCGGAAACCTTCCGATAATATAAAGTTCGATATGCAAATAAATTATTTTTATGAGAAGTTGTTAGTCTGTTTGGGAACAATTCTCTTGTGGGGTGCTTCCTGCTCCGATTCCTCGGAAATTAGTAGATATTCCATTCCCAAAGAGAAGCAAAGCCCTCTTTTCTTAAACAATCTAGAGATGGCTCAGCCCATTTGGGATGTCCCCTCGGGATGGAAACCCGGGAAGGAATCATCCATGCGAGTGGGGAGCTTTTCCGTAGAAGATGAGAATGGTTCCGCCTTGGACATATCGATCAGCAACTTGCTCGGAGATGGTGGCGGGCTCCTATCGAACGTAAATCGTTGGATTGGCCAAATCGGCATGAGTGCAACCACCGCTGGAGGGCTATCAAATTACATCAGCGACATCACTGTAGCAGACAAGCCTGCAACTTTGGTAAAAGCATCTAGTAAAGAACAAGCACTTGTTTCAGCAATTGTAAAAATTGATGGGCGGTCGTGGTTCTTCAAAATGATGGGAGATGCGAGACTCGCAGAAATGGAACAGGAGAATTTCGATTTGCTTCTCCAGTCGGTTCGCTTCGAAAGCAGCGAGGGAGAGTAAGTAAAATGAGTCCGACGGAACAAAGCTGGCGCAAACGCTGGCGGAAGAATCCAGTAGTTAGCGTGTTCACCTCTTTGCGTCTCACGGTGACATTGCTTTCTTTTTCCCTCGCATTGGTATTTTTCGGTACTCTCGATCAAGTAAACATCGGTATAAACAAGGCTCAACAGGACTATTTTGAGTCTTTCTTTGTTACATGGAAATATCCGGAAGAGTGGCCCTTGGGAACTAAAATGGTTCTAGTTACTCACCCCGAAAACGACATTGCCAAGAAACATGATCGTATTGCCATAGACGACAAGCAACTGGAAAATTTTCGATTTCTCGGGTTCATCGACAACACCTTCCATTCCCAAATAAAGTCCGTTTTCGAGGATTCTGAAGGTTCCTTGGAACCAGACCCTAGTTTGCGCTTCCATAGTCTCCAAGAAATTAAGACCGCTCTGTCCACCGACGGCTACAAGAATGGTCATGGTGCCATTCTTCCAGATTCGGCGATGGAAAAGTTTAAAGACTCTAAGAGCGCAGAAGACAATACCAGTGCCAAACCGAACAACGAACTCAATTTGGCAGTAATAGAACTAGAAGGTCAAATGCCCTTTGCCCTAAAGGGTTTTCCAGTGCCTCTGCCCGGAGGATACCTATTGGGAGGTTTATTGCTGATAAATTTAATGACTTCGGCGGCCTTCCGCTACCAGTTGAAATTCAAGCACGCAGGTATTTGGATTACCCACAGCGGTCTTGCCTTGATGCTGATTAGTGAATTGGTAACGGATCTCACTGAGAAAGAGAGCATCATGATTATCAACGAGGGTGAGTCCACAAACTTTTCCAAGGACTTTCATGAGGATGAGTTCGTGTTGATCGATGAATCCGGAGATGATTCGGATGAAGTTCTAAGCTTGCCTATAAATCTATTGGATTCGGAACCCGAGAATGCAGGAATCTTGGGAAACTGGTTCAAAAATGATCCAAGCGGCTTGCAAGAAATAAATTTGCAAGACTTCGACTCAAGTTTTCCGTTCGTTCTTAAAGTCAAAAAGTTTTACAAGAACTCGGACTTCAACACTCCCAAAGAGGGGGACGAAATTTTTACTCTTGAAAACGCCAATGGAAGGAAAGTCCAAATCTCCCCCATCGAACAACCCGAAACCTTCAGGGCGGACGAGATGAACTTCCGAACGGCGATTGTGGAATTGAGGTCAACCGAAGACGCCAACAAAACATTCGGCGAATGGCTTGTTTCATCTTTCTTTGATGCTGCCGGTTATGGACCACAAGAATTCATACACCGCGAAAAAAGGTACCGTTTGGAAATTCGACGCAAACGATACTATTATGATTTCGACATGGAATTACTGGATTTCCGTTTCCTGCGTTATCCCGGGACGGATAGACCCAAGGACTTTTCAAGCGACGTAAACATCCGGATTCCGGGAGAACCGGTTCGAAAAACTCGCATATACATGAATCACCCTTTAAGCCTCGATGGGAACACCTTCTTTCAGGCCGGATTCGATTCCACTACGGAAACTCAGACTAGGCTCCAAGTCGTAAGTAATCCCGGTAGTATATTACCATACATTGGCGTAACTTTGGTGGGTCTTGGTTTAGCGGTCCAATTCGCCTATCACCTTTTAGGATTTGCAAAGAGAAGAAAGAAAGTAGGCATTGCATGAATTCTGCTCCTGATTCTACCGAGATTGAGAGACCATCCTTCAGTGCCATAGTGGCAAAGTGGACACCCATCTTATTGGTAGCAATTTTTGCCCTGTACTCGTTAAGCAAATTGCGACCGCCCAGGCACGAAGGGAACTTTGACTTGGAAACATTTGGGAGCTTGCCCGCTCAAGAGAAAGGACGAGTTAAACCTCTCGATACTGTAGCCCGTAATGCTCTGTTGGTGATGCGGGGCAAACAAACCGTTCCCGATGGTCCCGACGTTGGTTATTTCGAGAAACTGTTCTATGGCAAAAAGTCTCCTCGATACCTTCCCGCAATCGAATGGTTCGCGGAACTCACTTTACGCCCTAATGAAGCGGACAAATACAAGGTTTTTCGCATCGATCATCCGGAAGTGCTGGGACTTTTCGGCTTTGAACCCGGAAAAGAGAAATATTTTTCATTTAACGATCTGTTTCATGCAGAAAAGATTCAGAATCTTAGAGGAGAAATGGATGGGATTCTAAAAGAGGTTAACGACTTCGTGGCAAACAATCCTGAAGCTACTGAGCAGGATCGGATTAAAATGCGCGAAAGGCTCGTACCCCTCTACGAAGAAACTCAAAAGAAACATGACGCCTTGTTAGCGAAGGTAGGTGAGGTAGAGCGGGCCACACGATCCATCAAACTAGGCGAAGACTTAAATCGGAACAACAAGCTCGATGAGGGAGAAGACCTCAACCAAAACAACAAATTAGACCCGGGGCCCGACCCTAAGAAATACACACCCTATCAACGCAACTTGGGTCAACTTTATGAAGCCATAACTTTGTACGACCAACTGAAGAATGCTCTTTACCCCCAAGCCAGAGCAGAACTTTTTGGTCCTTCCTACTCCAATGATCTCGCGGTTCTCGACCTGCGTAGAGAATTACTCAAACTGGGTGCCCTTGAAAACGAAAGCATGGCAATCGAAGCCCTGCGCGACAAACCGGGAGCACTTAAGCAAATTCAAGATTTTCAGGCATCGGAAGTATTTTTGCAAGGCCAAGCTAGATTTGCCCCATTGGGCATTATTCCACCCGAGAGTTTCGTGGGAAAAATAAGTATCGAAAACGGCAGCAACAAGCTGCGTGTGTCTCGGAAGTCCGACGAGGCTCATTTTGAGCAATACGGGGAGGATGATTTTCCCACAGGGAAGCTTAAGGAATTCCTAAGTGCTCAAGACCAAGTGAAAATCGGATCTTTTTCGACTTTTCGTGGAATCTGGCGAGAAAACCAGTTGCGAGAAAAACTCATCAAGTCGGTAGATGATGATGATTCAGCAACACTGACAAACATTCACGACGGTCGAAATTGGCTCATCGACGCCTGTTTCTATCTGACTTTCGCCTTGATCGCATACGGGATATTTCGGCGATTAGAAAAGAAGAGATCGCTTGGTCTAGCTAGTTTTGCTGCAATTTGCATCTTTGCAGGTTTAACTTGTGTGTGGCAGGTCCTCTTCGGATTACCCTCTGCAACCACGGAGAACGTAACCCTGCATGACATAGACTGGATTTCGCTTCCAGATTCACTCCTTGAAACCAGAGGACAATCCGCTAAAGGTGACCCCGAAAACATTGGTAAGATTAACCCAATGGTGAAGTCATACGCCGACCTATCGAAAACCTTCCAAGAAGGCGACCACGCCAAGTTCAACGGCATAGTACAAAAGCTTTCGGACGATTTCGCAAAAGTCGCGCCTTTGCAATGGCACGATTTCAAGAACCTTACTCCCGAACAAAACTTTAATGCCGCCCAGCCTTTTGTAACCTGCATGGCACTGTACCTCGTTGCCCTAATATTAGTTTTCGTCTCTTGGCTAATTTGGCAGGATCCGCTTCAAAAGTCAGCAGTAGGAATTGCTTATGTTGCGCTCACTATTCACATCATAGGACTTTTGGTTCGGATTTGGATACAGGGACGACCTCCCGTAACGAATTTATACTCTTCCGCCATTTTCATAAGTTTGGGAGCAGTGATCTTCGGCTTACTATTCGAGCGCATATATCGCAATGGGATAGGAACCGCGGCGGCGGCCATCGTGGGTTTTGTCTCTTTGATAATTGCCCACAATCTCGCCATGGACGGAGACACGATGGAAATGCTCCAAGCCGTCCTCGACACCAATCTCTGGCTTGCTACGCATGTTGTGTGCATTACTCTAGGATACGTAGCAATGTTCGTAGCAGGAATTCTCGCAATTCTCTATATATTGCGAGGAATACTAGATCTACGATTTGACAAAAAAGCAGCTAGCTCCATCTCATCCATGATTTATGGTGTCACCTGCTTCGCCGTAATTTTCAGCTTCGTCGGCACTATGCTCGGTGGGATTTGGGCCGATCAGTCATGGGGGCGTTTCTGGGGTTGGGACCCCAAGGAAAACGGTGCCTTACTAATTGTGATCTGGAGTGCAATAGTGCTTCATTCTAGATGGGGCGGGATAGCCAAGGACCGTGGGATTGCCGCTCTGGCCATCGGTGGAAACATCGTTACCGCTTGGTCGTGGTTCGGTACAAATCTTCTTCAAGAAGGCTTGCATAGTTACGGTTTTTCGGACTCGGGTTTCATCTGGCTAATGCGATTCAACGCAACGCAGCTTTTATTTATCGCGATCGCTTACCTGCCTAAACGCCTGTGGCGCAGTGAACTCCGATCGGACCCAAAGACCGCCTAACAGATCTTCCGTTACTTGTTCAACGAATTCGTCAAGGTCTCGAACACTTCGCGTGGAGGACGACCGAAAGAGCAAGAAAAAGGAACTTCGCTATTCTCCAAGGACCGTTCCATAGCTGCTGCTTCGGTCAGCCTAACGAGGATCAAGTCTCTATTCATGTAGTTTTTTAGAACAAACTCCTCCACCTCGTTCTTGCGTAACTCCAATCGGCGAAACCACCCCCTCAAGGAATAGCCCTGTTCGTCGATCCGTAGACGAGACCACTCAAACATTTGATCGAGGAGACTGAGTGCCGCAAGTACTGAAAAGACGACCCGTGCAATCCAATTAAAAGCCTCGACCTCAAAGGTGAGCATCCCGAAGAACGCCCCAAGTAAGGCCAAAAACAAGGTGAGAGCTAATTGCCTCCACCAAATTGGCTTCACCACGATACCCCGACCTTGGGATTTTTTTCGACTCATCTCGAGCGAAAAGTAGTTACCCCAGACATCTACGAAGAACGGAGCGTGGGAAAAAGGATGGTATCTCGAATGTTTGCCGCCTTCGTGAGAAAGATCACTAGGCGATCGATACCCAAGCCCATACCGCCGGCAGGTGGCATCCCGTGCTCAAGCGCCAGAAGAAAATCTTCGTCCATTTCATGGGTTTCCTCTCCCACTTGGCGTTGGAAGGCTTCACGTTGAACGAAGGGGTCATTTTGTTCCGAATAGGCGGGGGCGATCTCCTGGCCATTTATGCAGAGTTCGAACACGTCGATGGTGGAAGGATCGTCTTGAGTGATTTTAGCTAGAGGACATAGCTCACGAGGAATGTGAGTGACAAAAGTAGGCTGAACGAGAGTGTGCTCAATAACTTTTTCGAATACATCGTTGGTAACCTCAAAATCTTCCAAATCGGGATCAACTTCAATGCCGAGTGCCTTAGTCTTTTCCAGTTTTTCAGCCTTTGGCAAATCGAACCAGTCTTCGCGACCAACGGCCTCAAGAATGAGATCCTTGTACTTGGCTTCACGCCATTCTCCGGATAAGTCTATGACATCGCCTTCAGGACGCTCAATCGTAAGCGTGCCAATAGCTTTTTTGGCGACATGTTGAATAAGAGATCGAGTGAGTTCCATCATGCCGCGAAAATCTGTATAGGCTTGATAAGCCTCCAACATGGTGAACTCAGGGTTGTGCCTTCGTGACAAACCCTCGTTTCGGAACACTCTCCCGATTTCAAATACCCGATCAAAACCACCTACAAGAAGACGCTTCAAGTGCAGCTCAAGTGCAATGCGAAGATTGAAATCACAGTCAAGGGCATTGAAGTGTGTACGAAAGGGTCGAGCAGCTGCACCACCGGATACGGCTTGGAGCATGGGCGTCTCGACTTCAAGAAATTCGCGATCCCAAAGGAATTCGCGCACTAGGCGGATAATACTGCTGCGTGCCTTGAAACGGTCTCGAGAATCCTCGTTGACTACAAGATCCAGGTAGCGTTGACGATAGATTTGCTCGTTATCAGTGAGGCCATGCCACTTCTCGGGTAGAGGACGAAGAGATTTCGAGACCAAGGTATACTCTAAAGCCCGAACTGTGATTTCTCCCGTCTTGGTACGAAATAACTTTCCGCGTACACCAATGAAGTCGCCCAAATCAAGTTTTTTGAACTCGGCGTAGGATTCGTCACCTATCTCGTCTCGCCTGACATAAGCTTGAATACGGCCATCCCTATCAAGTAATTTCAGGAAAGTGGCTTTCCCCATCAAGCGAAAGATAACAACTCGGCCAACAACTGACACCTCCGGACCTTCCTCATCTTCTTCAGGCAAGAGAGCTTTTGCCTGTTCCGAAGTATGGGACTGCAGAAAATTGGCGGAATAAGGATTTGCACCTGCTTCACGCAAAGAGTCCAACTTGGCTTTACGTACAGCAAAGAGGTCGCTCGTTTCGATATCGGTTGAATCGTTTGGTTCTTGGGTTTCACTCATTAGGAAAAATCAGGCTACCTTTCGCAGTGACTGAGGCAACGGAAATCCGGATGTATTCGGAAAATCAAATAGCCTTCGACTTAAGATACTCTGGCCAAGACTACACGAAACCCCAGATTACGAAAACGGTGGTAGAGTGAATTCGTTGAACGCGATGAGGATTTGCACTCCGCCGCGCTTTTCATGTAACCACCCCCACGACTTATTCGAAACTCGTCCTGTTCGGAATCCCCAAGCAAGGTATTAACGAAAGAATTGCCAACCCACTCTCGAATGTTGCCGTAGAGGTCATACAATCCCCATGGGTTAGGCAGCATCAAACCGACGGGATGAATTTGCTTATTGCTGTTGCTCTTAAACCAGGCGTGTTGCAGCAAATCCGTAGGATCATCGCCAAAATAGTAATCGGTGGAACTACCAGCACGACAAGCATATTCCCACTCCACCTCCGAGGGTAATCGATACTCGTAACCCTTGGGCAAATGGTCATGACGTTTACCAAGATTCGTCATTGCCTTGCAAAAAGATACTGCATCAAGCCATGAAACGTTGTTAACGGGCAAATTTTCACGAAAAAAGCCTTCTCCATCATCAATATGACTGGGGTTTAGACCCATCACACTAGTGTAGGTTTCTTGAGTCACGAGATGCTGTCCCATCCAAAACCCTTCATTCATTTCAACCAAACGAACTTCATTTGCATAGGGCACCCAAACGGAAAGAGAACCTGAAGGAATCCAAGAATAACTAGCACCCAAGACATCTTGATGCACCTCAGGCTCACTTGGCTCAGTTTGAGGTCTAGCTTCAACTTTGGCTTCCAATGCTACGGGGATACGAGTACTTGAGGGCGTTCGAGACTTTCTCGCAATGGGTAAGTCTCGAGGAGGCTTCGCCGGCAAAACAAGCTTCCCTTGTGGAGACTCCTCCTCTTTTGGGCAAACGGGAGCAACTTTATCTTCAGAAGGAACAGGAACGACATCATCCTGAGGAGAAACGGAAGGAACGTCATCTTCAGAAGGAACACGAAAGGCTTCACCCTGAGAAGGAATAGGAGCGACTGTATCTTTGGATGTTTCGAGTCGGCGAAAAACCCTCCGCCTTTGTGCTTCGCCAGCAGCGTCCCAGACCGGCCACAAATCAACTTCAAAAACATCAACTTTAGTTATGGATTCCGTCAGAGCCTCAATCATTTTTGGCCGCGATTCAGTTTTCCCCAAGAGATCTAGGACTGACTGCTTAGCCTTTTTTCGCCAATCGGTGTCTGAAGTCTGAATAGACTGGAAGGGCTGAAGACAGAGATCCAGTCCAGCCGGAAGGTCTGTCTCTTTAAGATAGATAGAAAGAATATCCTTATCGAGGCTTAAAGCGTATCCGACCTCACTCCTCACATATCGAGACTCAACCGCATCAGGAGATATAAAAACAATGAATAACTTAGCCCCCTTTATCGCCGAAGCAATTTCCTCGACCCATTCACCGGCAGGAGCAATACCCTCATCATACCACATATCTACTCCTTGCTTGCGCAGCCATTCCATACAATCGTAAACGAATGCTTTATCGGCATGAGCATAACTTACAAAAGTGTAGGAACCTTTGCCAGAATAAGCCTCAAAAGGCACTGGAGTGACATTGTTCGTAATCATAGTCGGGGAGAACGTGTCAGTAATCGATGTAGCCTGGACGCTGCAAGAGATATATCGGGAAACTTCCGAATCCTTTGGCAAGCTCAATGTTTCCTACGTACTCGAAGTCAAAGTCATCACGGCCAAAAGAAAGTAATCCCGCAACTGTTTCCGAAACATAAACGCATCCGGGCAAGGCAATCGGCTCGATTCGGGCTGCCCTGTTAACATGAGTTCCAAAGAAATTGGTCTTGCGCAGAAGTGGATCATGAGCCGCATAAGCAGGTCCGGCATGCAAAGCGATACGTATGTCAAAATCGAAAGGTAAGCCTTTCTCACTCCAATTAGTCTGAGAAACAAAATCCCGCAAATCCAAGGCTAAGGCCAGACCGTCTTCGACCTCGTCGAATACGCAAAAGATGGCATCCCCCCAAGTGTTGATGAATGCAGGTCTTCGAGATTGCTTCTCCAAAAGTTCTGAAAGGCCTCCAAGGAATTGTTCGACGTAGACGGGAGAATCAGAATCAGGAAGCTTGCTAAAGCCTTGGACATCAGCGAAAAGCATGGTCTTAACTAGACGTACAGGTCCTGCTTCAGGAGTGCGGGAAGTCGGGACGAGAAAGGCAGGTTTTGTTTCACCCGATTTGCGAATAGGAGAGGACTCTATCAAGGCTGAAGCAAGCATTTGAGCCGAGTCGATGATAACGGGAGGGCCGAACCGCTTGCTCCAACGAGTTACCAACTGACCAGTCCCGCCTGTGCTTCCTCCATCTCCATTCCAGAGCACAAGTAGTTTTGGCTCCTCGTCCAATGTACGAGCTCGCATTGCGGCAAACCCAATAAGCACATCATTACAAAGCTCAAAAAGTGTATCATCACCAAGGTATTCCTCCTCGGTTACATAATGAACATAATGCGCTTTATCCAAGGCGCGTTCAAACCGTTGAACCCAGTTTCCTCCCGCTCGACGGACACTTGTCTCTATGAAATCCTTCTTATTGAAAGGGAGAAAAACATGGACCTCACAACCACGTGCGAGCATAGCTTCAATGAAGAGAATGTCAGTACCACAGGCTGCGGAACTAAAGCCGCAGGAACAATCCAGTTTATCCAGAGTACCCTCAATTTCTGACTTTGCCAATGTCTCAGCTTCCGGAGGAAACCGGACAGCCCCATCACTTTTATCGATAACGTGACCGGAGCAAGCGACTATTCCCGTCTGAGGGAAAACACCGGATATTTGTTCCAAAACCATGGGATCTTCATAGGCGGAGGCAATCTGGATTGCCTGTGTTCGGGTCGTCGCAATCTTGGCAGGTTCGGCATCAGTCATGGCCACGGCTTCCGCATAGGCTGCCAATGATGCATCAAGATTTCCTTCGATTAGATATGCTTCACCAGTCGTTGCCTGAGACCAATAGTCTCCGAGTGAGTTTTGCTTCAAGTTTTGGCAGATGTCCAACGCGCGCTTCGAATATGAGCGAGCTTGTTCCGCATCACCGGATAGCAAGTACATGAAAGCGACGTTGATGCAGGGATAATACTCGGTACCTACATCCTTTAGGCGACTCTGCTTAAAAGCATCAAAACTTGTTGTGGAAAATCCTTCCTTGTAACGAGCGATGGCAAGCTCGGCATATCGTTTCTTGCTTTCGGGATCTGAAGCATACTGCCACAAATCCTTGTAGGCGCTAGCGAGAAGACTATGTGCCTCGACGTCGCGATCTCCCACTGCAACTAATTCTTCGAGAATCTGGGTAGCCTTTAGAGGAGAGCCACCGTTAATCAATGCCGATGCTGCCTTCTGGCTGAGTGTTCTATCTTCTGAGAATCTCTCCAGACCAACCTTCGCCACGTCGTAAGCAAGAAGAGAATCACCAACGTCGATCATACGCTGGCACAAATTTCGATATTCTAGTGCACTTGAGTTCTCGCGATCAAAAAACTCCCACTCCTTTCTAAGATTCGGAGCAAATCTGGGGCTTAGCTGAGACACAGGCGTTTAAAACACCTAAGAGATAAGAATGCCACGCAGTTGGGCGAGGCAAAACACAGAGAAATGAGAAACAATTAAAGTTTCTCGTATCGAGTCCGAAGCATTTGGCTGAAAGCGGCAACTTCTCTAGCGCGGCGCTTCTTGTCCGAGGGTTTCTCGAAATACCGCTTGGCCCGGGCATCACGTATGATGCCTTCGCGATCCAGACGCTTTTTGAGGCGCCGAATGGCACGGTCCATAGTTTCACCCTTACGAATTTTAATTTCAACCGACATAATACTTATGGAATGAGAGAAAGGAAAAGAAAATAGACTGACCAAGAAAAACGGTCAAGTGCGAAGAGACTACATTTCGATTCAACTTCAAACGGAGAAATAATTCAGCTCACTTGCCACTTCCGGTACTCCTTGCCACGCCATTCCCGATAAGAAAGAATTATTATCCGCTCTTGGCTCGCTTCGCCCAAGCAGGTTCCTCTGGCGGAGGAGGCGGATTCAAGATAACTTTGGCTCCAAGCACACAAGAATGCGCTCTTAGATCTTTGAAACCATCGGAAGAGAAGCTCACCGTAAACCGAGGGTCCGTTTCCGCGACAAGGGCGTCCTTTCCATTCGAAGCGGCAAAAGCGAAGTGCACGCGGGTAAACCCTCGGCCTTCTCCCGAGATGGCATGAACCTTCTGCATAAAAGCTTTTACATCATCGCTATCGTCTTTGAGCAACCAAGTCACTTCCTTGGTAATCTTCGCCAAAGACTTTTCGGCAGGTAATATAGAAACGACGTTTACACGAGTTTCTCCGTTTCTTTCCGAAGCCACACCTTCCACGATCACGATTTCGCTCTCAACCAAGTTAACTCCGTACTGTTCGTAAGCCTCCGAAAAAACCATAAGTGAAAAATCCTTCTCCTTTGCTGCCAGAGTAAAGCGCGCCCAAGGACGACCATCCTTCTTCGTAAAACGTTTTTCCACTTCGGCGATAACTCCGCAAAGCCGGAAGGGACGCTTGCCCTCCACGGTTTCAAGATCCTTAGCCGTAATATCGGAAGCAAGTGCCCCAAGTCCTCCGAGCGTATCCACGGGATGTCCTGAAAGGTAAAAACCCAGCAACTCTTTTTCATAGGAAAGTTGCTCCAGTTCGTCCAGTTCCTGCACTTGGGAAACACCGTCACCTGTGGAACCGTTTTCGGAAGTTAGGGATGAGACCGGCCCTGCATCCATCATATCCGCACCCATCATGTCGAAAAGGGTGTCCTGCCCCGCATCACGATCCTTTCGCCGCAGCTGGGCTTCCCCCATGATGCGATCGAGATCCATAAGCAAGGCAGCTCGGTTCTCTCCCAAGGAATCGAAGGATCCCGTCTTGGCCAAACACTCGAACACCCTTTTGTTCACAGCTTTCGGGTCTACTCGCTCGGCAAAATCGCTAAAACTCTCGAAGGGCCCGTTTGCCTCCCGTTCGGCAATGACTAATCTAGACGCTACGTCACCCACGCCCTTTACTGCAGATAGACCGAAACGAATGCTCCTCTTGTCCCTTTTTTTTCCGTGAACAGGGGTAAAATTGCCCCCCGATTCGTTAACGTCGGGGCCGAGTACTGATATACCCATTTCCGAGCACTCACCGATGAAATGAGAAAGTTTTTCTGCATTTCCCAATTCGCAGGAAAGCACACCCGCCATAAAGTCCACCGGGTGATTTGCCTTCAAATAAGCAGTCTGATAGCTGATTATGCCGTAAGCCGCTGAGTGTGACTTGTTGAAACCGTAGCCCGCGAACTTTTCTAAGATATCGAATATCTCGTCCGCCTTCTTCTTGTCGATATCGTTTGTCTCCTTGGCTCCCTTGACAAAAATATCGCGTTGCTTGGCCATTTCTTCGGGCTTCTTTTTCCCCATTGCTCGCCTCAGGATATCAGCCCCGCCGAGAGTATAACCCGCCACGCGTTTGGCCGCTTCCATCACCTGTTCCTGGTACACCATCACACCGTAGGTTTCCTCGCAGATATCCTCCAACAAAGGATGGGGGAAACGAATGGTGGAGGAATCCTCCTTGCCCTTGATGTAGTCAGGAATCCACTCCATCGGCCCCGGCCGATAAAGGGCGATGAGGGCAATGATCTCGTCCACGTTCGAAATGTTCATTTGCCTGCACAAGCGTCGCATACCGTCCGACTCAAGTTGAAACACGCCAATGGTCTGTGCATCGTTCAGCAAGGCGAAGGTAGCTTCGTCCTCAAGAGTTACGTCACTTACACTAAATCTATCGTCGCCCGTGGTCCGCTTCACGTGAGCCTCGGCCTCGGATATAACAGTCAAGGTCTTCAGACCCAAAAAGTCCATTTTCAAGAGGCCCAAGTCCTCCACAGGATCCTTGGGAAACTGCGTGGTTAAAACACCGTCCTGCAAAGTTAGCGGCACAAGTTCACGCAACGGACGGTCGGCGATGATCACCCCCGCCGCGTGGGTGCCTACGTTGCGCACCATACCCTCGATAACCTTGCCCGTGTCAACGATTTGCCTGCAAATCGGGTTTTTCTCGTACTCCGCTTTGAACTCGGAGTTCTTCTCGATCGCGTCGGACAACGAGATATTCAAGTCATCGGGCACCATCTTGGCCATGCGGTCCGCCTCCGCGAAGGGTACGTCCCGCACTCGGGCTACGTCCCGCATCACCATCTTGGCTCCGAAGGTACCGAAGGTTATGATGTTGGCCACGCACTCGCGCCCATACTTTTCCCGCACATACTCTATAACCTCACCGCGCCTGCGCATGCAGAAGTCGATATCGAAATCTGGCGGCGACACTCGTTCGGGATTGAGGAATCGCTCGAACAGCAAGCCGAAGCGCAAAGGGTCGATATCCGTGATCCCCAACAAGTAGGCTACTAAGCATCCGGCGCCGGAACCTCGCCCGGGTCCCACCGGAATGCTCTGTTCGCGAGACCACTTTATAAAGTCCGCCACGATTAGGAAATAGTCGTTGAAACCAGATGAGTCGATGATGCTCAGTTCGTAGTCCACCCGCTCGCTCAGTTCCAACAGCTTTGCATCGGCATTCTCATCACGCTCACTCTTTTTTAGATAGGAAAGCTCGTAGCGCTCCACCATGCCCTTATTGCATAGGCTCTTCAGGTAGCTCGGACGATCAGCAAACTCCTTCGAGATCTCAAGCGGCATCGGGTAAACTGGATAATTGTTCTCACCAAAGGGCAGCTTCACGTCACACATTTCGGCCACGCCGAACACGTTGGTCACCGCCTCGGGTACCTCGCGAAAGATCATTTCCATCTCCTCTCGCGACTTGAGGTAGAACTCCTTACCATCGTATCGCATCCGCTTCGGATCATCTAGCTTCGATCCCGTCTGGATACAGAGCAAAGCGTCGTGCGGGTCCCAATCCTCCCCACGCACATAGTGCACGTCGTTGGAGCCCACGATCTTTAGGTCGAACTCCTTGGCCAGCTTTAGGAGATCGGGAATAATCTTCACCTGCAAGGGAATCCCATGGTTCTGAAGTTCCACGAAATAATTCTCCTTGCCGAAAATATCCACGAACTCGCCCATCGCGGAACGAGCCGACTCGTAATCCTCCTGCAGCAAAAGTTGTGGAACCCTACCCTTGAGGCATCCAGTAAAGCCGATCAAACCGTCGGAATGCTCGGCAAGCTTTTCCATATCCGTACGAGGATGGTAGTAAAAGCCATTCACATGGGCATCCGAGACCAAAAGAGACAAGTTTTTGTACCCCTCGTAATCCTTGGCCAACATTCCCAAGTGATAATAGGTGTGCTTGTCACGTCCGGGGCGCTCCACATTCTTGTGATCGGCGACCAGATAAGCCTCGCAACCTATCAATGGCTTTATTCCGTTCTTCTCCGCCTGCTTAAGAAAAGATATTGTGCCGAACAAGTTTCCATGGTCGGTAAGGGCCATCGCAGTATGCCCCATCTCTTGTGCCCGTTCCATAAGGCGATCCATCCTACAGCATCCGTCCAGCAAGCTGAAATCGGAATGCACGTGCAGGTGGACGAAATCCGTATCCTTATTAGACATTATCAGAAGCTAACAACCAAAGGCCCTTGGCAATCAAGGCCAACTTGCGCACATGATAGATCTTTCCAGAAAAAAACAATTAAGACGCCGGCCGCGAGGTCGAATCGTCGGCCCCCTTCTCTTCCCCTTTTTTCTTCTCCAATTCCACCATCCAAGAGGAGGCCCCGGGAATGATGTGAGCAAGCGCGTCATCTACCTCATTCTTGGAAAACGGTTGAAAGGTAAGCCCCTTTTTATTACTCCCGCCACCATCTTCGGGTGCGAGCTTCCGTCCGGACTCCGCCAATTGCGAAGCCCGTATAAGTTTACCCAGAGCCAGACAAGGATCGGGAATCGCCGGCGGATAGTCCTGCGATTCCGCCGCCTCGAAAAGGGTGGCCAACGCATGCTTCACCATATCGTTCTCATCCCAACCAGAAAGCCGCATGTAAGCCTCTGTTTTAAACAAAAGCTTGGGTGGAATTTCCGCGGAAATGATTTTAGACTTTTCTGACACGCCTCCTACTAAAACGACTGTGGCAACCGAGTCAAACAAACCCTCATTCGCCACACCTTGGAAAAAGACAAAATATAGGTGAATGAAGGTTCACCTCGATTGCAGCGTAGCTCCCCTCCTCGCAACGACAAAAACGGGACGCGAAGGAGTGGCAGGGGGAGCAGAAAGAATTCGGCTCGCCGATTAAGCAGCGGGATCGAGGAGGTATTTGCGACGAAGCAAGCGCCAGGTGATGATGATGAAGGCGGTAAGTGGAATGCCGAATATCATACCTAGTATACCACCGAGCGCTGTGCCCCAGAAGAATATAGCGACGATGACGACGACGGGATGAAGGCCGGTTTGGCGTCCCATGATGCGAGGGGTGAGCAGGTAGCTCTCGATGAGCTGGACGACTCCAAAGGTGACGCCACACCAGAGAAGGATGCCCCACTCTCCCGTTTCAGCGATGCCGGCTGGCTGGAGGTAGGCGATAAGGATAGCGGTGGCAATGCCGATGATGGAACCGAGATAAGGCACCACGTTGAGAAGACCAAATAGAAGACCTAGGGCGAGTCCGAACTTTAAGCCGCTGATCTGAAAGCCGATGGCGTAGCCCACACCCATTAGGAGACCGATGAGGAGTTGTCCGCGAAAAAATGCCACGAGGATGCCAACGAACTCGCGAATGAGGAATACGACATCCTCCCGAACGCGGGGGGATAGAAACCCGAGCTCCTGCTCGAAGTCTTCAAGCAAATCACGCTTGGAGCCGAGAAAGTAGAACATGTAGATGGGGATGACAGCCAGGTAGGTGAGCTGGGTGAAGAAACTGATTAGGCTCGACCATGCCGACTTGAGGACCTTGGCCGATTGTTCCGCGATCTGTTCGCCTTGCTGGCCAAAGGTTTCCAAGTTTCGGTTGCGAATTTCCTCAGCTTTCTTGGCCAGGTAGACGTGGCGCTCGTCCGTTTCGTCTATGAGAAGGAAGGCAGCCCGTTCGTCCTCGTCGAGAGCGAGGAAGACCTTGTGGTCGTCCGGAGCGAGCTCGGACATGGCGGCGCTCTCTTCCTTGTTGAAGCGAGCGTCGGCTAAATCGTCGCCCCCGAACATTTCGCGCCAGTATTGCTTGAATGTCTCGGTCTGGCCGGATACGGCTTCATAGGCATCCTCAGGCAACCAACCCTTCGCCTTTTCATCGATTTTATCGGGCCATTCGACAGCCGTTGCGGCGAGTTCCCGCACTTGCTCGACCACTTTGGCTCCGACCAACCAAATGGTGGTACCAGCCGTTCCCACGACCAATAAATAGAGAAGCATGATGGAAAGAAAACGACCGAGCCGAAGCTTGCTGTCGAAATAGGCGACAACGGGACGCAAAATAATCGCCAACATACCCGCTACTGCTAGGGACCATATGACGCCGGAGAACTTCTCGAAGAACTGTTGCAGGACTACGATCGCGCCGATGATAAGAAAGCCGAGTACCCAAACTCCCGCGAAACAAGAGACATAACCGAGAAAACGCCTCTGGCGGAGGGAGAGTATGGGTTCCGAGTTATCCTTGACCATGCGTCGATATAGTAACTTGTTTACTTGCCTTGTACAGGTTCATCCGCGATGAAATATACAAAACCCATGTCGACCGTTTCTCGGCAAGTCAAACGAAAGGCGCAATCAACTACGCTTACAACATTCATGCGAATCTTCATCACTACTCTCTTTTTTTCGTTAATTGCAGCTGCGGGATACTCGCAGATTAGCAAAAAAGCCGACGACTTACCCGCCGACCCGTTGATTCGCGAAGCGGTAGAGGGCACCTTTCCCGCCATCGTGCGTATCGAGGTGGTCTCGGAGCAAGGTTCGTCCGGTCGCATGCTGAAGTCTCGGGCTACTGGCAGCGGCGTAATCGTATCCGAAAAGGGGCATGTCGTGACAAACCACCATGTGGCCGGTAAGGCAACCCGCATCACCTGCCGCCTGCACGATGGAGAAGTAATTGCGGCTGACTTGATAGGAGCCGACGCCATGACCGACATCGCCGTCATTCGCCTTCGTACGGGAGAGCGCCCGAAGAACGCCAAAACCTTGGCCGTCGCCAAGTTCGGAAATTCGGACAAGGTACAGGTGGGTGACGTATGCTTTGCCATGGGAAGTCCGGCAGGACTTTCCCAGTCGGTGACAAGAGGAATCATATCGAACGTCGCCATGATATCGCCGCAACGAGGAAGTTTTCGCTTGGACGGTGAGAACGTGGGCCAACTTGTGCGCTGGCTGGGACACGATGCGGTGATCTTCCCGGGGAACAGTGGAGGGCCGCTGGTGAATGAAAAGGGAGATATCGTAGGTATCAATGAGGTGGGCATCGGCAGCCTCGGAGGAGCGATTCCCGCCAATCTGGCAAGGGACGTATCCAACGAGCTCATCATGACCGGAACCGTCGCAAGAAGTTGGACTGGACTAGAAGTGCAACCAGTACTTAGCTCCGACGAAAAAGGCGTGCTTATCGCAGGTATAATTGTCGGCTCTCCCGCGGAGAAGGCTGGCATGATGCCGGGAGATCTACTGACCCACTTTGGCGGCAAGGCGGTGCAGGCTCGCATTCCCGAAGATCTTCCGTTGTTCAATCAGATTGCCCTTTCTCATTCAGTTGGCAAAAAGGTAGAGCTCAAGGGTCTTCGGGACGGCAAGTCGAAAAAGTGGACTCTTCTAACTGAGGCACGCGAACCCGCCCACGCCAAGGAACGAGAGCTGAAGAGCTGGGGGATCACGGTGCGTGACTTCACCTTACTTTCCTCGCTCGAAGCTAGGCGAACGGACAAGAGCGGTGCTCAAGTGCACTCTGTGAGGCAAGGGGGCCCGGCAAACAACGCGAAGCCTGCCCTACTACCCAGAGATGTAATTACAAAACTCGGCGACAAACCGGTAACAAATATGTCCGACTTGATTCGCATCACCAAGGAAATCACCAAGGGCAAATCAGAAGCGGTCCCTACCCTAGTGACGATCGAACGGAGTTTGGCGCACTTGCTGACCGTGGTTAAACTAGGCCCGGAGGCGGAAGAAAACCGTCCAGTGCAAGCTTGGAAACCTTGGGTAGGGGTGTCCACTCAAGTGCTTACCCGCGATCTGGCCGACGCTATAGGATTAAAGCGAGGAGCACTAGGCGTACGTGTAGTTCAAGTTTATCCCGCCACCCCAGCGCAGAAAGGCAAAATTGAAGCAGGCGACCTGTTGCTGCGAATGGATGGTCAAATAATTAGAGCCAACCGAGTGGAGGACTCCGAGGTGTTCGGCAATATGATAAAGGAGTATAAGATCGGGGCAAAAGTTCTCTTTTCTTGTCTCCGAGACGACAAACCACTCGACTTGAACGTAACCTTGGAAAGGCGCCCTACCCCGGCCAACGAACTAGATGACTTCGAAGACGAGACTTTCGAATTCACTGTGCGAGAACTTTCCTTCGCAAACCGAGTGAACTACCGCTTGAAGGAAGAGGATAAAGGGCTACTTGTGGAAAATGTGGAATCCGCAGGATGGGCCGCCTTGGCAGGTCTCAGACAGGGCGATGTTCTTTTATCGATAGACGAAAAGAATATGGTCGAGATTGTGGATCTTGAAAAGAAGATGGCCGAAATCGTAAAGAAGAAAGCTAAGCGTGTCGTATTTTTCGTAAAGAGAGGCATTCACACTTTGTTCATACGACTGGAACCCGATTGGGACGAATAGCCTAGAAACAATTCGGCCAGATCCGACAACCTAAAGCAATTCTCTCATGAAACTAAGAAAGATAAGTCTACTAGCCCTTCTCACTTTCTCACTGGCAGCCTTTACGGCGCTCGCTAAAAAAGGTGCCGATCCAATCAAGACTTGGCGTACGTTGCTTAAAGATCGCTCCGAATGCGTGACTTGGGTTTCCGCAACCGTAAAAGTGGAAATAAGTTCGGGAGGTAGAAGCTATCCGCCACAAGAGCAAAAGCTCGAAGCCTTGGGTACCGTGCTTTCGAAAGATGGTTTGGTTGCGCTGTCGCTGACCAAAGTAGATCCCACCGCTTCCATACTCTCCCGAGTGCGAGGAGGTGGAGCTTCCGTAAATGTGAACTACTCTGAAGTTAATATTCTGATGCAGGACGGAAGCGAAGTGCCGGCCAAACTGTTGCTGAAGGACTCGGACCTCGATTTGGCGTTCCTTCTTCCTTTAAAGGACGAAAAAAAGAATGAAGGAGAGATAGTTTTTCAACCAGTACCATCTTCGGGTAAAAACGCCAAACCGCAACCCCTCGACGAGGTAGCGTCTCTCGGCAAACTGAGTCGTAACCTTTACCGCCAATCGACACTCATGCGTGGTTGGGTGAATGCTGTGATCGAGAAACCCAGAGAGTATTTCGTAATCGATCGCCTAACGCCTGGAACTCCAGTTTTCGATGCGTCCGGCAATTGGCTCGGAATTGGCGTTTACAAGATGGTCTCGGGAAAACCCACACAAATCGTCACCTTACCCGCCGAGGACGTATTAGAGATCGCTGAACAAGTCCGAAAGAGAACCAAGTGATTTTTCCATTGCTCGGTGGCAAAAGACAGGAGTATCCTATGAGCAGGAATTACGATTATATTAAGTTAGCTTGATGAAATTGCCTACCACTCGGTCTGTAATATTAGCAGTTGCACTTGCATCGCTTTCTGCCTGCGACAGTGAAAAAGAACTTTTTTCGATCGACGTCGAGTATCGTAAGGACAAAGAGGGAAAGCTTATTTTATATGAAATAGGTAAAGAGGAAGCGCTAACTGCTACTCTTGTTCAGGATCACCCGAACGGACATCGAAGTTTCGAAATCAGGTTTTCCAACGGCATTCGAGAAGGCAACTTCACCTTTTGGCGCGAAAACGAAATCCCATTGGCCAAAGGAGAATACAAGAACGGCCTTCGACACGGAAAACACACAGCTTATGGCGAGGCGGGAGAATTGGTCTCTGAAAAAACATATGCGAATGGAAAGCTTAACGGACCGTGTAATTTCTATTATCGATATTCTAATAACGAAGTGGAACGATTTTTCGAGGAATTGGAAGAAAAGGATCTCGAGATAGGAGAACTAAAGGCACAATCCGTACTGCGCTATTCATGCAACTTCGTAGATGATGCGCCTTCTGGAGATTACCATGCCTATTTCTTCGAATGTGAAGATGTGAACACGACTAAAAAGCCTGTAGTACAAGAGAAAGGTTTTTTTGATACTGATGGCAGTCTTTCTTCAGATCAGGTCCGATACTTCCCAAAGGTTAAGACTTTGGGAATCAAACTACCAAGTGGACGATTGATGGACGAAGGTTATGAAGCCGATATCAAAGGAAAAGGTCTCTCGCTTGCAATGGAATCCGCTTACGAGGCAATTGAGGAATTGCCCGCATATCGTAACCGAGAAGACCAACCTGCAAAAATCTTTGCCTTGGATGAAAGAGGAAACGAAATCGTGCCCATATGGTCTACCAATATTTTCAAAATCGTGATCAGAGACCTGAACGGTTCGTTCCTTGAAAAACGTTACGATCATACTTTTGAAGATTATCAAACAGCCAAAGAAAAAGCCGAATCTCTTAGTCATGAACACGGAATTGCAGCTATGGAAAGTTCGGAAGAATCACTCGATCCTCATGAGTTTCGAAGTATTAATCACCGAAAAACGAAGCCGGCAATAGATGTCCTTGGTATCGACAAAAATGGCAAGGTGATCGACGTTTTGTGGACAAGTGCCCCCGACAGCCACGTAATCGCTCTTCACGAACGAATCTCGAAAAAACGATATCGCGTCATGCGAGCTTGGTTGGATGGAAAATCCTGGGGAGCGCGTTGGTTTCTGCCAGATGGCAGTAAATTGAGTATTTTAGACGAGCGGAGACGAGAAATAATTCGCTCCGACAAGGAAACCGAAACCGATTCCGAGGAAAAAAACGAAGAACACGGTCTTGGGCTCTAAAGTATAAATTCTTAAGATCGCGAAAAGTTGGCCAAAGACCAATCTATTTGTCGAAAGGGTTCGTTGGAATCGGTTTTGATTGAACGTCAAAGGGGTTGGCCGGGATATTAGAATCAAATGGCGACGGGGTTGCTACAGGTGGGCTTATGGGCTGTTTCTCAAAAGGATTGGAAGCATTAGGCGCTACACCAATAGATGGTGAAGGAGTCATGTCGAAGGGACTGACGACGGAAGGGACAGGAGAGGCGTTAGGCGAAACATGATCGAAAGGGCTGCCGGCATCTCGTCCAAAGGGATTGACAGTGCTGGGTGTTTTAGGAGTGACTTGATCGAAAGGATTCGCAGGACTGGAAGATATGGGTGCCCGAGGCTGCGGACGAAAAAGATCTACCTTTTCATAAAAGGGCACGAAAAGACTCTCCTCTTCCTCAACACCGCGAAAGGAAACGATTCGCGGACGCGCATCGAAGACCCAGGTTAACTTGACTTTGTCATCAGGTTGCAATTCTTCGATGGAAGATAAGGTTCCTTCATCATAGCCTCCCCCTCTCTCAGGTAATCCTCCCACCCATCTTGCGTAATAGCGAAAGGGAATTCCAAAACGTGAAGAACTCATCTCCACCCAATGGTCACCCTTGTCCAAGATTTTACCTACCGTAACCCCTTTTCTGTTATACGGTCGTAGTAATTTCAAGCGATCAACCCTCAAGTGGCCGTCCCAATGCCAAGTAAGTTGAACCCGGTTACCGACGGGGATGTCGTCGAGTTGACTCAAAACCGCACGATCGAAGCCACCTCCACGATTGGGCGGCCCCCCGACCCAACCGGGGAGATAACGATGAGGATATCCCTCATCATCCTTAACCTCTATCCAAGCGTTTCCCTTTGCAACTAGAATGCCGTTCAGCTTTCCTTTAGACTTTGTAGGGAGTTCGCCAAATTGAGCGCAGACAAAGGAGATCGTCGCCAACGGGAAAACCATGAGGAGAAGTTTGAACGGTATCGACGACATAGCTGAAATAGCTTTGCCTGAGAGCAACTCAGTAGACGTAACGATAGTACACCTCTAGCATGAGGGTACAAAGAGTCGTACGATATACGTCGCCATCTTTCCCGCCTCGCTTGGCAGTCAAGTTGCTCCCTTCGGCAGGCCAACTGCCATTGTCATTTTGAGCAGCCAAAAGCATAGGTTCCATTCTACGATTCCATGAAACCCATGAAGCTCCACCGTAATTAAAAAGGGCCTGAGTATCATAATACCAAGAATAGAGGTTCGAGTCTTCGCTACCATAACTCATACCTTTATTGGCCTTTAGAATATGTTGAGTAGCTTTCGTTAGAACCTCTCTTCTTTTCTCTTTGGAAGGGTGTCCCGTCTCCCAAGATTGCACACCCAAAGAACCAACGCCAGTCAACTTGTGTCTGATATTATTTGTATCCGAAGCCTTGCGGTAACCAAAGCCACCGTTCTTGGGGGAATATACACGATAAAAGTTTTTCACAGCCGCTTCAAGAGCTGGCTCGACTCCCGGGAAAACCACACCGGTATTGAACGCAGCCTTGAGAGCTTGAAACTGCCAACCACTGACCGAGGTATCACTGGCATTCTTGACGTTCTTTCCAAAGTCATCAAATCGCATATTATTCGGGCCTTTGCGTTCCTCCAAGTAATACCATCCACCGTCCTGTTTCTGCCCGGACACAATTCGGTGAACGGCTTTTTCAAGCGTTGGCAAAATAAAATCCTTCTCCGTCATCCCGTAAGACTCAGCCAAGGCATAAGTGGCAATCCCTTGAGCATAAGCCGCACCGTGTCGATTGTTAGTGGTGTACAGCCAGCCATCCTTCTTAACGCCCAAGTCGACAAGATAGTTGATTCCATTGCTAACGGCTTCACCGTAAACAACGGAATCCGTAAGTTCGCAATGACCCAAGTAACAAAGCAAGGCAAAGCCGGTCATGGCTCCCTGAGAAGTCTTACCCCACGATCCATCCTCGTTTTGGTTAAGAGTCAGCCAATCGAGAGACTTGGTCACTGCCTTTTCCACAGCCACCGGATTCTGAACGCCGGCACGGTTTAATCGAGAAAATCTGCCCAGTTTGTCGCAACGACCGCTCATGGACTTGGGAACGGCAATTCCCAAACTGTTTTTGCCCACACGCACGTTGAGAACTTTTTCCCCTTTAGACTTACGCACCACGTCAGGCTCACGTTTATCGCCTTGAAATACTGTGACGTCGAAAGCGAGCGAATCGTCATCTACCTCAAACACGAGTTCGGCGTCAGGATCGCCCGCTTCCACGTTTTCATCGTCCTCGCCCACACGAGCCAACAGTTCGTCCACAGCATCGACTTTGCCCAAGTCTGTCTCTCCGGGTTCAACTTGATCCGGAATCTCTAGAGCGGAAACATTAGTCAGCTGACCTGTTCCGGCAGCAGCCCCGGCAATATCAGGATTGAACACCTGCGCTTCCCGCATGGCATTTTGATTATCCTCGTTAGCCCCCCCTTTCGTAGCATCGTCACCTTCGCCTCGACCGACGTTACCCAAACGAGCCCGTTCTCCACCAGAAGCTATATTGGTCCCCAAGCTCTCGGGAATATTCTGCCCATCGGTTTCGTCACCCGGAGCTTGTCCGGCTTTTGCAATGGTATCCTGACGACCATCAGAGAGAGTCTTGAGCAAGAAAAGCCCCAAGGCCATGGCAACCAAAAGGTAAGACATCGCCATGTTCAGCCATGGCAGCGGACCCACGCCTCGCGGCAGACGACGCTTCCGCTCCTCGAAAAAAGCAAGGTGTGAGAGAGCCAGCTGCCCTAAAGCAACAAGAAGGAGCACAACTCCTAGTATCAAGCCTCCAATAAGAAAACCTGCTCCCATCGCCACCGCCAATCCACCGGCAAGTACAAAAGAAGCTAACAACTTGCTCGACATGGTTTCAGGTAGCCTGATGGGTACAGGCCTTACAAATGATAGTAGTCAGGTCGAAATCGATAGTTACTTACTCGCGAGATTTAGCTACAAACTTGGATTTGCAACCGTTACAGCAAAAAGCAATAGTTTTACCATTCTGAACGACGGTAATACTCGGATTAACAGCACGACCTGGTTTCATCGGACAAGTTGAATTTGTAGAAGTGCTTACCTGAGCTGCTATCTTACCTCCATCTTTGTTCCCCACATACTTGCCGTCCTCTAGACCTCCACCATAACGACCAAGCTCTAAACCTACTTTTTTTGCGGCCTTGAAGATGGCGTCCAGGTAGTACTGAGGGTCACCTTCTGACTGGAGGTGATACTCGTCACTGAAGACTACACCATCGTGATTACGGATGTGATGAAGATTTTCCTGCCAGTAATACGGTTTCAAGTTGTGACCTTTGCCGGAAAGGTAATTTTCACCCTGCCAAGCACTTTCCACAAACTCTTTGAACGACTTTGCAAACGTCTTGCCTCGATCCACTTGAAACATAACTCCACGATAGACTCCGCCAAAACCGTTCAACCGGTTGCGAAGTACACCCAAGTCCTTGAGATAATGTTTCTCCGGGTTCTTGTTGAAAGTGGGCAGATGATAGGAGGGAGCTCCTTCATCCTGAAAAGCAAGTGCGAGCACGTTTTCCTTCTTTGCAGCTGCCGCAAAGAACTCGAGTGAACGTTCACCATCATCGGCAATGCCCGGAGTACCAATATCCTTGGTGCCCACTACCTGAACGCGACGATTGTACAAACTTTCATCGTTCATGTAATAAGGTAGAAGAGCCTCCTTCATCATACCATCGCGCATTTCCATAAGAGCTTTGCGAGTCGAAATGATGGAACCACTTTCATCAACGTACATCATGATGAAAAGGTTTCCGTCTGGGGGAAGATTCTCCCAATGCCTCTCGTTATGATCATGACCAACGCCTCCAACACCTCCAATACCATCGGCAACTCCTACACCGGGGTTGCCAACACCTAGCCCCAGAGGAAGCTTCACTTGACCTGGCATCAATCCGGCTGCTACTCCTGCACCTGCGCCGTTAACCAGTCCACCGACTCCTCCGGCAACGCCGGGAGCCAATGCAAGAGCAGGGCCACCACTTTCACCGGGGTTACTGGCCGGGTCCTTGGGATTGGTAAGTGCGGCAAGCTCCTCGCCGTCGTTGAAGCCATCTCCATCAGTATCTTCGTTGGTAGGGCTAAGTCCATAGAGTGCTTCAAGCGAGGCAGGAACACCATCACCATCAGCGTCTCCGCCCGGAGCTGGAGTACCGGGCTTACTGCCAGCCATGAGTGGATTTGAAAGCCCTCTTATTTCATCGGAATCACTTACTCCATCCTTGTCCGTATCATTGGACTGGGGATTCGTTTTGAAAGCAGACTCCATCGCGTCGGACAATTCGTCTCCGTCACTATCGGGACCTGCAGGAGCAGCAGGAGCAGCAGGAGCATAAGAACCAATTCCGCCAAGGGCTGGAACAGCTTTTCCATCGAGAACAGCTTGACCGATTCCTGCCCCTATTCCTGCAAAACCAGCGGCAGCTCCGACGCCTGCATTACCGATGCCGGCTCCTACGCCTTGACTCGGAAAGTTGTAAGCATAAACTTGGCTACCTTCACCGATACCGGGTAGATCGCCCTTGCCTTCACCACGGCCATCGTCAGCAAAATCTCCGACATCGCCCAAGTCATCGTCGTCACCGCGACCATTCTCGTCCAACTCGAAACGAGTGGCATCCACGTCGTTGTTGCCACCTAAATCGAGACCAATGTTATCCCTGTCGCGAACAAGATCATCGTCTTCACGAACAACCAAAAGGTCATCGTCGTCGTTGATTACCAGCAAGTCGTCGTCATCGCTACCGAGACGACGATCGAGAATGCCTAAATCGACGTCATCGTCTCCACCGTGTCCGCCACGACCACCGCGTCCGCCAAAACCTGTACGATCAGGACCGCCTACGCCACCCTCGACGGCGCCATCACCAAGGTCACGTCCGGCTAATCGTAAATGACGATCATCATTATCGACAAAAAGGAGACCGTTGTCACGATCCGCGTCGACAACTAGATCCCTGTCGCGATTGATGAGAACATCGTTGCCACGGTCAACAAAAACATCGTTATCGCGGACAAATCCACCTGCGTTGACGGTTACAAATCGCTCTTTGGTTTCAAGTACTTGCCCACTGTTGGTATCTTTAATGGAGTAGATGACTTTGTGCTGACCAGGTTCGTTTACATCAACAAATGACAATTCCTCAACGAATGCAGTCATGTCCTCCCCATCCACCGAGGCGGTCCAGCCGGGATCAGTCCATTCCTGTCCGAGTGGCCAAGCGATACTTTTTCCTCCGACCAGAGAAATAATGGAGTCTTCGCTCTCGGCACCTTCGGCGGCTCCGGCAAGTTCTCCCTCGTCCACGGTTTCCTTATCTTCGTTTTGAGCAACCTCGACACCATCATCACTCATCCCCAAGAAAACGAGGACGGCAAAAGCGACGGCAAAAGCGTATCCCCCAATGAGGTTACCCAAGGCAATCGGCCTGTGCTTGGCGTTGATAGAAGTCTCTTCGACTTCTTCGTCAATCATCGAATCCGTCGGATTCTCCTGGGTCTCTTCCTTGCTCATTTTCTGTCTCCTGGTTTACTGTTTCTGGTTCGGTGGATTTACTAAACTGATTGAATGCTAAGTGAGCAGTCACGATTTGTCCGACAAATGCGACGACTCCTAAAAGCAAAAATATAGGATTACTTACCATTGAAGTATCCACTACGCCCCAAATCAAGGCAAGTAGGAAAACTCCAAGAAAAGCAAATGATATGATTAGTTCTTTGGGCACGGCTGGGAAGTTCTACTATGGTTAGTGTAAATAAATGAAATAATGCTGGCGCGTATGTAAAAAAAAGGCAAATTTAGTTTTGAATGATGTTAACTAGAGATTCGCTTAATTTCAAGCGAAGCGGCAGTTCAGATACCGGCATCCAATTATAAGACACGTCCCGTAAGGCGGCTTCATCACGTATTTTGTTAAATAAAGCAAAGCTATCGGATTCGGAATGGACAAAAAGGTTAAGGTAAAAAGCTTTCTTTACCGTTCGGGCGGCATCTCGTACGGAGTTTAGAAACGCCTCGAGCTGTACGGCGTTGTTGGGATCAATCCCTCGAGCAGGATCGACGCCGACCTCCATACGCCCGTCGGGTAGTGCCCCCCAAGCAAGACCATCCTCATTCTTAACTGGTCGGCCTTTATTGAGATTGAGCATAGGGTAAAGTCTACCATGGGCAACGACTACAGGCAGTTGCTCCTTTTTAGTACCTTTAGCTTGGGGGAGGCTAACCTTCCGATAAGGCTTTTTTTTCAATTCCTGCGAAAGTTGCTGAAAAGAGAGGATGGTCTCGAGCCGTGTAATTTGCTCCTCGGAAGTGAGACGGTTTTCCTCAAGGGTCAATTCGTCCGTGACCAGTTTTTGGAGACGAGTCTTGCTGCGAGTCGCCAAATCTTCCGCTTCTGCGCCATTTTCCTTCAATGCATCAACGTCGTCCTTTAAATCGGCGATTTCCTTGCGAGCATCGTCCATTTCGTCTTCGACGTCGGCAATTTCCTCCGCTTGTTCATCCTCGAGATCCAACAGGGAGTTACGCAGTTGGTTTCGCTGCTCGATCAAATCGGAACGGTTGTCATCCGTCTTGACGATTTTGTCGTACAGTTCCTGACTCTTCTCATTAACGCTGAGGGCAAGAAGCAAGGCGATTAGGATAATACCGCCAAACGTGTTGCAGAGAGTGTCGAGCAACATATCTAGGCTTCCTGCGTCTTCTTCTTCTCGGGCCATGCTATTAGAAAATCAATAAATTAAAAGGTGGTCAGTAATTATAAGACGCGACAAAAGCGAGTTTCTTAGAAAAAAGTGAATTTATTTTCAATTAACTCGGTTT
>MDTC01204635.1_pt1 | contig 30625 bp, 23 predicted proteins | sample 811181 | NCBI WGS metagenome assembly MDTC01 (sample SAMN05326644, study PRJNA326480) | marine metagenome | isolation source: seawater | place: Pacific Ocean: North | collected 2011 | reverse complement strand
TGTCGGTGTCGGTGTCCGTGTCCGTGTCCGTGTCGGTGTCGGTGTCGGTGTCGGTGTCGGTGTCATCGGTCGCGTCGGTCGACTCGGTCAGGTCGGTCGCCGGACCGTCCGCGCACGCGCCGAGCAGCACGCCGCACGCGACCAGGGCTCGCAGGTTCATGGGGCCTCCTCGCGGTCAGGGTGCCATGCCGTGTGGCCGGTCGCTCTCCCGGTTGCAGCCCCTGCCGCACCGGCTCTGCAGAGCCAGCCGTCACGCGTCTGCCACAATCGAACATGCCTGCACGGTTCGTGGGCCGTATGCTGCGGCAGCCGAACCGTTCCAGGAAGCCAGATGCAGCCGACCGACACCCGCGATCCGGACTACTTCCACAAGGTCGTCGATTGCCAGTGGGCGTGTCCCGCCCACACCAACGTGCCCGAGTACATCCGCCTCATCGCGCAGGGCCGGTACACCGACTCCTACATGCTCAACCGGCACAGCAACGTCTTCCCAGGCGTGCTCGGCCGGACGTGCGACCGCCCGTGCGAGCCGGCGTGCCGCCGGGGTCGGGTCGAGGAGAAGCCGGTTGCAATCTGCCGTCTCAAGCGGGTTGCTGCGGACCTGAAGGACGCGGAGGAGGTCGCCCAGCGCCTGCCCGTGGCCGGGCCGCCCAACGGCAAGCGGATCTGCCTCATCGGTGCGGGCCCCGCCTCGCTCACCGTCGCCAACGACCTGCAGCCCCTCGGGTACGAGGTCGTCATCTACGAGGCCCTGCCCAGGGCCGGCGGCCTGATGCGGATCAACATCCCGTCCTTCCGCCTGCCCGCCGAGGTGCTCGACTCCGAGGTCGACGCCATCCTGAACATGGGCCTGTGCACCATCCACTACTCGCACCGCATCGAGAGCCTGCAGGCGCTGCTCGAGACCGAGGACTTCGACGCGGTCTTCGTCGGCACCGGCGCGCCCAAGGGCAAGGAGCTGAACCTCCCCGGCCGCCAGGAGGCCGACGCCAACGTGCACATCGGCATCGAGTGGCTCGAGTCGGTGCACTTCGAGCACATCGACAGCATCGGCGAGCGGGTGCTGGTCATCGGCGTCGGCAACACGGCGATGGACTGCTGCCGCACCGCCAAGCGCGTCGGCGGCACCGACGTCAAGGTCATGGCGCGCAAGTCCCGGGAGCACTTCAAGGCCTCGCCCTGGGAGCTCGAGGACGCCGAGGAGGAGCGGGTCGAGATCCTCGAGAACCACTCGCCCCAGCGCTACGTCGTCGAGGACGGCAAGCTGGTCGGCATGGTGTTCGACCTCGTCACCTGGGCGCCCGACGACACCGGCCGCCTGCGCTCCACCAAGCACGGCGAGAAGATGATCCCGTGCGACGACGTCATCCTCGCCATCGGCCAGGACAACGCCTTCCCCTGGATCGAGCGCGACATCGGGATTCAGTTCGGCAAGTGGGACATGCCGGTCGTGGACAAGACCACGTTCATGACCACCCGCGAGGGCGTGTTCATGGGCGGCGACGCCGCGTGGGGCCCGCAGAACATCATCTGGGCGGTCGAGCACGGCCACCAGGCAGCCATCTCGATGCACATGTACTGCCAGGGGCTCTCCCTCACCGACGATCGTCCGAAGCGCGCGGTGAAGCTCGAGAGTGCCAAGATGGGCCTGCACGAGTGGAGCTTCCACAACGACTACAACCCGTCCGAGCGCACGAAGATGCACCACGCGGACCTCGAGGCCCGCTTCAAGGCGCTGTCGCTGGAGGTGGAGCTGGGCTTCGACCCGGTCCAGGCCGCGCGCGAGGTGCAGCGCTGCCTCAACTGCGACATGCAGACCGACTTCACCGCGAAGGCCTGCATCGAGTGCGACGCCTGCATCGACATCTGCCCGGTGTCCTGCCTGACCATCACCGAGGACGGCCCCGAGCTGGACCTGCGCCAGCGCCTGACCGCCCCCGCGGAGAACACCGACCAGGCGCTGTTTGCGTCCCAGGCGCTGCCCCAGACCGGGCGCCTGATGATCAAGGACGAGGACATCTGCGTGCACTGCGGCCTGTGCGCCGAGCGGTGCCCGACCGCCGCCTGGGACATGGCGCGCATGGACCTCTTCATCCCCCACGCCGACGCACTGTGAGAGCAGCCCGATGAGTGGTGTCAACGACTTCGCGATCCGCATCGCGACCGTGAACGGAACGGGATCCGCCAGCGCCAACGGCATGCTCATGCAGGCGATCTTCCGCATGGGAATCCCGATCTCCGGCAAGAACGTCTTCCCGTCGAACATCCAGGGCCTGCCCACCTGGTACGAGATCCGGGTCAACGGCGACGGCCACACCGCGCGCACGCCGGTCTTCGACCTGGTCATCGCCATGAACCCGCAGACCTACGAGCGGGACGTCGCCGACGTGCGCCCCGGCGGCTGGCTGCTGCACGACTCCAGCTGGCCGCTGGATCCGCGCCTCGCCCGCGACGACATCCACTTCCTCGGCATCCCGCTCGCCAAGCTGACCTTGCAGCACTTCGAGGGATCGCGGACCCGCATCCTGATGAAGAACATCGCCTACGTCGGCGCGCTCGTGGCCCTGCTGGACCTCGACCGGGACGTGGTCACGACCATGCTCGAGGAGTCCTTCGCCAAGAAGGCGCACCTGCTCGACGCCAACCACAAGGCCATCGCGCTGGGCTACGACTACGCGAAGGCCCACTTCGACGTGCCCCTGCCCATCCGGACGAAGTCGCTTCACAAGACGTCGGGCCACGTCATGATCGACGGGAACACGGCGGCCGCGCTGGGCTGCGTCTACGCGGGCGCGACCGTGGCCGCCTGGTACCCGATCACCCCGTCGACCTCGCTGGTGGACGGCTTCACCAAGTTCTGCAACCGCTTTCGCAAGACGGAAGAAGGGAAGAACAACGCCATCATCCTGCAGGCGGAGGACGAGCTGTCCGCCGCGGGCATCACCATCGGCGCCGCCTGGGCGGGCTGCCGCTCGTTCACCGCGACCAGCGGGGCGGGCATCTCGCTGATGGGCGAGTTCATCGGGCTGGCCTACTACGCCGAGATCCCGGCGGTCTTCTTCGACATCCAGCGCGTCGGACCCTCGACCGGCATGCCGACCCGCACCCAGCAGGGCGACATCCTCACCATCGTCTACGCGTCCCACGGCGACACGACCCACATCGCACTCTTCCCCGCCGATCCCGGCGAGTGCTTCACCATGGCCAAGGACGCCTTCGACCTGGCCGAGCGCTACCAGACGCCCACCTTCGTCGTCAGCGACCTCGACATCGGCATGAACGACTGGATGGTCGAGCGCTTCACCTGGGACGACAGCTACACGCCGGATCGCGGCAAGATGATGACCGCGGACGACCTCGAGCGCATCGAGACCTTCTACCGCTACCTCGACGTGGACGGCGACGAGATCCCCTACCGGACCCGGCCCGGGGTGCACCCCAAGGGCGCGTACTTCACGCGCGGCTCCGGCCACGACAAGTACGGCCGCTACACCGAGGACGACGAGCCCTTCCGCGAGGTGGTCGACCGCCTGCGCCGCAAGGTGCTCTCGGCCAAGGATGCCGTTCCTCAGCCGATCATCCAGCGTCGGGAGGGTGCGCGCTTCGGCATCGTCACCATCGGCGGCTGCGCGGGTGCGGTCGACGAGGCGTGCGCGCGCTGGGAGAAGGAGGGGCTAGCCGTCGACACGATGCGCATCCGCGCCTTCCCGTTCCCCGACTCGGTCGAGGCCTTCCTGCGCGAGCACGACGTCAACTACGTCATCGAGCAGAACCGCGACGGCCAGCTCCATCGCCTGCTCCTCATGGAGACCGGCATCGAGCGCGAGCGCATCGTCAGCGTCGTCGACTACGGCGGCCTCCCCCTGTCCGCCGACGCCGTCCAGACCAAGGTTGGAGCCCAGGCATGACCTACATCCGCAAGCCCGTCGCCCGGCACCCCAAGCTGGCGCAGAACAGCCTCGGCCTGACCGTGCGCGACTACGAGGGCAAGCTGTCGACCCTGTGCGCCGGCTGCGGCCACGACTCCGTCACCGCCGCGATTGTCCGGGCCTTCTGGCAGCTGGAGATCGAGCCCTACAAGGTGGTCAAGCTCTCTGGGATCGGCTGCTCCAGCAAGACGCCGACCTACTTTCTCAACGACGCCCACGGGTTCAACTCGGTCCACGGGCGCATGCCGTCCGTCGCCACCGGCGCCAACGCCGCCAATGGCGACCTGACCTACATCGGCATCAGCGGCGACGGCGACTCGCTCTCCATCGGCCTCGGCCAGCTTGCCCACGCCATCCGCCGCAACGTCAACCTCACCTACGTGCTCGAGAACAACGGCGTGTACGGCCTCACCAAGGGCCAGTTCTCCGCGAGTGCCGACGTCGGCACCAAGGCCAAGCGCGGCCAGGTCAACCTCGCCCGGCCCATCGACCCCGCCCTGCTCGCCATCTCCCTGGGCGCCACCTTCGTCGCCCGCTCCTTCTCCGGCGACAAGGACCAGCTGGTCCCGATCCTCGAGGCCGCCCTGCGCCACAAGGGCTTCGCGCTGGTCGACGTCATCTCGCCATGTGTGACGTTCAACGACCACAAGGGCTCGACCAAGTCCTACATGTACACCCGCGAGCACTACCACGAGGTCACCGAGGCCAGCCTGGTTCCGGGCTGCGACCCCATCCTCGCCAACCAGGCCGGCTCGCCCGGCGACCGCACCGTCGTCACCCTGCACGACGGCAGCCAGGTGCGCCTGCACACCGTCGATGGCGCCTACGACCCGTCCGACCGCCCCAGCGCCTTCGCCCACCTGGCCCACCTGGCCGCCCAGGGCGAGGTCGCCACCGGCATCCTCTACCTGGAGGAGTCCGAGGGCGACATGCACACCATGTCCGGCTCGGTCGACACCCCGATGGTGGAGCTGCCGTACGAGGCGCTGTGCCCGGGGAGTGCCGCGCTGGACAAGCTGATGGACGAGTTCAGGTAGGGGGGAGTCGAGGCCGGGGTGCCAGGCAGAATCCAGTTGCCGGCCTCGAAACTCGGCCTCCCCGGGGGATTCACCCTCGGTGGGAACCGGTGGGTCCGCGTCGAAGGAACCACGGGTGCGGACACGTTCGATTTCGAGCACAATACGCTTCCCCGCCGGACTCCTCGTTGTCGCAGCCCTGGCCGCGTGTTCCTCCCTGGACACCGACACCGGCGTGGGTCCAGTGGAGGCGACAGGCAGCTTGGACCAGGACGGGGACACCGTACTCGACGTTCACGAAGGGGAGGCGGATCCGGACGGGGATCGGGTGCCGGCGTGGCTGGACCTGGACAGTGACGATGATGGGCTCTCAGACGCGCTGGAGGCGGGGGGACGACGACCCGCTGACAGTTCCGGTGGATCCGGACGGCGATCCCAGCGCACGAGGACGATCAGGTGTTCCGGTTGGGACTCAACGTGCTGACCGACGACGAGGATCTTGTGGGCTTCCAGGAGATCCTGGTGGTGGTTCCGGGAAGGACGGGAAAGTGATGACGCGGGTGATTCAGGCCCGCTCCACCGCCTACCAGAACTCGTAGTAGCACCGGCCGGTGCTGCTATCGCAGCAACGGTACACGTTGGCGCTCGCCCGCGCGCAGGTGACCTTCGACAGGTCGCCAAAGCCGGCGTCTGCGGCTGCGTTCGTTCCGACGGGCTCCGGCGTCTCGGCGAGCGCACTGCTGGTCCAGGCCGGCGCGGCCAGTCCAAGGAGGAGGGGGGCTGCCATCAGGAGGCTTCGAGCGGTCACAGGGTACTCCGCGTGAGCTTGGATCCGGGTCGGGATGACCGGGTCCTCCACTGGTGTACCTGCAACACGGTTTGTTCATATCTGATTCGGATACCAGGACGGTTCTGGATCCACATCCCTACTGGAACATGCCCGAGATGATGACCAACCGCGGGTCGTAGCCCTCGCGTGGCACGCGACCTCACCGCCTCCCTGGCACCACCACCCAGATCACCTGTTCCTCCACCGCGACGCCGTCCTCCAGGAAGCGTACGACCACGCGGTGCACGCTGTCACCGCTCGCTCCGGCCACCACGCCGCGCAGGGACACGGTGAACGGGAGCAGGGCGCCGTCCTCGAAGGTGTCGCTGGCGTCGCGCCAGACAGTGCCGGTGTCGACGACGAAGCCGGCGCTGTCGACCGCCACCTCGGCCTCGACCCGGTCGATGTGCTGCTCGGGGGACAGCTCGGCGATGGCGCGTACGAGGTCCTTGCGCAGGGCGGCGTCGCCGGGGGTGTAGGGGAAGACGAGCAGCTCCGGGCGGCCGTCGCCGTCGGCATCGGCGCGGGAGTCGGTGGCGGACGCGAGATCGCGGAACTGGGCCTCGGGCAGGGTGCCGTTGACCATCAGGCCGATGATCTTGGCGTTCCGGGCGTTCATGCTCGCGATCACGTCGGAGCTTCCCGCCTCGCCGGGGCAGCCGCCGGGCACGGGGTAGCCGGCGTCCGGATCGCGCAGATCGGCGTCGGTGACCACGATGACGACCGGGGTGGACCGGGCCCGGAAGCCCATGCCGCCCTCCTTGCCGGTGGTCTTGTCGGATGCGTCGTAGGCCTGACCGGCGAGGCCGCCGAAGGGGTCGCGGCCGCTGGACAGGAAGGGGAGCACGTCGGCCTTGGGGTCGAAGGTGCCGTCGCAGCCCAGGTCGTAGCCCACCCCGGTCATCGCCTGGTAGATGGCCTCCATCCCCGACTCCGGCCAGTCGCGGTTGCCGGCGGTGTAGTCGACCTTGACCCGGCTGATCGCGTCCAGCGCGACCACCATGTCGCCGGTCATCTGCTGCTCGAGGTAGAAGGGCACGTCGTTGCCGCCGGACATGGGGGCCGCGGCGTACTCCTGGTAGCGAGCGACCCCCACCCGGGGATCCACCAGCTCGGCGGACAGCGCCTTCGCCAGCTCCACCAGGTCGGCGATCGCGGGGGGGATGACCGCACCCATGGACGTCGTGGTGTCGAGCAGCATCGCCAGATCTGCACGGCGCAGGCGCAGCTCGTACGTGATCTCGATCTCCTGCTCGGTGCGCTCGGAGAGCTCGATGACCAGCCCGTCGGCCATGGACTCGGCGTCGTCGGGGTCGGAGCCGGCGGTGAGCTCCAGCAGGTCGGTCTGGCCATCGCCGTCGGTGTCGCGCAGGCGGGGGTCGAGGCCCAGGCGTGCCTCCTCCGCATCGTCGATGCCGTCGCCGTCGTCGTCGGCATCGCGGAAGTCGGGCTCGCCGTCCCCGTCGGTGTCCGCGCTGCCCTCCTCCCGGTCGCTGACCCCGTTGCCGTCGCTGTCTTCGTCGCGGGCGTCGACCATGCCGTCGCCATCGCTGTCCAGCCCGCCCTCGATCGCGTCGTCGATGCCGTCGCCGTCGCTGTCGGTGTCCAGACGGTCGTCGATGCCGTCATCGTCGGTGTCGAGCGGCCGGCACCCGTCCTGCTCCTCCACGTCCCACAGCCCGTCGCCGTCGTCGTCCAGATCGGCTGCGTCGATCAGCCCGTCGCCGTCGGCATCCTCGGCACCCTCCTCGGCATCGGGGATGCAGTTGTCGTCGCTGTCGAGGTCGAGGAAGTCGGGAATGCCGTCGCGGTCGGTGTCGTAGGGCAGGGTCTCGATCCGCTCGTCGCCCGCTTCCCTGCGGTCGCGGATGCCGTCGTCGTCGCTGTCCTTGTCCTCGAAGTTGGGCGTGCCGTCGTCGTCGGCGTCGTCTGTGCCCTCGTGGGCGTCGGCGATGGTGTCGCCGTCAGCATCCTCGAAGCGCACCACCACCTCGGCGGGTGCGTCGCTGTCGGTGTCGACGGCGGTGGGCTCGGCGACGCAGGCGGTGCCGAGCAGCAAGAGCAGGGACGCGCGCATCGGGACCTCGGGACCGGGGCCTTCACGGTGCCCGCCGCCCCGGGCGCAGTCAAGCGCGCCGGGTCCGCCAGTCCGGATTCACCAGCCCCTCCGGATCCGGCGTCGGACCGCGGATCTCCCACCGTCCGCCCAGCTGCGTGATCAGCGCCTCGTGGGTGATGGTGCTCGCATTGTATCGCTCCACGCGCTCGCGGATCGCGGCCAGACGTGCCGGATAGCCCTCGGCCAACCCACGGAAGCGCCAGTCGCGGCCCAGCGCCGCCTCGTCCCACAGTCCCAGGCCGTCCGCGAGGTAGCCCCACGAGGCGGTCGGGAAGGGCAGCGGGTGTCCGGCGAGGGCGGGTGGGGCGCCGTCGTGCCAGCGCAGGCCGGTCTTGCCCAGCAGGGCGCGCACCCCGGGCGGCGGGGTGGTTCGCTGGCGAAAGGTGGCCCAGAATGCCGTGTCCCGTCGGGGCGTCAGGTAGTGCACGTAGAGGTAGTCCACGACCCGCTCCAGCAGCAGGGACCACCAGGCGTGGAAGTCGGCCCGGGCGCGGGCGTCTCCGTGGGGCAGGAAGCGGTCGAGGAACTCGCGCATGGTCAGCACGGTGATCCAGATGCTGGTCGCCTCGATGGGCTCGAAGAAGTGCGAGGCCAGGCCCACGGCGACGACGTTGTGCTCCCAGATCCGCTCGAAGTAGCCAGGGGTGAAGTCGAAGGCGCGGGAGAGGTCCCCGGCGTCGGGGAAGCGGGTGCGGATCTCGGCGCGGGCGTGATCATCGGAGATCAGCTCGCGGTCGTAGACGTAGCCCTGGCCGTACCGGGTCTGGGTCGGGATGCGCCAGCACCAGCCCGCGTCCATGGCAAAGGCGTCGGTCACCGGGCGGACGGGGCCGGTCAGGGGGGCGTCGAAGGGGATCACCCGGTTCGTGCGCAGGGTCTGGGAGAGGTCGCGAAAGGGGGCTCGGTAGTGCTTGCCGAGCACGAGGCGGGAGAACCCCGAGGCGTCGAAGAGCAGGCTCGTGCGCACGACCTCGCCCGAGGCGAGCTGCAGGGCCTCGACGCCACCGTCCTGGCGAGGCACCACCCCGGCGACCCGGCTGTCGATGAAGCGGATCCCGCGCTCGGCGGCGATGCGACGCAGGAGCGCTGCGAGCTGATGGGCGTCGAAGTGCACGGCGAAGCCGCCGTGATGGATGCTGTTCTGCAGCACGTCGCCGTCTGCGCGTGCCTCGTAGGGGCGCAAGGGGGTGAAGGGAGCTCGCGCATCCTCGGCGTTGCGAGCCAGGAAGCTGGTCTCGACCATGTGGGCGCGGTCCGGCCGGGGTGGGAACAGGCCCAGCTGGATCTCGGGGGTGACCCGGTCGCCGAAGGGGTGGTGGTAGAGCGAGCCCGGGCCCGCCCAGCCGCTGAAGCGCACGGTGGTCTTGAGGGTGCAGCCGGCCTCGCGCACCAGCCGCCCCACCGGGATGCCGACCGCGTCGAGGAAGTGGGTCACGAACTGTGGGGTCGTGCCCTCACCGACGCCGACGATCGGCACGTCCGTGCTGCCGATGACGGTGATGGTGGCGCTCGGACCCAGCACCTGGTGGGTCATCAGCGCGGCGATCCAGCCGGCGGTACCGGCACCGAGGACGACGATGTTCATGCCTCGATCTTCGAGGCGGAGGGCGGTTCGCGCAAGTCGGCCGGCTCACCCCAGCACGCAGGCGACCTCCCACGACAGGACCGGGTGCATGGCCTCGACGGCGCGCACCATCGCGAGGTCGTAGCTGACGACCGCGTCGCGGAGCAGGGCGAAGCGGTGGCCGGCGGTGGCGGCGCCCTGGGCGGTGGCGAGCACACAGCCCTCGGCGCGGAAGCCGCACAGGACCAGGAAGTCGGCCTCGCAGGCGGCGAGTGCGGCAGGCAGACCCGCCTCGGCGAAGGCGTTGCCGGCGACCTTGTGCACCCGGACGTCGTCGGGGTCGGGGTGCAGCGCCCCGAACAGGTCGAAGGCGTGCTCTCCGGGCTGGACCGACTCCTTGTCCTGCACCCAGATGACCGGGTGACCCGCCTCGCGGAACGTCGCGGCCACGTGGTCGACGATCTCGCAGGCGTCGTCGAGGCTCGGCGTGCATCGGGGGTTCTCGAGCCAGGCATTCTGCATGTCGATGACGACGAGACAGGGCTTCACGGGACCTCCCTGCGCGGCAGCGGCACATTGCACAGGCCGATCCGTCCAACCGGGTGGGCGAACCACTCGTTGTGTCGGTACTTCCTCGATTCTACGACGTCGGCGAAGGTCTGCGAGCCGGTGCGCAGGCGCTCCCAGACCGGCCGCTCGCCCTCTGGCAAGCTGCTCGCCAGGCGGATCGATGTGATCGGCGTCGTCGCCTCGTCCTCGGTGTAGAAGCCCAGCGGACCGCTCCCCCGTGGCAGGGCGGACAGCACCTCGATGCCGTCGATGACCCGGCCGACCAGGGTGATGTTGGCGTCCAGGTGGCGGGGGGCGTGCCCGGTCACGACGTACAGGCTGGAGCCGTTGCCGGAGTCGTGGGCCATGCCCCGGGCGACGCCGATCGCTCCGTAGCAGTGCGCCATCCACAGGCGATCGCCGCTGCCGCCTACCGGGAAGCCGTCGACGAAGCCCACCCGGTCCGCGTAGGCGTCGGGTGCGTCGAGCGGGGTGACCGTGACCCCCTGCGCCGACCGCGAGAACTCCCCCGGCACCGTCGCCTTGGCGTCCCCCAGCGGGCGCGCCTGGTCGGACTCCTCCGCCGGATCGGCCCACTGCACGACGTAGTTGTCGTGGGAGCGCACGATCGCGAGCCCGTCGAAGTAGCCCCCGCGGATCAGCGTGCGGATGTTGGCGACGTTCTGCGGCGCCATCACCGGGGCCAGCTCCATCACGACAATCCGGCCGCCGACGTCCATCACGACGAGATCATCGGGCGGGATGGCCTCCCAGTCGGAGGCGGGCGACTGCTCCAGGATCTCGGCGGTCGAGCGGGGCGGGGTGGGCTTCGGCGGGTCGGGCTCGACGACGGGCTTGCGGGCCAGGGCGAGCGGCGCGGCGAGGAGCAGCGGGATCAGCAGGGTGCGCATGGCAGGAGGGTAGCACCACAATGACCGGCGACCTCACGTGCCCAGGTGGGTCTCGTCCCAGGACACGTCGCCGCCGACCATCCAGGACAGGGCATGGCGGCGCTCGTGGATGACGCCCCCGTCGATCATCGGGTGAAAGCCCTCGGGCACGGTCGCCCGGCCCAGCTGGGCGGAGCGGACCGCGTGGTGGGCGCAGTAGAAGAGGTCCTCCATCGCCCCCACCTCGTCGGCGGAGCGCGGGGAGGCAGCAGCGAGCAGGGCGTCGACCGCGGAGCCCTCGGGCGCGGTGGGCAGGAACTCGAGCAACCGGCGGATCGTGGCGTCGTCGATCATGCCGGCGGCGGGCTCGGGAGCGGGGTCGAACCCGAGCGCCCAGGCCAGCGGCCACATGTTCTCGAGGCGCCAGCCCACCGCGTGCACGGCCTGCTGGGCCTGGGCGCGGGGGGCCGCGAAGAGCTGGGCCTCGGACTCGGTCAGCGCCGACACCAGCCGATCCCGGGTCGCGCGCTCGCGGAGCACGTCGTCGGGCACATCCTGGCGGACGACCCAGTAGAACAGCGCCTGCAACGCCAGGAGTCGACGGGCGATGTCCTCGGGGGAGCGCAGCGCGACCGGGTCGGTCGGGATCCACCAGGGGGCGCGGAAGCCCCGTCGGGTGAGCTCGGCGACGGCGGCCTCGCGGTAGGGCGGCAGGGGGAAGCGGTCCAGGCTGCGATCGTACAGCCCGCCGGTGGGCACGAGCACCGGGTTGGGCGGCCGGCGCTCGGGCGGCACGGCGCTCGGATCGGGCTCGCCCTGCAGGGCGTGGAGCACGCGACCGTGTGCGTCCAGGAACACGCCAGGCAGCATGATGACCCCGTCCAGGTGCTTGCAGACGGCGAGCACCGCCGCCCAGCGCGGGTCCGCCGGATCGAAGCTCTCCGGGGTGAAGTTCACCGAGAAGCGAAAGCTCCGGATCGCGGCGAGGAAGGGCTCGGACGGCGGGACCTCCGATCGCATGACGTAGCCGGTCATGCCGGGCAGCTGCTGTTCGAAGCTCTCGGGGGCGTAGTAGTCGGGGCCGTGCCGCGAGATCATGCGCTTCTTGCGGCTGAACAGCCCGCCCGACGAGAACGTGACCTCCGCCGCGCGCCAGTCGTCGTCCGGTCCATCGGCCTTCACGGTCGCGCCGAGGTCGCGCAGGGTCTGCAGCACGCCCGCGGGGTCGATGGTGTGGGAGAAGACGTTGGCAGGCGGGCTCTCGGGCACGGTCGACCTCGGGGCAGAGGGGAGGGACCTAGCGCGATCCTGCGGGCGGTCACCCGAGGGCGGCGATCGCTCTGCGTATCTTGATTGCGAGATGCCAGATACATGCTAGGCGGTGGGTGCTCATCGAGACCGGCTGAGGGACAGGCCCAGTGACGCCGGGGCAACCTCCCCCCAGGGGAAGGTGCCAATTCCTGCGGAACCGCCTGCGCGGAACCGGAAGATGGGCCATCCGGAATCGGCGTTTCACCGCTGTTTCCGCCTGGTCTCGCTCCGGGTTCCGTCCACCTCCCGGAGCTTGTGATGGCCACCCTCGAGACCTTCTGTACGTCCGGCACCTCGCCGACCCCCGCCGCCCCGAAGCCGTCCACCGTCGCGGTGCGCTCGGGGCTCGAGTCCGACCCGACCCACGGTGCGGTCGTGCCGCCGCTCTACCTGTCGTCCAACTACACGTTCGCCGCCCTCGGCGAGCCCCGCCGCTTCGACTACACCCGGTCCGGCAACCCGACCCGCGCCACCCTCGCAGACGCCCTGGCTGCCCTCGAGCACGGCGTCTCCGGCGTGATCACCTCGACCGGGATGAGCGCCATCACGACGGTGCTCTCCCTGCTCGAGCCTGGTGATCGACTGGTCGCACCCGTCGACGCCTATGGCGGGACCTGGCGCCTGCTCGACGTGCTCTCCCGTCGCGGCGCCTTCGAGCTCGACCTGGTGGACCTGTGCGATCGGGACGCCCTGGCCGCGGCCCTGTCCCGCCCGGCGCGCATGGTGTGGGTCGAGACCCCGAGCAACCCGCTCCTGCGGATCACCGACCTGCAGGCCGTGCGCGCCTTGGCGCCCGACGCCGTCGTGGTGGTCGACAACACCTTCCTCTCGCCCGCGCTGCAGCGCCCGCTCACCCTGGGCGCGGACCTGGTGGTGCACTCGACCACCAAGTACCTCAACGGGCACAGCGACATCGTCGGCGGTGCCGTGGTCGCGCGGGACGAGGCCCTGGGCGAGCAGGTGGCCTGGTGGGCGAACTGCCTGGGCGTGACCGGCGCCCCGTTCGACGCGTACCAGACCCTGCGCGGCCTGCGCACCCTGCACGCGCGCCTGCGGGTGCACCTGGAGAACACCGAGGCGGTGGTCGAGGCCCTGTGCGCGCATCCGGCGGTGGCGACCGTGAACTGGCCGGGGCTGTCGACCCATCCCGGCCACGCGATCGCCTGCGCCCAGCAGGACGGCTTCGGTGCGATGGTGAGCTTCGAGCTGCGGGGCGGTCTGCCTGCGGTGAAGGCGCTGGTCGAGGGGCTGCGCCACTTCAGCCTGGCGGAGAGCCTGGGCGGGGTCGAGTCCCTGGTCGCGCACCCGGCGAGCATGACGCACGCGAGCATGAGCGAAGAAGCCAGGAAGAACGCGGGTATCAGCGAGGGTCTCGTCCGCCTGTCCGTGGGCATCGAGCATGCTGGCGATCTGTGCGCGGACCTCGTCTTGGCGCTGGATGCGGCAGAGGCTGCGACCGCCTGCATCGAGCCGCGCGTGCGTGCGATCGGGGGTCACGGCGGTACCGGGTATGCTCCGCCGCGGAGGTGACCGTGTTCCTGCTCACCCTCGTCGGGTCCGCCCTGGCCGGAGCGCCCCTCGCTCACTGCGAGCTGGGCCTCGACAGCCAGCCCCTGCCCACCCTCGAGGGGGAGCCGGTCGAGGTCGCCACGCCGCTGGGCTCCCTGCGCGGGCGGCACCTCGACGAGGCGGACGTGGACGCCTTTGTCGGCATCCCCTACGCCCACGTCACCAAGCGCTTCCACCCGGCCGAGCCGGCGACCCCGTGGCAGGACGTGCGCGCGGCCGACACCTTCGGCCCGGCGTGCCTGCAGGTGAACTCGCGCATGTACGCGAGCGACTTCGCCAAGCAGTCCGAGGACTGCCTCTCGCTCAACGTGTGGACGCCGGCGGTGGACGACGCGGCGCGACCGGTGATCGTCTGGATCCACGGAGGAGGCTGGCTGACGGGCTCGAACCTCGACCCGCTCTACTACCAGGACCGCCTCGCGGCGCGCGGGCAGGTGGTGGTGGTCAGCATCAACTACCGGCTCGGTCCCTTCGGCTTCTCCCAGGTGGACGGTCTCGACGGCAGCGGCAACCTGGGCCTGCTCGACCAGCGCGAGGCCCTGCGCTGGGTGCGCGACAACATCGCGGCCTTCGGCGGCGATCCCGCCAACATCACGCTCCTCGGCCAGTCCGCCGGCGCGATGGCGACCCTGCTGCACGTCGCGGAGCACGGCGACGAAGGCCTGTTCGTGCGCGCCGCGGCGGGCTCGGGGGGCCTCGACAAGGTGCGCCAGCCCGCCTACGCCGCGGCGGTCACCCGCGAGCTCGACGCCCGGGTCGACGGTGGCCTCGCTGCGGCCCCTGCGTGCGCGGTGCTCGACGCGCTCCAGGAGCTCTCCGGCGACGTCGCCGAGCCCGGGCTCCTCTTCGGCCCGGTCAACGACGGGATCGTCGTGCACGGCCTGCCCTTGCCGCGGCTCGCTGGCGGCGAGGTGCAGGGTGTGCCGCTCCTCCTCGGATTCACAAGGGACGAAGCCAGCTATTTCACCGACCCGGTTGGGGCGCTGTCCTTCGTGCCGACCCGCCTGGCCCTGGGGTTCCTCCCTGCCCTGAGCCGCGCGCTGGGCGATCGGCGCCGGGACGCGATCCGCACCTTCCGCAAGGATCTGGGCGTACGCCCGGTTCGCGCTCGGACCACCGAGATGATCAGCGACGCCACCTTCCGCATGCCCGTGCTCGCGGTCGCCGATGCCATGGCCCCGCGGGTGCCGGTCTGGGTCTACCGCTTCGATCAGCCCGTCGTCGGCCGGGGCGGCAAGCTGGGCGCGACCCATGGCGCGGACCTGGGTGCGCTGTCCGACCACGAGGACGGCTGGACCGACCTGTACGGCGACGAGCAGCTCCCCGACGTGGTCGTGCACGGCCTGCAGGACGCGGTCATCCACTTCGCCCGCACCGGCGACCCCAACCACGACGGACTGCCGGACTGGCCCCGCTACGACCTGCAGCGTCGGGCCATCCTCCGCTTGTCTACCGACCCGGCCATCCTCGACGATCCCTACGCGGGCCACCGGCCGGCATGGGTGGGCATCCCCTTCGACGGCAGCGTGCTGCACGCCATCCCCGAGGACGTGGAGTAGGGTCCGCTACCGCATCACCACGTCGACCTGGTGCGACAGGCCCGCGCCGCCCGCCAGCTCGGGTGCCTCCAGGGTGAAGCTGTACTCGCCCCAGGACGTGATCTCCCACCCCGGGTGCACCGGCTGGTGGCTCGGCAACGTGCTGTCGGCGTCCTCCAGCAACGGCTCGTCCGGGTCCACGGTGGCGGTGAACCAGTCCGGATCGGCGCCCGAACAGGACTCCCGCCCCCGGACGGTCATCTTGCCGACCGCGGGGATCACCTGCCGCACGTCGCTGGCGACGTAGAGGTCCGCCCACACCAGGCCGGGCTCGCTGCCCACCACGTAGTTGGTGCCCATGGCCCCCCAGGGCACCACGAACGCCATCTCCGCCGCCTCGACCTCGCTCGGCGCGGCCACCTCGAGCACCGCGAACTCGCCAGAAGCCGCCACCAGGCTGACCTCTCCGGGGGCGCCATCGATGACCAGCCCGGTGAGGCCGGCCTCCATCGGGGGCAGGGTGGCGGACGCGCCGTCGGGCAGGCGCAGCGCGTAGGCGACCTGGCGGGTAGGCTCGGCATTGTCCAGGTGGAACCCGGTTCCGTCGGCGTCCGCGGGCAGGACCTGAAAGCCCTGGTTGAGGGGCCCGCCCTGCACGACCACGGGCTCCTCGGTGTTGGCGCAGCTGTAGGGCTGGCCCTCCAGGACCGCGCTCACCGGCTCGACCACGGCGACCTCGATGGTGAAGGTCACGTCCCAGGCGCCGATGGCCTCCGGGAACCAGGTACAGCCGCCGTCGAACGTGCCGGTCATGATGATCTCGGTCTCGCCCGCCCCGCGCACGTCCAGCGCGATGGTGTCCCCCTTCAGCTTCGCCTCGACCACGGCCTCGTCGCCGACTTCCAGGCTGTCGGCGGACCAGGTGCCCTCCAGCGCGCACCGCGACTGCCAGACGCCGCCGACCTCCACGGTCAGCTCGGCCGGGTAGTCCTCCCCCAGACCCAGGGTGAGGTAGCTGGAGAAGTCGGTCTTTCCGACCACCAGGTGGTTCTCGGGCTGTGCCCACGCGCCGACCACGAGCTCGCTGCGACCGACGACCTCGATCTCGACGTCACCGGTGACCGGCCCGTCGCGACCCACCTTGGCGGTGGCAGGATCGCAGCCCGCGAGTGCGCCGAGGCTGAGGGCGGCGAGAGCGAGCAGGGGCGTGGGGCGCATGGTTCTTCCTCCGGACGCCCGATCCGTATGGAGCGCCGGGGCATCTGGCGAAGAAGAACCGTGTTCGGCAGCGAGTACGACGGGCGCGCCCCGGGTCGTTCGAGGGGGCGCGCCGCTGCCGCTCAGCTGGGGTCGTTCAGCTGGAAGGCGCCCTCCGCCTTGCCCTGGCCGTTGGTGTCGCCCGGAGCCTCGTCGCCGGAGAAGCGGTAGAGCGGCCAGCCGCGGAAGGTGAGCTGCTCTCCGCCATCCGGTCGCTCGAAGCTGCTGAACTCGGCGGGGTCGAGGCTGGACGGCACCGAGATCTCGGAGGCCTCGGCGATGGGCCAGACCTCGCGGCAGCCCTCGACGCAGGCGCTGACCGGGTCGACCTGGCCGTAGCCCTTCGTGTCCTTGGCGAAGCGGTACAGCGCCATGCCCTCGGCGTCGATCAGGTAGGGCGGCTCCTCGCCGTTGGGGCGCGGCATGACCGAGTAGCCGCCCGCGGGCACGGTGAAGAACTGGCCGCCGGCGCCCTCGCCCAGGGCGTCCCCGGGCGCGTAGTCGTCGGCGAAGGTGTAGAGCGGCCAGCCCTTCCACGTCGCCTGCTCGTAGCCGTCCTCGCGGGTCAGGCTGCCCAGGTACGCCTCGTCGAGTCCGGCACCGACGAGCTCATCGCCGGGGGGCACCGCGGCCCACTTGTCGGCGCAGCCACCCACGCACACGCTCTCCGCCTCGTCGTACTCGACCGCCGGCACGTCTCGGGACAGCAGGTAGACGGTCATGTCCTCGTGGTCGACCAGGCGCTCGCCCAGGTCGGCGATCTCGGCGAGCTTCAGGTCCGCCGGCGCCTCCGAGTCGCTGTCCGAGTCGCTGTCGGAGTCGACGTCCGTGTCCGAGCTGCTGTCGGTGTCCTCGGGGTCGTAGCCCTTGTCGCACGCGGCGAGCACGAGGACCTGGGACAGGAGCAGGAAGGTGAAGGGGGTGCGCATCGTCGTCTCCATCGTCAGCGCCACGGGCCATCCGCGGCACACAGGGAACGTGGCGCGGCGACCCCCGGACGAGGAGGGAAGGACGGCCTGCATTAAGCGCGACTAAGGGTCGACGGCGGTGGCGATCAGGGCTCCGCGCCCACGTGACGCGCCGTGCCGATGACCCACGGCCTCGCGACTTGTCGGCGACCTTCGCCGATGACGAGCACCCGGGCCGTCGCCGGATCCTCGGAGTTCTCCTGCACCCGGCCGACCCGGACGCCGGTGTAGTCCTGGTAGACGACCCACGCGCCGACCTCGAGGGGCGGGGCGTTCACGCCCCCGACGACAAACACCGAGCCTGGCGGCACCCCCGCGCTCTCCGCCGCGGCGGCCGACGTGACCCGGTGGGGGACGCCGGTCAGCTCGTGGGTCACGAGGAGGGTCTGGTAGGCGCCGAACAGCAGCCCGGCGGCCAGCGGGAAGATCACCCAGCCGCGCTGAAACCAGCGGGTCGTGGTCGGGGGTGGGCAGCGCAGGGCGTCGATCGCCGAGATGATGTGCAGCGCGACGATGGCGCACAGCGTCAGCTCGGGCACCAGGATGACCCACGGCGACGGGATCAGCACCGAGAGCCCGCCCAGGATCGGGACCGCGAACCCGGCGACCATGAAGGCCACCGCAGGCCCTGGCCGTCCGGCCTGCAGCTGCCCGGCCCCGGGGCCGATCAGGGAGGCCACACTCTGGAAGACCCGAGTTCCAATGCGCGCAACCTCGCCGACGTCAGGCACCGATTCGGCGCGATTCGACCGCCAGCGTGCCGTCTCTGGCGGTCCCGGCGGCGTGGCCGGCGCCCACTCCGGCACATCGGTGGGGTCGCCGGGCTGCACGTGCGGGTCGACGCCCACGTACAGCCCGTCGTGGTGCCACACCTGGTCCTGCAGATCGGCCAGCAGCGCGGCCGCCGAGCCGACCCCGTCCTCCCGGGTCGCGTGCAGCTCGAACGGGGTGCCGATGGCGGGCACGCCGGCTGGTGGGTCGCTCTGCTCCAGGGTGAAGCCGAGGGGGCGCAGGTGAGCGGCGACCGCGTCCCGGCCCTCTCGGGAGCGGAAGGCGAGGCGGTGGGTGAGGACCCGCTGCCAGGGGCCCAGGGCGGACAGGGCGTCGACGTGGGCCTGGACCTCGGCGGGCACGGCGTTCGCGGCCTCGTCGGTGGGGGAGGGGGGCGGCGCGTCGACCACGGGGGCGCCCCAGTCCCCGACCTCGCCGCCATACGGTGCGATCACGCTGCGGAGGTCGGCGAGGGCGCGGGGGACCTCCCACAGCCGCAGGTCGGCGACCACGTCGAGCCCGAACGGCAGCCGCTCCGTGCCCGCGTCCAGATCATCGAGAGTAAAGCCCTGATCGGGTAGGATGTCCGCCAGCTCTCGGCGGGCGTCCGCGGTGGGGAGCAGCACGGTGATGGTGACCGGACGGACCGCCTCGGCGACGTCGCCCCGGTTCTCGCGCGCGAACACCCGGTCATGGTCGGGCAGCTCGTCGAGCAGGTGCTCCGGCGGGGAGGCTTCCTTCCAGGCGGCCTCGACGCCATCCGGCTCGACCGTCACCCCGACCTCGTGGTGCGGACACGCGCTCTGCAGGGCTCGGTCCACGTACGTGCGCCAGCCGCTGGGGCTCTCGAGCGCGATCAGGACCTCGACCCGCCCATCGCCCCGCCGGATCGCGACCCACCACGCGCCGAGCTGGGTCTGGAGCAGCTCGATGACGTCGTACACCGCGAGGCCGATCCGCGAGCGCTCCGCGGCGCGGGACAGGCCGAGCTCGTCGGGGGCGAGCAGGTGCAGGCTCACCCGCAGCAGGTTCGTGTGCGACGGGGGCGGCAGCTCGGAGATCACCTCGGTGATGCACACGGGCTGTGCCCACGACACCCAGTGGAACGTCCCCACGTATCCGTCGTCGTTCGACTCCACGTCCGCATCCCCCGGGGGCGCATCGTAGTGCAAGGCGAGCGGGTCCCGGGGCCGCGCGCACGGGCTAGGCTGGCCCCTCGCACGAGGAGCGCATCCATGGACAAGACCATCGTCATCACCGGCGGCACCGGCGGGATCGGCCTGCACACCGCCATCGGCCTGGCTCGGACCGGGGCGCGGGTGGTGGTGACCGGGCGGAACGCCGGGCGGGGTGCGGCGGCGGTGGAGCGGATCCGCAGCGAGGCCGGCAGCGCGCACGTGGAGCTCGTCACCGGCGATCTCTCTGACGTCTCGGGGGTCCAGGCCCTCGCCGAGGCCCTGACCGAGCGACTCGATCGCATCGACGTGCTCATCCACAACGCGGGCCTGATGACCCAGGAGCGGCAGGTCAACGCCGACGGCCTCGAGGCGGACTTCGCGGTCAACGTGGTCGCGCCCTACCGCCTGACCCACGCCCTGCTCCCCCTGCTCGAGGCCGCCGCGCCGTCCCGGGTGCTCGTGCTCACCGGCGGCACCGCGGGGGGCAAGCTCCTCGTCGACGACCTGCAGGCCGAGAAGAGCTTCGTGCCCCTGCCCAGCTACAGCAACACCAAGCGCTGCGCCGAGGCGATGGGCCTGGTGCTCGCCGGAGAGCTCGAGCCCCGCGGCATCGGTGTGCACCTGGTCTACCCGGGGCGCGCCTCGACCGCGATGACCCAGGCGATGACGCCGGCCAGCCTGCCCTGGTTCATGCGTCCGGCCTGGCCCGCCTTCCGCTTGCTCATCCCCAAGGACGACGGCGGCAAGAGTGCCGAGAAGGCCTCCCGGTCGAGCGTGCATGCGGCGACGACGTCGGACCTCGACGGGCAGAGCGGCGTCTACATCGACACCAACAGCCAGCGCGCCCAGCTGCACCCGAGCGTGCACGACGCGTCCAATCAGGCTGCGGTCATGGCCCTCGTCCGCAGCGTGTGAGACGATGGGGCAGCATCGGGGGATCATCGTGCTTCGGACTGCAACATTCGTCACCGGATTCCTGCTGGCGGGCCTCCTCGTCGGGGGCTGCGCGGACGGGCAGGTCTACTGGGACACGGATCCGGACAGCGACACCGACAGTGACTCCGACAGTGACTCCGACAGTGACTCCGACACCGAGGTCGAGGACGACCTGTATCGGCCCGACGACGGACCCACGGCGGACGAGGGACTGCGCGTGGTCGACGTGTGCTCCGAGGCCGAGATCCTCGCCGCCATCGGGGCGGCGGAGCCCGGCGACGTGATCACGGTGTGCCCGGGCACCTTCGCGTTCAACCAGCGGATCTCGGTGAGCCGCGACGGCCGGCGCGACGCCCGCATCTTCCTGCGCGCGGCGGAGCCGGGCACGGTGACCTTCGAGCTGTCCCACCTCGAGAACTTCAACATCCGGGCGAAGGCCTGGATCTTTGAGAACATCACCTTCCGCGGTGCCTGCACCCAGGCCAGCAGCTGCGAGCACGCGTTTCACATCGTGGGCGACGCCGACGACCTCATCTTCCGCAACAACGAGGTCGTGGACTTCGCCTCGCACGTCAAGCTGAACGCCGAGGTCACCGGCGAGGGACCCGCGAAGAGCTTTCCCGACCGGGCCTGGTTCATCGGCAACTTCTGGCACAACACGAGGTACGTCCACAACAACGCGCCCCACAACATCCTCAACCTGGATGGCGGCCAGGACCACGTGGTCCGCGGCAACCTCTTCGCCGACTACAACACGCCGGCGTCTCTGCCGAAGTCGGCGTCTGCGGTCTACCCGAAGGCATCCGCGCGAGGCATCCTCATCGAGCAGAACCTCATCGTCTGCGAGAAGGCCCGCACCGACGGCGAGACCGCCCGCGGGATCCAGCTCGGTGACGGCGCGCCCGCGTCCATCTGCGACGGGGACGACGACGGCGACGGCTTCGGCGACTGCGTCGAGAACGGGCAGAGCCAGGAGGCCCTGGTCCGCAACAACATCGTCCTGAACTGCAACAACGGGGGAAGCGCGGCCGGCATCATGGTCGGCAGCGACCGGGACTCGCGGATCCTGCACAACACGGTCCTTGGCACGGGACCGCGAGCCGCCGGGTTCTACATCGGCCACCCCGACCACGACACGTTCTGGCGACGCAACGTCCTGGAGGACGGGATCAACACCGCGTACGCCGAGCGGGCGGTGGACGAGCGGGAGAACCTGGTGCCGTCCGGGGCCGACGTGGCGGAGCGGTTCGGCGATCCCGGCCGCGGCGACCTGACCCTCGTCGACACCACCGGCATGCTCGACCGGCACGCGACCGATCCCGACGCCACCCACGACTTCTGCGGCTACCCGCGGGGAGACCAGTCCGATCTGGGCGCCATCGAGGTCTCGACCGCGTACGAGGGCGTGGCGTGTGTGGACGTCGTGCAGGAGATGTTCGACCGGATTCCGTGAGGAGGGCATGGAGACCCATGTCTCGTGTCATGCCACGTGTCGTGACGGCACCTGCGCCCGACCCGGCCCGCCGGATGATCCTCCGCGGTCCGACGGCCGGACGCTCTGCCAGGGTGGCGCTCGCCGACCTCCTCGACGCAGTTGCACGCGACCTCGCCGACGAGGGCTGGGAGGTCTGGTGGATCGCCCGGCCCACCTCGTCGAAGGGTAGCTTCGAGGACGGTCTCGACGCGGTCTGTCCCCTGTGCAACGCGAACTTCGCCGGCCGGGCGTAGCGGCGGTGGCGAGCAGGGACCGACGCGCGTGCGAGCACGCTACTTCGCGAGCGTCGCCCGTGCCTTCGCCCACTCCGCCTCCAGCACCATCATCAGCTGGCCGTCCTGGTCCGACCACGGCGGGGTCATCGAGGCGGCATCGGCGCAGGCGGGGGCGAAGTCGGCGTCGGTGCGCACGAGGTACAGGGTGGTGGCACCGGATTCTCGGAGACCGTAGACGGCGAGGGCGTGCCCGTCGTCCCAGCGGGTCACCGCCGTGGCATCTCCCAGGCTCGGGGTCGGGCGCATCCACATGATCTCCTCGTTCGGACCCATGGCGACGAGCCCGTCGAAGCCGCCGCCGACGTCGCCCAGCTGGCCGAGCGCGACGCCGGAACCGGACGTGTCGAGGTCATCCGAGACGTTCGGGTCCTCGACCGGCGCGGGGCTGCCATCGGCGAGTACGTGCGCGATACGGCCCTGGGCGCGGTCGTCGTCGTAGCTCCAGCTCTCGATCTGCAGCCGCCCGTTGTGCCGCCCCACCAGCACCTCGGTGAGCGGGGACTCGGCGGTGTAGGTGCGGGCCCAGAGCAGGCCTTCCGCGGGCGACAGGGCGACCAGCAGCACGGCGTTGTCATCGCTGCCGATGACGAAGCGCGTCTCGCCGAGGCGGGTCACCCCCTGGAGGATCCAGCTGTGGCCGAGCGGCACGGACAGCCCGCAGTCCAGGCTCCCGGTGGTCGTGAGGGCCAGGGGCTCCGACGCGGTGAGCTGGATGTAGGTGCGCTCGAGGACCGTCGTGTCCACGTCGGGCTCCGGCTCGGGGAGACCCACGGAGAAGCTCGAGTTCCCGTCGGACGAGAGCGAGAACGAGCAGGCGGTGAGGGCGAGCAGGCTGGTGAGGACGACGGGACGCATCGCGGACTCCTTGTGGTGCTCACAGGGCTATCGGCTCCCACCGTCCCGTAGGACAGGGCATCATCGGGGTGCGTCGAAGCGCCCGTTCGACCGGGGAGTCGGGCGATGACGGTCGATGTCGGGTGGCTGTCGACCCGCGGATGGCGTGCGGATCGCGGTGGTTCGCAACGGCCACCCATCTGGTGCATCGTGGCCCGCAAGGAGGTCCCATGACGACCGATCTGTGGATGCTGCTCGCCGCCGCCGGCCTGCACTGGTTCATCATCCTGGCAGCTGCAACGCCGAAGATCCTCGGCAACGGCATCGGCTGGGCCGCGGGCAACCGGGACGACAGCCCCGACCCGCCGGCCTGGGTCGCGCGAACCGATCGCCTGTCCGCGAACATGCTCGAGAACCTTCCGATCTTCGCCGTGCTGGTGCTCGTCGCCCACGTGTCGGGGAACGCGGACTGGCTGAGCGCGCTGGGTGCGATGGTCTTCCTCGGCGGCCGCGTCGGCCACGCGATCGCCTACATGGCGGGCATCCCGTTCCTGCGCACGGGGCTGTGGGTCGTGTCGATCGTCGGCATGGGCATGATCGCGGCGGCGATCGTGGTGTGACCCCACCCGCTGGCCGATCCCCCTCACCACGCTACTCCCCCCGCTGAACCGGGGGGCGTGCATGAAGAGTCTCGGCGAGCGCATCCCCGCCGAGGGGCTGTCCGACGATGAGGTGCTGGAGGCGATCCTGTCCTGGGTCGCCGACCGGGGCCTGCAGCCCTACCCGGCCCAGGAGGAGGCGATCCTCGAGCTCCTGGGCGACCATCACGTCATCCTCGCGACCCCGACCGGGTCGGGCAAGTCGCTGGTGGCGACGGCCCTGCACGCCATCCACCTGGCCCGGGGCGAGCGCAGTGTGTACACCGCGCCGATCAAGGCATTGGTGGCGGAGAAGTTCTTCGACCTCTGCCGCATCTTCGGCGCCGACCGGGTCGGCATGATGACCGGCGACGGCGCCGTGAACCGGGACGCGCCGATCCTGTGCTGCACCGCCGAGATCCTCGCGCGCATGGCCCTGCGGGAGGGAGCGGACGTGCCCTTCGAGGGCGTCGTCATGGACGAGTTCCACTTCTACGGCGACCCCGACCGCGGCATGGCCTGGCACGTCCCGCTCATCACGATGGAGAAGTCCCGCTTCCTCCTGCTCTCTGCGACCCTGGGTGACACCTCGGACGTCGAGGCCAGCCTTCAGGACGTCACCGGCAAGGACGTGGTCGTGGTGCGCGGCGCCGAGCGTCCGGTGCCGCTCACGTTCCAGTACAGCGAGCGCCCGCTGCTCGACGCGCTGAACCGCCTGCTCGCCAGCAACAAGGCGCCGATCTACTGCGTGCACTTCTCCCAGGGCGAGGCGACCAAGCTGGCCCAGGCGCTGCTCTCGACCGACATCAGCACGTCCGACGAGAAGGAGGTGCTCAAGGAGGCCACGTCGAAGATCCGCTTCGACAGTCCCTTTGGCAAGCACATCAAGCGCATGGTGCGCCACGGCGTCGGCCTGCACCACGCCGGGCTGCTGCCGAAGTACCGCATGCTGGTCGAGCACCTGGCCCAGCAGGGTCTGTTCAAGATCATCTGCGGCACCGACACCCTGGGCGTCGGCATCAACGTGCCGATCCGCACCGTGCTCTTCACCCAGCTGTGCAAGTACGACGGGCGGCAGGTCGACATCTTGACGGTGCGCGACTTCCAGCAGATCGCCGGGCGCGCCGGACGCAAGGGCTACGACGACGAGGGGCTCGTGGTCGCCCAGGCGCCGGCCTGGGTCATCGAGAACGCGCGGGTGCAGCAGCTGGTCGACGCCGGCAAGAAGAAGAAGCCGAAAGTCAAGGTGCAAGCTCCGACCAAGGGCTACAAGCACTGGGATCGGGAGACCTTCGAGCGCCTGACCGAGGGGCGTCCCGAGGCGCTCACGCCGGTGTTCACCCTCGACCACGGCACCGTGCTGGCCCGGCTCGCCCGCGCGGAGGACCTGGGCACCGACCCCATGGACGAGCTGGACAGCCTCATCGAGGCGAGCCACGTCGGTCGGCGGGAGACCGCGCGCCTGCAGCAGGAGGCCCGCGAGCGCATCGCCCAGCTGGTCGAGGCGGGCATCGTCGAGCCGGTGCTCACCGAGGCCGGCCACGAGGGCTTCCACGTCTACGAGGACCTGCAGGAGGACTTCGACCTCTACCACGCGCTCTCGCTCTTCCTGGTCGACGCGGTCCAGCACCTCGAGGAGGACAGCGCAACCTACGCGCTGGACGTGCTGTCCTGCGTCGAGTCCGTGCTGGAGCACCCCCGCGTCCTGCTCCGCGCCCAGGAGCGCAACGCCCGCCGGGACAAGGTCGCCGAGCTGAAGGCCGCCGGGATCCCCTACGAGGAGCGCATGGAGCTGCTCGAGGAAGTGACGTATCCCAAGCCGCTCGGATCCTGGTTGTACCTGCGCTTCGAGCTGTTTCGTGCCCCGCGTCCGTGGGTGCACGGCGAGGCGGTTCGGCCCAAGGGCATCGCCCGCGAGATCGTCGAGCTGCAGGAGAGCTTCGCCAACGCCATCAACCGCCTGCAGGTCGACCGCGCCGAGGGCGTGCTGCTCCGCTACCTCTCCCAGGTCTACCGCACCCTCGACCGCGGCGTGCCCATCGACGCCCAGAGCGACGGCGTCGTCGAGATCCTCGCCTTCCTGCGCGCCCTCATCGCCCGCACCGACGACAGCCTGCTCACCAGCTGGGAGGCGATGGTCCAGGGCGGCGAGACCCCCGAGCAGCCCCAGCCCGACAAGCCCATCGACGTCTCCGAGGACCTGCGCAACTTCCGCGCCCGCATCCGCGCCGAGGTGCACGCCCTGGTCCGCGCCCTGGCCGCCGGCGACTTCGACGAGGCCGAGGGCGCGTATCGCCACGACGGCCCCGACGGCGAGCCCGACCTCGACGCCCACGCGCTGCGCATGGCCCTGCTGCCATTCGAAGAGGAATATGGTCCGTTGTGCGGCGATCATCGCGCGATCCGCAGCGAGCTGACCAGCATCCGCCAGGACGGCCGCCACCTGTGGCAGGTCAGCCACCGCCTCCTGCCCGACGACGTCGAGGTCGACCCCGAGGAGGTGCTGTGGACCGTCGACGCCGTGGTCGACCTGAGAGCGGACACCAACCCGGCGGGGCCGCTGATCCGGGTGGTGGCGATCGGGGAGTGAGGTGTGAAGACGGGGCGCCGGGGTCCAATGGTGATCCGGGACGGTGCTCGGCACAGAGGCACCGAGGCACAGAGGTCTGACAGAGAGCACCTCAGCTCACGAAGCCGCAGCGGACTACGCGCGGATGGTGCCGCAACCGAGAGCGCCACCGCACGCCCGGCCGACACCCCACGAGGCCCTCTGGACAAACCGGCCAGGGGTACCCGCTGAGTCCCGCCACTGCCCCCTCTGTGAACCCCTCTGTGCCTCTGGGTCTCTGTGCCGAGTGCCGCCTCGACCCTCCACTTCTCCACGACTGACCCACCCCGCCCATCGGCCTGGCCCTGACTGTCAGAAAGACCCGAACCCGCTCACCACCCTCGGGTCGCCACTCTCGACGGTCATGTCCTGCAGGAAGCCCTCGCCGACGAAGCCGTCGATGTCGATGGTCGCGGTGATGGCGTCCTCATAGAGCGGGAAGGCGTAGTTGCTGACGACGTCGACCTCGACGCTGTAGACGGCGGAGCCATCGGTCGTGATCGGGCCGCTGCCGTGGAAGGTGCCCAGGTTGTCGGGCAGGTCGACGTCGATGTCGAGGGTGCCGGTGGCGTTCGGGATGCCCTCCTCCCGGCCGCCGGAGACCGAGCCGACCAGGTGGAAGCGGGTCACCTGGGTGGGCAGGATGGCGCGGTCGATCGCGAACTCGGAGATGACCGTCACGTCCAGGCCGGGATCGGCGGGGGCCGACGACATGGAGGTGACCCCGCCGTCGGCGTCGGTCCCCTCGACCTGCAGGGTGGCGCGGGCCTCGGTGACCTCCTTCAGGTTCTGGAAGATGACGCCGACCGAGCCCATGCCCGCACGGTCGGTGAAGCCCTCCTCGCAGCCGGGGACCTCGACGTCGCCGTTGTCATAGACGAACTCGGGGCACAGGGTGTAGCGGCGCTCGCGCACGGGCTCGCCCTGTTGATCGACGAGCAGGGTGTCGATGGTGACGTCGTAGAGCGTGTACTCGCCGCACCCGGGCAGCGCGGCGAGGGCGGCGAGGACGGCGAAGGGGACGAGGCGTCTGGACATGGCTCCTCCTGAGCGGATCTCTTGTCCTGCTGAGCGGGAACCGGGAGCGAAGTGTCCAACAACGTGACGAACGAAGGCGACTCGGGGTCAGGCCGACAGGTGTGACACTCCGCTTTTGGATAGAGTTGTCTCCAGCCGGATCGTCGTGTCGGCCTGACCCCCGCCAGCGGCGTCCCGAGGCGCCGGCCAAGTCATTGACGGCATCATCGACGCGATTGATGTCACACCTGTCGGCCTGACCCCGTCAAGGGATCGGACGCAGGTCGTTCCTCGGGTACACGGCCATGGGCTCCCAGCCGTCGGGGCCGTCCACCCAGGTGACGGCGGGGCCGCCGCGGAGGAGGTCGTCGTGGGCGTGCTGGAGGCGGCCGACGAGCTTGCCGCGCCAGGAGGCGCACTCCTGGGTGTGCAGCGCGCGCAGCCGCCGGATCGCCTCCTTGCGGTTGCGGCGCTGGCTGCGCTCGCTCGTGACCCGGACCTGCCAGCCGGTGGGCTCGTAGACCGCGCGTACCGCCGACGAGGTGGTGTTGACGTGCTGCCCACCTGGGCCGCCGGATCGTGCGGTGAAGAAGGTGATCTTCGACGAGTCGAACGGGTCGGGTGGCTCGTCGGTGCGCAGGGCGCGGACGTCCACGAACCAGCGCTTGCGGCGCCCCTTGCCGCGCACCGGATCGACCCGCTCGTGGGTGCCGAGCCAGATTCGGAGGTCGATCCCGTCGACCTCGAACACCACCGAGCGCCGCCCCACCCCCCAGGTGAGCGGACCCACCGTGGCTCCTCGGCGCTTCAGGTGCTGCGGCAGGAGCCGCGCGAGCTCGGCGACGACCTTCACGACCTCCTTCGGACCGCGCCCCGCGCTGATCTGCACCATCACTGCTTCACCGTCAGCACGGGGTGCAGGCTCGCCACCCTCGACGCCGCTCCGTGGGCCTCCAGCGCGGCCACGACCGGCTCGACCGGCTTGTACGCGTCGGGGTGCTCGGCGTAGAGCGCGTCGGTGTCGTCGCAGATGACCCGTCCGCCCAGTGCGGTGTGCCGCAGGGAGCTGCGCCGGTGGCGGTGCTTGACCAGCGCGATGCTGCGGGCTCGGTCGAGCTTGCGGCCGGCCCCGTGGGCGACCGAGCACAGGCACGCCTCGCTGCCCGCTCCGACCATGACCCAGGTGGGCGCCCCGCGGCTGCCGAGCACGACCGTGAGCCGTCCCGCGTGGGCGGGCGCGCTCCCCTTGCGGTGCAGCCACGCGGGGCCGTCGGAGAGCACCACGCGCTCGACGGTGTTGTGGGCGAGATCCAGGCTCCCGGCGATCTTCGAGCTGCGCGCCACGCCCGCCGCCCGCAGCATGCGCCAGCAGAGGATCAGCCGGTTCGTACGCGCATAGTTGACCGCACCCTGCACCTCGGCAAGCCAGGGTCCGGCGTCGTCCTCGGCCAGCTGGACCGCGCCCCACCGGCTGGCGAGGTGCTTGCCCAGGGCGCGACTGCCCGAGTGGGCGAGCACGGCGAACCCGCGGCTGCGCAGGCCGAGGCCCTCGCAGCGCTCGCGGTCGATCCGCTCCTGTACCGAGGCGAGCTCGAGGAAGTGGTTGCCGCTGCCGACGGTACCCAGCTGCAGGGCGAACTCGACCGGCGGGGTCGCGCCCACGGGGGTGAGGTCGGGCTCCTCCAGCGCGGCGAGCTCGCGCAGGGAGTCGGGCAGGTCGTCGAGGTCGCGCAGGCCGGCCGGCCCGACGGTCCAGGCGGCCTCCAGCAGGCGAGGTCCGTCGACGTGGTCGAGGGGATGGGCCGCGAGCTCGTCGACCATGCGGCGGTGCAGTGCGTCGCCGCGGTGCTTGATCTTCGGCACGCCGACGAGCTTGACGCCGCAGCCCAGGTCGCCGCCCAACAGGGCGGGCCACAGGGTGTGACGCAGGGCGACCGTCGCGCCGATGGGCGTGCCGGGGCCGGGGTGCAGGTCGGGCATGCCGGCGGCGCGGATGCAGTCGGGGTGGTCGGCGACGCGAGCCAGCTGCTGGACCGCGTCGCCCTCCATCCACACGCCGGGTCCGTCGAGGACGGTGAAGCGGGGTTCGGACATGGTGTGTCTCCTGCCGTCCCCATCAGCAGGTGCCGTGCCAGATCGGTCAAACCACGGTTTTCGTTCACTGTGGTGCGATCTGCATCAGAGGTGGTGATGCGTATTGCAGCAGGCTGATGCGTGTTGCATCATGGGCCATGCCGACCCTGCTCACCTGGACCGATCGCCCCCCCGGCCCGCTCGCGCACCACCGTCCCCGCTCGCCCGAGGACACGGGTCCGGTGCGGCGCCTGCTCGACCACGCCGATCTCACCTACGATCGTGTGCTGGTCCTCACCACCGACGCAGGCCTGCCCGGCGCCCGGGCGCTGCAGCAGGCCATCGGCAAGGCCGCCCGCCTGCGCCTCGTCGACGTCACCGACCCCAGCGACCACGCCCAGCTCTTCGCCGCCCTGGGCCCCATCGTCGAGGAGCTCCGCGGCCAGCGCGTCGACGTCTGCCTGTCCGCAGGCACGCCCCAGGCCCAGACCCTGTGGGTCATCCTCATGCAGGCCGGCCTCCTCCGCGGTCGCATGCTGCAGGTCGTGCCGCCCGCCTTCGTGCCCGACCCCCACCCCCACCCGGTGCGCGAGGTGCGGCTCGACATCGACGGGTTCCCCGAGATCCGCGCGCTGCGAGATGAGGTCGCGCGCCTGCGGGCCGAGGCGCGGGTCGAGGCGACCGGGCTGGTCGGACCGTCGCTGACCCCGGTGCTCCAGCGCCTCGCTCGCCTGGCGCCGTCGGACGTCCCGGTCTGGGTCCGCGGGGAGACCGGCACCGGCAAGGAGCTCGTCGCCCGGGCGATCCATGACGCATCCGCCCGGTCGGACGGGCCCTTCGTCGCGGTCAACGCGGGCGCCTTCACCGAGAGCATGCTGACCAGCGAGCTGTTCGGCCACGTGCAGGGCGCGTTCACCGGCGCCGTCCGGCCGCGGCGGGGCCTGTTCGAGCAGGCCCACGGCGGCACCCTGTTCCTCGACGAGGTGGGCGAGCTGCCGCCCCGGGTGCAGGTCAGCCTCCTGCGCGTGCTCGAGAGCGGTCGGGTGCGTCCAGTCGGTGCCGAGGCCGAGCGTGCCGTCGACGTGCGCATCGTCTGTGCCACCCACCGCGACCTGCGCGCCGATGTCGACGCCGGCCGCTTCCGTGCCGACCTGTCCTTCCGCCTGCGCGGTGCCGAGCTGCTGCTGCCCCCCCTGCGCGATCGCGGCGGCGACCTCGAGATCCTCGTGCACCACTTCCTCGGCGGACGGCGGCGCCTCGG
>MDTC01032992.1_pt1 | contig 30640 bp, 45 predicted proteins | sample 811181 | NCBI WGS metagenome assembly MDTC01 (sample SAMN05326644, study PRJNA326480) | marine metagenome | isolation source: seawater | place: Pacific Ocean: North | collected 2011 | reverse complement strand
ACTTGCTACAATTTCATCTTCCCCTTCCAAGACTGTTAATCCTGCTGCACTAAATACTTTGCTTCCGTATAAGTGTCCGTTTGTTGATCTTTTATATACATTAAAAATATAATCTTCTTCATCTTCTTCATATTTAAAAACAGTCTTTTTCTTTAAATCATTTAAGGGTTTTAATTTTATATCTTTTAAATCTACTTTATCTGTCCAATCATGGTTAATTCCTCTTTCTGCTAATGTTGTTCCTGCACCTATATTAGTAAATACATCACTATAAGATTCTATAATAATATTTCCAGGATTGCTTTTATCCTCTAATGTTATTAAGTTAAACATTGTAAAAATACCTTTAAGAAACTCCCATTGATTAATTTCCCCCCTTTGACTATTTAGAGTTGAGGTTGTAACTACTGAACTAGTAAGGTTAAAAGTAGTTGTTGATGTTTGTGTTTGTGAAACTCTTAAATTTGCACCTGTTCCTGGACTTACAATTCTGTATTCAGCCCAAAGTTTATCACCTGTGTCTAAAGCAATATTCATATTACCTGCATAAGTTATCACATCATTAATTAAAGTGGTTTCCGAATGAAAATCTATTGTAGTTGTAGAGGTAGCACTAGCATCATAATATTGCCATTGAACTTCGGCTGTAAAAGCTGAGCCACCTTGATGTATTATATACCAATTATAATTTATATCGTAAACTTGATTGTCGGTTGTTGCAACAATTTTGTAAATATCTCCCCCTGTTGTATTATAATCAGGGGGTACAGATGATGTAGTTTGTCCTCCTGTTACTGAGTTATCTAATAATGGTAAAGTTTCAAAAGTAGATGTGCCGTTTTCAAAGGTTGGGGTTGATGCACTTGCGTCATAATAATAAGTTGCCGTATAACTTGTATCACCAATTACACTCGGCATGCTTTCCCCCCCCCAATTAAAATCCATAAATAAATTACCAAAACCTGAGCTGTCAAATAAAGTTGATGAATATGTGTAGTCTGATTCGCTAAATATTCTATCTATTAAATATTTAATTTTTATAAACGGACGAAAAGCTTGCTCAAAAGATGTTAATTCAGGATTACCTGCTGTTGCGAAATTTCCTGTTGCACCATTAGCTATAAGTATTTGCCCTGTCCAATCTACAAATGGGTATTTCAACACATCTGTAACACTAGCACCTGCTGTTCCTGCATAAGTGCCTGTTGGCAAAGGGTTAGATAAAGGCAGTCCGTTTGTAGAGAAACTCCCTTTAATAGCTGCTTTATCATAAGTATGTTCTAACTCATCAAAATTAATATTATCAAAAGTTTTATTTTTTAAGGTATCTGCCAAAGCGATTGTTTGTGCAAACAAATTAACATTATAGCTTATTTCCCCTTCTTTATCTTGAATGTCTATTAGCTTTAAAGAGCCGTCAAACAACATTAACCCATTTTGCTTTAATACAGCCCTAGTGTTTATATAAGGGTTAAAAGAATTGACATCACCAATAGATCTTGTTATTTCAAAGATGCTGCCAAAAATCTTGTTGTTTCTTTTAGTTGCAGGTAAGTTAAAATCTTTAGAGTACGACTGTACTTTTTCTGCTACATTTTTAAAATCATCAACACTTAAAGTTAATGGTATTTCTTCATCTTCGTATAAGTCGCATATTACTTGTCCTTCATAAGTTTGTGAAGCAGAAGGAGTTACAGAAATACTTTGAACTGTAAGGTTGTCTGCACCTTGATAAAGGTAAGTAAGAAATACTGTGTCAGTAGTTGTAAGGGCTGTAAATTCCCATGAAAAAGTAGATGTTGTTGATACATTAGCTAATGATTCCCACGCACTTTCACTTCCATTATTTAAGTTGTTATACCTTGCTAATTGTATTACACCTGCACCTGTTGTATATTCTACAATCATTGTGTATTTTGCACCTACTATTAATCCACCTAGCTTTTGATATACTCCTGATCTACCTGCTGCATTTGCTTGAGTGATAGCATTAAGAACAAGGTTACCCCCTGACGTGCCGTTAGGCAAAGCCATAGTACCATTTGATGTTTGTCTGAATCTTCTCCAACTCCCAACACTACCTGACGCATTAGCCATTATGTCTAAATAAATAGGTGGTGATACTGTTGTGTCATAATTAGCTGCAAAGTCCACTAAACTAAAATCTATGGCATCTGTCATAAATTCTTGATTTAAATCTATTTGGGGGTATAAAATTAACTGTACGCTCATTATGCAGTCTGTGTTTGTCTTGTTTTGTTTCTTTCCATGTTGAATGTATATTGTATTAATCTGTCATTAGCTACTGTTTTTCTAGTATAATCAGATGTTGTGATTAATACAGGTTCTACATATTTATTTGTTATTGTGTTGTAGGGGTTGGTTTCACTTGCATCAAACCCTTTTAATATATAAACTTCTGTGCTATTTATTAATTCTTCAAACCACGCTGAATGTTCTTCTGTTACATAGTCTGTATTGACTACTATCCTTTCAGTTGAGTTTACTCTAAAATTCTTTCTACCACCTTTATATCCATGAATTAAATATTTACTATCATTCCAAGATCCTGACATTTGAGTGTAAGTAGTGCTGTTTGTTGTTAATGATTTAACAGACTTTTGTGTGAATGTATAATAATCCCAAGCACCCCATTGATTCAACCAAGTAAGTCTGACACTTTCATACCCTTTTGTGTTAGGGCAATTAATGTTAATAGTATACTTTTGTGATAAATTGTTACTAGCTGTTGAAGATGCTTGAACAGTATAATAGTCTATTGTGCCTGCTGTTACTAAGCCTTGAAATACTGTACTCCAATTTCTAAGATTAGCAGGATAAATTCCTGCAAATAAAAACATGCACTTTACATTATCTAAATTTGTGCAACCACCAGCACTGTACCCCTGAGTGCTAGTTTCTGTTACGCTTGATCCGTCTTTTTTAAAGTATTCAAAATTTAATTCATTTACTCTATCTGATGTTCCTCCTGGTAAAAAGTTTAACATACCAACTGTTCCATAATCATCAATATTAGCATATTGAGTAGTCGGTGCATTAGTTAAAAATTTATCACCTGTTCTGATAGTATATAAGTCAGCAGCACCTAAATTAAAACCATAATTTCCACTGCTATACGTTAAGGGGTTATCTTGATATAATACTCCATTAAAAAAATACAACATACGTCCATTTGTAGTAAACCCTAAATCTGCTACTGCGCCTGTTGCAGTAGTTGATCCCTCAGCTTTAAATCTTACTGCTAAACCACGAATACCCATAGCATTTTTACTGTATTTATCTATCAAATGTATAGGGTGTGGTGTGTCTATGCTGTAATCTACTGTCTTGTATTCACTAGAACTTTGATTTGTTCCACCAACACCTGTGTTTTGAGCAGTTACATAGCTTTCCAAAAATGGCTGTAAATCAAAAATACCTACCCCTGCATTGTTTGGTGTTGTTTTAAATATAGCAACCCTTAATGATGTACTTGCAAAATTAATAGTCACTCCTGTGCTAATGTAAACTTCTGCTATGTATTTAAAATTGAAATAAGTAGCTACTGTTGGTTCAGATACTGTATATATAATCTGCTGTCCGGCAGGGAAGTTGTTATATAAAGGTTTCTGTTCTATTGTGATTGCCATAATTTATTTTTTAGTAAATGTTGTTAGATAAGTTTGAATGTCTAATTCTAACATTTTTAATAGATTTTTTTTAAGTTTTCTATACTCTATCCCTAAAGGTTGTTGAAAGAAGCTGATACTTTTAATACCTTCTCTTTTTATTTTTTTACTTATTAAAAAAGCAAACCCTGAAACGAATTGCCCTGTTGTTTTAGATCTACCCCTTCCTAGTCCTTTTGGTTTTATACCTTTCTTTTTTATCCACTTAGAAAGAATATCAATAGGAGGTCCTTTAGTTGTGTATTTATAAGAACTTAAAGTTTTCTTGCCTTTGTAGTTTATAAATGATTGTTTGGTTTTATTTCCTGAAACACCTTCGTCTAAATATTTCCCATAATCAAACATAAAAAATTTGATGCTGTACCCATTTGAATCTTCTGTAACATTTGCTTTTATAGATTTGCCTAAAGCACTATCACCTTTAGAAGAAGATAAAACACCTTTAGATTGCTTCACTACATCATCAGCAAAGCTGTCTAAATACCTTTCTATGTTTGCTAACTTCATTATATACTAGCTACAAATATTTCAACGTCAACAGGGTTTGATGCTGTTGGTCTAACTTCTAATTTTGTAATATCTGCTAGTGATCCATAAGTAGGGACTGCATCTGCTTCTGCTAACATCACATTGTCTGCTCTTGCTATGATGTGTGAATTACCTGCTGGTATTAACATTGAATAATTTGAAGCTGCACCTGCTACTCCAATTTCAATATCGTAAGTATCAGATAAGTTTGATACTCTAATGTATCTAACATTCTCAGCATCTATTGCACCTGCACTATCATATACATTAGAAGAAAATGTTGCTATTGTAGTTGTTGCTGCATTAGGACAAGTCACTACTCTTTCAAAAGTATCTGTTATACTTGCTATGTTTAGAGTATTAGTTGATCCTCTTAAAGCACCATTAATGGTTACGCTTTCGTTAATTGTTACTGTTAAATCTGCCATAATTTTATTTTTTGTCTATTTGTTTTAATTTATTTATTGCCCAGTTAATACCTGACGAACCACCCCAAGCGTCATACATCAAACCACCGCACCCTTCTGAATAAGGCACGTCTTTGTGCTGTTGATGTCTTTTAAATGAAGCCATTCTTGCTATTGTATCACGACTAATAGGTTTTCTATTTGCTAATTGTGAACTTCTTGTCCACCCTACTTTAGTTCCACAAGTACTGCCATTTTCTTCTTTCCATTTTCTAGCACGTTTTGCGTTATTAGTTGCTGCTTGTGGATAGTCATTGTAGCTTTCTAGCTTTATGCTTATATCATCTAACCTTACTAATATGTCATCATAAGTGTTTATCACCCTGTTTAAAGTTTTATTGTTATTTTTGGTGGTATTAGTTGTATCTCTATTTTCCATATCTTGAATTTAAACATTAGTACCCTGCACCTGCATCTGTTACAGGGATAGTACAGGTTTGAAAGTCGTTCATTACTTTAATTCCTATTGTAAAAGTCCACCCACATAAAAGGTTGTCAAATCTTTCTTGAAACGGCTCTATATTAAATTGATCTTCTGTAAAATAAAGTGGGTGATTAATTGCATCACTTGTACCTTCTACTGCTTGTCTTGTACTATGCCTTAACATACCTATAATGTCTGTGCATATTTCTAAAGTCTGATTCCAAACTTCTTGCTCATTATTTTTAGGATCAATCAACTTAGTTAATTGCTTTGCTTGGTATGTTTGCCAATTATCTTTTTCAGATACTAAATCAGCTATAAATATTTGAAAGTTATACACCAATTCACTATCACCTGTATTTACAGATGTAGGGTTAATATGTAATAAAGGCATCTTCTCCATTTTCTCCAAGTTAATGTCAAAAATATCTCCAACAGATACTGTTGATATTTGATCGTGATATTCACCCATTCTACAAAGGGTGTTTATTACATTATTGTAACTCTTATTTATTGTCAATGCCATAATTTACTTTATTTTGCGATTCTAAATCTGTTTCATAACTTAACCAAGTTAAACATTCTAACAAACTCTTGTTGGTTATTTCATCTAATTTTGATATGTCTGCGTTACATAGTCTATACATCACTCCAAACCAACTCCACTTTTCTGCGAATTGATTTGATGCAATAGCTGTGTCATTTCCTTCTGCTGCTGTGTCAAAACAAATGGCAAAGTCATTAGTAACTCTTTCCCTAAATGATAAAAAAAAACCAGTGCTGATTGCACTTGTTCTGCTGACATCTTTTTCATTTCTTCTGCCCTTATACTTATATTTCCGTCATAAGAATCAATGGTGTAAACACCGCTTGATGTTTCTTCTATAATAGGACGATATAAGATAGCCATTAATTCAGGTAAGTTTTGTTCGACACCACCTTTTAAAAATGTTTCCAAATCTGCATATTCTCCTAATGTAATAGAATCAAGATCAGGGTGAAACCCATACCTTTTGCCTTGTATATCAATTATCTTTTTTAAAGTGCTATTCTTATTCTCTTGCATTTCGGATAGTTTACTCATAAGTAATACTATGTCTTTTAGTGCAAGTTTGTCAATTAAATTTTTAGGAATATCAGATAAAGCTGCTATTGTTTCTTTTGCTTCTTTTGCTTTACTTACATTCTGTAACTTTATAAGTTTAATCCACCTGCCTAAAGTTACATCAGCCCAATCATTAATCAGTTTAAATCTTTTTACTTCTTTGTCTTTTTTAATTTTGATGTTCATCTAATATATAATAGAAATTATTGTTATTTAGTTTATTAATGTATATTTGCCACGTTTGTGTGTTTCATTTTAGTTTGAGAGGGTAGTAGAATTTATCTACTGCCCTTTTTTTATTGCACAAAATACTTCCCTGCATTTGGGTTGTCTAAGTGAAATATAACATTGTATCTTATTCCGTCGATAGCATGGTTGTAATTATCGACATAAAGCTTAGATGATTTATCACTATATATATAGTTGTTTAATTCTTTAGCTATGTTGGTAGATTCAGGTGTTATTACTAATTCATAATCTTGCATACGAGTTATACCACTTTCAATTGTTCCTTTCTTTACTGCTTTTATATTTACACCTAAATGTTTTAAGTCAGCAATTAGTCTTGGTTCTGCTGAATCTGCAATTATAAGCTTGTTGCCAACTTTATCTAAAACAATTTGAGCAAGTTCTTGTGATTTTAATCCATTCTTGTAAATATGTTCTTTTAAATATATCTTTCTTTTGCGTTTATCTATTGCTACTTCTGTCAAGCTATCAGGATCAATACTAAAACCAAAGTCCATACCACAAGACGTTTGTAATCCATCAGGATTAAACTCACCTATTGACCAGTTTTCAAATACAACACCTTCTGCCTTGTCTAACCAACCCCCCATTATCTTGTGCGTGTATTTTTTAAAGTTGTTGTGCTTTATAGTCTTAATACGCTCTAGGAAGCTTTGTGAGAGGTTTTCTTTATTGTCTAGGTATGTACTATGGATATAACACACATTGTCTTTAAAGCCATTAAAACCTGCTTCAACGCCCTTGTCCTCAAAAAACCTTTTGTATATCCAATGTTCTTTAGTAACAGGGTTTAGAATTAAAATGATTCTATTCTGTTTGTTTTTTTCTCTAATACTTAAATCAATAGTATCAAATATATCTTCATCAATTAATTCTTCTGCCTCATCTAATACCCAACAGCTAATACCTTGTAAAGACTTTAAACTAGCTGTCTGATTACCTGCTGATGTCTTGATCCCTCTAAATAGTATGTCAGATTGATTGCTTGTATTTAACACTTCTGTTTTATTAATACTAAAAATATCATCAAACCCTAGTAGCCCTATCTTTTCTAAAAATTCAGGAATAATTGACAAATGGGCTGAAACCATTGTAAACCTTGTAAAGAGTATTCTAATACCCTTTGTCATTGTAAGTAAAGTTAAAAAAGCAGTTACAGCAAACGACTTGCCTGATCCCCTACCACCTGTTATAATAAAATAACGAGCATCAGATTCAAAGAGTGGGTTGTATTTTTTATTCAGTATCAGTTTCGATAAATGTTATGATAGGCATATTAATTGCTTTATCTCCTGAGGTTACATCTAATCTGTTGGTTTCATTCCAACCAAGTCTAGTCTTAGCAGCGTGTATTACAACAGCAGGCACTTTGTCTTTTACACATTCGTAATACTTTGACTTAATAAAGTCTTGCTGTATGTTTTCTATTTCCTCAACCTTAGCTGCAAATTCTTCATCTTCTTTTAGCCACTTGTAAAAGTTAGTTCTTGAAAGATCAGTTGCTTTTAATGCAGTTGTAATTACTCCTAGACTTGACTCTAAAGCTTTTAATAATCTCTCTTTGTTAATCTTTGTTCTATTTTGTTCCATTTATTTTTTATATTTTTCTTCTAAAATTAAAGGGGCTGTTGTTTTCCAATTAATATTATGGTGTAATCTTGAATTACTTGTTTTCATCATATTAACACTAACACTTGAAGGTTGAAAAATAACTGAATAAAAAGATTTTATATAAGTTCCTTTTGCTTGATATATATCTGTCATACCACCTTTATTACTTTGTGTTTGTTTTTGAACTAGACATAATTCAGGTATAGTAAGAAATAAAAACCCTTTACTTGCTGAATTAGTGTAAGTATTTACATCTTCATTTATTCTTCCATTGAATTTAAAAGGCCTTTCAGTAGAACAAATAAAACTATTCATACATTTTCTTTTACTAAATCTGTAAGCCCTATTCCCATTATCAATACCACCTATAAAATCTCCACCCTGTGCAATAGCTATACTTTTTGCAGAAATTGTTTTATAATAATCTATTAACGAGTTAAATATACTATCTAAATTTTTGACTTCACTATGTACAGGTTTATTTTTAACGATTAGCTTATATTGAAATAATGTATAATCATCATCTAATTGCATAAAATATTTAATTCCTAAATCTTTAGCAATTTTAAAACTGGCATTTCTAGCATATACGATTGTCCTTCTATCTTCAAAATTATCTGCTTCATCAAAAGTTTTTGATATGGCTTTCTTGTCAAACATTATTACTTTATCACCAAAATTTTTATAATATGTATCTGCTGACTTATCTTCATTATCAATTACTATATAAATATCTCCTGTGTAACCTTGATTTTTTATTGTATTATAAGTAACAACATTATCAGGCCTTCCGTGTGTTAATATAAATACTGCAAAATCTTTATTCATATTCGCTTAAATATTGTTCTTTAATTTTATCACTTACTTTAACAAAACCATTTTCAATAGCTTTATTAAAATCAATTATTACTAAAGCACTATCTTCCATTAATTCCTGAACTTCTTTATTTGAGTGAGCATAGAAGTCTGCAATACTTTGATAGTTAAATACTGTATGCCTGTAAGCAGCTTTTATTAAAAATTCTTTTTCTTCCTTTTCTATATTAGAAAGCCCTATCTTTTTTATTAGCTCTTTTACTTTATCTTCATTGTAAAGTTCTTCTTCTTTTGGCTTTTCATTTTTAGGCTCATAAGTGGGCGCTTCAATATTCTTTGTATAAACTTCTTCCTCTTTTACATCATCTTCATTTTGCCATACATCTAAACCCCAATCAGCTAGTTGAACGCTATCCCATTCATTAGCTAACATATCCCATTCCCATTCTCCAAAACCTACATTGTCTTTAACGATAAATTCTTTCTTTTGTTCTTCAGTAAGTCCTTCAGCTATTTCAATCCACACTTCTTTTAGTCCTGCATCTTTACTTGCCTTTAATCTCATATTGCCACCAAGCACCATCATATCTTCATCTACAACAATAGGCCTAAGCTTTAACATCTCAGGAAATTCCTGTATTGACTTTACTAGCTTCTTAAATTTATCATTCTTAATGATTCTAGGGTTGTTAGGGTTTCCCTTTACCTTGCTGATCTTAACTTGTTGCTTCATAGTATATAATAGAATTTTAATTTATTTATTTATTAGTAACTTGCACACCTTCTGGCTAAACTATTTTCTAGTTTATATTTTAAATGCTCACTTAATATTATTCTAACCCTTCTATGTGATACATTAAAGACTTCTTCTATTTCTTTAGATGTATTTGCTTTAGGGTTATTGTAAAAGTATTCAATAACTTTCTTTGCTAATGCCTTTTGCTCTTTTACTATTCTTTTGTTTTTCATTTAAAAATCTTCATTTACACCTCTTTCGCCTATTAATTTTTCTTTTGCACTATCCCAAAGTTTATCACCTCTTTTCTTTTTACTCAAAGATGCTTCTGTTCTTATTAAAGTAGGCATACCATCTTCAGGTTCTGAATCCATCCATAACCCACAATCGCACAACGCTTGTATTGTTCTCCACTTCCCTTCCCTCAACCCTATTGTTGCTTTGCCTATTTCTTCTTCGTTGCCGCATTTACATTTATATAGAGTCATTGTGCAAGTCCTCCTGTTACTATTTTACTTTCTTTATATAGTTTGTCTAATTCAAAGTGTAAATGGTTTATAGCTTTTTGTATATCTTGTTCAGCAGGATTGCCTTCTTTTTTTCCTGCACGTAATAAATAGCTAACTGCCGTACCTGTGTTGTAACCTAACTGAAAGTCCTCTACTATATTCCTAGCCGAGTAGCCGTACATTGTACCTGTGTAATAAGTTGGTTCAGGGTGTTTCTTGTAATCTTCTTTCTTTGTCATTTTCTAGTATTTTAATTAAACCCTCTTGGGTATTTAGTGTTCTTGATCTTGATGACTTGCGATATTCTTGAGGGTTAAATATTAACTTTACCTCCCTTACTAAATCATTAGTGTCATTATTTTCATATTTAACTATCCATCTGCTTGAATAGTGCATTTTGTTTCTTTTTAAGTGTGCTAAGTAACTCATTCGCTGTATTTTTTATATAGTTTTTTTATTCCGTCAAAGCAAGTAGATAAACAAGATCCACAATTTGTGCCAGTAGAATAGCTAGTGTTAAATATAACATTATAGGTTTCTATCATTCTTTTTTTAGCAGCTATATTTTTTGCCTTACCTGTTTTTAAATCTTTCCACATATCTAATACTTCATCTATCATTTCTTGTGGCAAATCATCAGGGGTTTCTATTTCTGTTGTCTTTTGCCATTTTCTTTGTCCGCATTCCATTGGTGCTAATCTTGCTTTGAGTTTCATAAAACAGCCACAATCCTTGCACGTTCCTGTTGGTTTAAAATAATAAATACAAGATTTGCAAATTGCTAATCTATCTTCATAAACATTATTAGGAACAAAAAACTTATTCATTTGTTTTTCCAATCAGGGTGTCTAAATCCAAACTGCATTAAAAAACTGTCGTGTGTTTTTGGGTTATACATCTTCATTTAATTCTTTTTTTAATATTGTTCTTACTTTGTCTATTGTTGTAAATAAACTGTTTCTGCTTATTTTAGTTTTGGCAGCTAGTGAATCAAGGGTGTTACCTTCATAATAATACAATTTAAACAATTCACGATCGTACCAATTATCTAGTTTATCTAATTCTTTATCTATCAATTCTAGTTTTATTAGCTTATGGTTGTCTATTTCTTGATTAGGAATATTTGATATGTCTTTATAGTGATAAGTGCCACTAACTGTAAAATCATCAACACCAGTGTCATTAGTAGAGTGAATACTCCTATCAATATGTGTGTAATACTTTTCATACTTATAATAAAAATTACTTCTTTTGCTTGTCAAAGCCCTTCTTAAAGCTACTGCACCATAACGAGTGATTCCAAGTATTCCGTCTTTCTCATAAATTGATCTTATCACATTAGGATTAGCTTGAAGAAAATAAAGCATTAATTCCTGCACAGCTTCATTTATTTTGTTTTCATCATTTGTTAAGCCATAAGCCATAGTCCTAAATTTGTCAGTCAATTTTGCTATTTCAGTATATATCTTATTCATTAGTTGGTTCTAAATCATCTAACTTAGTTACTGTTTCTTGTAGCATCTGATCTAACACCACTTTGTATGCTCTTAATACTGCCATATTTCCTTTTGTCTCTATTCCTGCGAAAAACCCTGCTGTTGCAACCGAAATGTTTATAGGTAGTATTGTTATCCAATCATAAAAATTGTTCTCTCTTACCCCCTCACCATAACCATTTGAATAATCTACAATAAGACTTAGCACTTCTAAATAGTTGTTATATCTTGGCTCAGTAGTTACGTCTTGAACAAACTGTGTGGCTGTTTTTATATACACCTCAACTATTGACTTATGTTCTTCACTTGAATAAATCGGAGTATGCATACGCCAAAGATATAAAAAATGTTACTCTATTCCTTTTTCTTTTTTTAAGTTTTTAACAGCGTCTTTGTAATAACTTATTTTATCTTCGTAATCTACTCTTGAAAACTTTTGAATTTGTCTTGCTTTAAGTTGTAATTCTTCTGCTGTACCCTCACCATACTTAGCATCTAAATTAAGGCCAAACTTGAACTGTTCACCTTGACCGAATAAATTGTCTGCTGCTGACTGTGGCTGTACGTTTATTTCACACCACCTTGTAGATAAACATCTTCTTGACATAAAATGTCCTGCGTGAATCTGCTTGTAGTGGTAAACCCTGTTCGAGGTGAAGCACTGTACCATGCCTTCATTTGTAGCATCTCTTAATCTGATGTAAAGACTAAACCATTTATCTAGTTCTTTTTTTAGTTTACTTATTGACTTCACTTATTATTTTATTAAAGTATATTTGCTAAAAGATACAGGTTCATTGTACCTGTTTTTACTGCTCACAAATTCACTTCTAATTTTGTACCCTTCGTCTTTTAATTCACAAACTCTTGATGTTAATCTCATGATGCCATATTCCTGCATAGCTTCTAATGATGTAATTGATCCTTTGTCTTTTAAGTGTCTGATAATTCGATCTTTTTGTGTTAGTGTTTTCATTCTTTTAATTTATAGTTTATATGCAGCACTATTGCTGCGATTATTACCCACCCAATCATTTGAGTAGTTTTATTGTTTCTTGGTAAAATGGTACTTTTTCTTTTGGCATATCTAACTTTTCTACCTGATGTGTCGCATCATCTACTACTTTTTTATGTGCATAAGTCCATTTGTAAAATGTTCTAATATTTAAAAATGGTTCATCTTTTCCAAACCTTACCCCCTGTCTAAAAGCATCTTCAACTTGGTTAAAAGTCATATCTCCAAAACGATTTTCTTGAATAAGATCTTGTGCAAATATTTTACTTAATGTAGCCATAGTATTTGCGTCTGTTTTATGTCCTATTTCAACTGATGTCTTAGCTACTAAATCTAACACTTTTTCTGCCAAATCTTTTAGGTTTTCGTTTTTTAATGGTTTCATAATAATTTTTTAGCTTCTTGCCATTCATTTAATTGTGAGTGTAGTTTCCCCATTGTTTGTTTTTTTACTTCTCTCCTTTCCCAAGTGCGAACACATGCCTTCCAATCTTTCATTTTTGTTTTACCAACTTTCCAATCTTTACTTTCATAAAAATCATAAAAAGTTTCCGCATCTATATTGTTCTCTCTTTGCTCACAATAAATTTTAATTTCCCAATTAGTTGGTTTTTTAAAACGCCCTTTATTATTACTATCTGTAAGATTAGTATTAGTTATATTTATATTATTATTATCTGTAAACTTTTCTTTAGTAGGCATGTTAACCAAAGTTATCACCCTTGTATCTATTTCTTTACTACCTTGTTTATATATATTAACACGCTTTATATAATTGTTTTCTTCTAATGTTTTAAGCCATTTTTGAATTGACACCCTACTAACTTCATAGAGTTTACAAAAGTATTGAGTTGAAGCTGTGCATTTGCCATTCATATTGCACAAAGCAGTTATTTCTGCATAAAGAAGTTTCGCATTAGGAGTTATATTTTTACTGTATCTTACATCAGCAGGTATAATAGCATAGTAGTTGGGTTTTGTCATTATATTATTTCTAAATTATAGTTACAATCTGTCATTGCAATTTTACACTTTTCTAATTGATTATAAAAATCTCTATACGACAATTTTACATCAGCTTGAACTCTACCTGATGTGATTCTGATAGTTTGTTGGTGCTTTTCACTATTAGTTACACCGCATTCTCTTAAATAATTTTTTAGCTGTGCTAAGTCTGCAAAAGTCCTTTTTGATCCCTGTATGTTATTATAAGCATTATAAACTTTATTAAATACTTCTCTATATTTAGGAAAAGATCTATAATTAGCTTGGTGTGTCTTTTCATAATGATAAACCAAACTCCTATCTCTTTTAAGTTCTTTAGCTATTATTGTTTGATGTGTATCATCAACCATTCTTGCCACTACTGCTGCAACTGTTCTAGGTATCTGATATTTCTGTTCCCTGCTTTTGTAAGAAAGAGAACCTTTACGCAGCCCTACTAATGATGTAGTAAGGTTACATAAATTCTTAAAATTTTCTTCTTGTATCATCTTAAAATGGATTATCATCTGAGGTTGCCCAAGCATCATCTACGGAACTTTTAATATCGTCAGTATTACTCAATGCAATTCTCCAACAGTCTATGTTATTAAAAAATCTTCCGTTATATTCTCTTGAATAAACATTACAATGAGCATGAACATTATCCCCTTCACTTAAATTTTGCAGCAAACTAACTTTATCCCCCATAAATTTTAGGGCTATTTTATTGTTGTATTCTGCACCTGTGTCTATAACACAAACTTGACTTTCCCAAGACTTACCTGCCTTACTTGTACCTGTTTCTGATTCTAATATTCCAATTATTTTTCCTTTAATTTCCATTTTTATTTATTTAATTTATTAATATTTCTTTTTAAAATCTTCTGATTCATCTTCACCAAACACCCCTAGTTCGTAAAAACCTGTGAGTTTTAGTACTGCCCTGCTCATAGCCCTTTTTTCAGCCATTTCCATAACGTACCAAGTGTTGCAGTTACCATCTTTAAACCCACCTTTTAGGGCTGATCCAAATGTTTGTATTGATGCTTCACCCTTTAGTGCATTTGCTTTAACAACACAAAAGTCTTTTTCGCAATTTATTACTTCATAATCAATAGTTATATTTTCTATTGCTTGTATCTTGTCTATACCTGATCTAGTTATTATGACATAGTGTTGATGCCTATATACATCATCAGGTGTTAAGCCATAATGATTGTACTTTTCCTTAATTAGTTCTGTTTTCATGTTTAATAATTTAGTTTATAATTCTGTTCAAAAATAAAAAATTTATTTTAAAATTGTTGTATTATAAAAGAATCTCCAAATCCCCAATAAAAAGTTGCGTCCATTATTGATTCTTCATTAGGATAATCTGCCCTGTCATAATCAAGCCAAAATTCTTCCATATCTTCGTATTCTGTATATTCACAACAGAAAGCAATAGGATCAAATTCTATTTCCTCCCCTGTATCTTCTTCATAACTTCTTAGCATTTCATATAATTCTAACCTACCTATTGGGCTAAAATCGTTTGGCCTATGTTCTGCAAACCAAGCTGCAAATTCAAATTGATCTATATTTTTTTTCATTTTGTTTTTATGTATTTAGTAAGTTGTTCTTTTATATATTCTAATTGTTCTGTATCTATCCATTCTAAAAAATCATAGCTATCAAAACAAAGTTGAAAGTCTTGTCCGTATTCATCTGTTCCTCTTAAATATACTTCGTTTTCGTGTGCTTGAAATGTATTAATATCATTCATTCTTTTGTGTATTAATTCATCTTCTTGCTTTTCGTTTTTTCCTAAATTAAAAATCTTTTCAATTACAGGTGCTACTTCGTGTTCGTTTTTCATATCGTTGTTATTAGTGCTTTATTATTATTCATTTTATTATATCTTTCTTTGTAGATTTTTAGCATATCTTTATTTTCATAATCATAAACTTCATCAAGATTAAGCCCTGTCATTTCAATATAAACATCTAAAGCTTCATCTATTTGTTCTCTTGTTCCAAAAATTCTGATACTTGGTTCTACTTTTTTTAAGTCTGTAAACCAACCCTGCGGCGATAGATCTTCTATTGTTTTATATACTCCGTTATTATAAAAGTAAAAGGATTCGCAAATTAAAACAGTTTCCATATATTCTAAAGCTAATCGTTCTTGTTCAATTTTTTCTTTTAACTCCATACTGTATTGTCTTTAAAGTTATAGTATTCGGTTTTAAATTCAACAAATAAATCTACACAAGTTTCAGGTGGCATAGATTGTAATATAATATTTTGATTTGTTTCGTTGCTATTTTGTAAAATAACAGATAAGTTACTTAGGCATTTATTAAGCCATACAGGCCTTTCTTTTAATACATCACATATTGATATAATAGCTTCCTGTTTGTTTGTTGCTTCTTTCATTGTGTAGTTTGTGTACATCTTATTTTCGTATTGATTAATATGATGCAATAATACAAACTATTTTTGAATTAACAATGTTATAAACAGAATAATTTACAAAGTTATTAACAATAAAGGTGTTAATTAGTGTTTTATATAGAGAAAAGCAATACTATTACTATTATAAGAAAATAGAATAGTGTGAGCTTTGTAGTGTCTTTTAGCTGCATTATAAGGGCATTAAAAGGTTTATTGGTAGTGTACCATTGTTTAGTACGACTGAGCAACCTATAGCTTGTCTTTTAAAGTTTTTAGCGTATGCTGCTGCATAAGTGGTTGAATCAACCCCACAACCTACCTGCATACCGAACACCCTAAAGCGTTTTCCTACAAACCATTTGCAATATGCTTCCGTGTGAGTATGTCCACAAACACTTGACATTAGGTTATTTTTTGCTTTAGCTTGTGCCTGCCCACCTTCACCGTGTTCATACAGCACATCATCATAGACTATTGATTCAACCCAATTCCAATTAGGTGTGCCTAAGACTTCATTGTAAGACTTTATCCAAGCAGCAGGAATACCGCCTGTCATGGCTTTACGACTAGCCATTCTGTCGTGGTTTCCAATACAAACATCAGCATCAGGAAAAGCGTTGTACCATTGTGCTACTTTTTCTATTGTCTTTTCTAGTTCTAAACCTGCTGACATTCCATCAGGATCAGGTTCGTGGTAGGAAAATGCGTGATTGTCTAGGATATCACCTATGAATATAACTTGATTGCAATTATAAGTTTCGTATTGTTCTAAGCAAAAGTCCAGGTAGCCGTCTAGGCAAAATGGTTCATGCAAGTCACCGACAACTAGGACGTTACTAGTTTCGGTTTCTCGCATTTTTTGTAGTGCCACAATTTCGTGCGGCTTTAGTCTGTATCTATTATTTCTTAGCGACATCAGCAATTCCTTGTCCTACAATTAAGGTTAAGATTGCATAATATAAATCTTTTGCAGTTGTTTCATCAACACCTAAGTAAGTAACAATAGCAGGAACAACAACTGAACTTACTGCGTACCAAAACTTCTTAGACTTAAACATTTGTCCGATTAAATAGTTTTTTAAAAACTTTTTCATGATTATTTATTTTTGATTATTAAATTAATATTCTCGCCACCCAAATTTATAATTTCTTTCATAAGTAAGTCCATAGCTAAAGTTGAATTATGAACAATGTCTTGTTGGCTACCTTGCCCTACTAGTATGCAACCCCTTGTGTCTTTAGCTGTATTTCCTCTATGAAATAATATATATGAACGATCTTTTACATCTTGAACTAATAAGTGCAAATATTCTCTTGTTGCACTTTCTCTTGGGTATCTTATTCTCACCTTATACTGCCCTGTGGGTATGCAGGATATACTTCTTTGATTATCTCTATAAGGTAATTCTAATGTATCACAAAACCTTTCACCGTCTAAAAATAATTCTCCTATTGTACTTTCATCAGTAAAAGTATCTCTAAGAATTAAAAGGTTTATGTGTTTAGGGTTAGAGATAATAGGTTTTGTAGATTTTACACCCTTTAACTTCTTTAACAAATTCTTTACGCACTTTAACATCACTTTCTTGGGTTTTGTTATACTTTGGATTGTTGCTGTTCAGTTTACGCCGTTTCATTTTTTGAATTTTACAAATTTATAAATAGTAAATGCTATTGCTAGAATTAAAGAAATAAAAGTCAATAATTCGTTTGCTTCAACTAGTGATACTCCAATAGCTGATCCGTTAGCTATTCCTACTTGTATTGTGTCTTTTAGATCTGTCATTATTATTATTTTTAGGCTTAGTTTCCAAGTAGGATTTTAGCTTAGTTATATTTACTTTCTTTGGTTTGTAATGTTTCTTCATTAAGTTAAGTCAGGTGTTAAAAAATCTCTTAAAGTTAATTTATTCCCCTGTCTAGGTGGGCGTTCAAGGTTCATTCCATTATAGTAGGCATTGGAATCAGGGGAGATGTCTGCACCTGAATTGGTAGAGTATTCAGGGAATAATGATGTATTGTTTTTAACGTACTCTATCATTCTTTCCGTATAGTATTCCGCTGTGTTCCTGATTTCTTCTCTTAAATGTTGTGCTTCTTCTGTGCTTAAAGCTGTTCCTGTTTCTGATACTTTATTATATATGTTTCCATTTTCCACCTTAAACCTAAGGAATGGGATAGCGTGGTAAAACGCCCATGAAGGTAGCATATCCCCAACGTATGTATCTACTAAAGTTTCATAAGCTTCATTACCACCATTTCCAAGTGTTCCTGCTGTGATTAAGTCTTTAAGCTTTTGTGTTAAATCCGTTCCTAGCTTTGGCTCAACATAAAGCTTCTGTGCCTGTCTTATATAAGGAAGCAATATGTTTGTATCGACATTCAAATTGATTGCTGTGCTGTCTTTTAATTTCTGTTCTGATATAAATAGTACGTATGCCATAATTACCTTGGTTCTAAAAATCCGTTATTCTTCATTCTCTTAGGTGGTCTAGCCACTAAATTGTCATTCTTTTCTGCTGTAAAACCCTCACTTTTTGCTTTAGTATAAGATATTAATTGGTTTGAGTTTATTTTGCCCTTAGCACCCCTTAAAGATGTCTTGTATATTTGTCTTAACCAAAAATGATGACAATTCCCACCGCCTTTGTAAAGCCAAATTGAATAGGTGTTAGCACCTCTTGGTCCCCACCCTGGATTAACTGCCTTATTGCTCATCTGTAAAATATCTTCTTTTCTGTATATTTTTTTAGCTGACGACATTAATTTGCAAAAATCTCTAGTTTCACCTTTTTGGCTTAAAAAGTTGTCTTTAGTGTAAACATATCTTACTTTGTAAAAATCATTGTCAGATTTGTTTGTTCCGTCTTGACTACTCCTTGCGTTTGGCCTAGCTGTTCCTGTTGAAGCTAACTCTAGCTTTTCATTTGCCACTTCATTTAAAACTTGTTCAAAATCAAAGTCTTGGTGTTCACCATCTACAACTTCTTCATCAACCATTTCCCAACCTTCAGGGATGTCTTCACCAAATTCTTCTATAAACTTAGACAGTTCAGTTGCTTCTGAATGCCCCTCACAAGCCATATATACTGTTTTGCCTTCTAATTCATGTTCATGGTAACCAGTACACCCCTTTGTCTTTGCGTGTGCTTCTGCTTCCTCTATTGTGCTAAAAACAGGTTGTCCGTCTATCATTCCAACTTTAGCTAATTTAACATCTTGCTCAACTGTGTCTTCATTATCTAAAGGTTCAAGCCCTAGTTCTTCTCTAATTTCGTCAGTAGTCATTACCTCACGTATAGTTTTAGAATCAAATTGAACAGTAATAGGTTTTAACTGAACAAAACGAACAGGCATGTCCATTTGGTTTACTTGGAATATTTTTCTTAACTGCTTTACTAATTGGTCTTGGAATGGTTTTATAACAGTTTGTCTGTAAAAATCTGCGGCGTTTATAAGCTCATCTGTATTGCTTGAGAACCCATTGGTGCTATCAATCCCCATAAGTGTCTTAGAGGTCACCCTATGGCCTGACAAGATGTTGCTAGTCAATAGTTCTTGGAGTGCTAAATAACTCTTGTCTAAATCACTTGTGCTTATTGGTGTTATTTCAGGTGTTCTTGTTTTGTCATCTGAGAATGTAAGTACAAATTTTCCTGCATTAGTTTCTGAACAAAACTTATCAGTAAGACTTTGTTCTATTTGTATTCTTTCCTCTTGTGTTGGTATGCCGTTTGCAAAGCTTATCATAAAAGAACCTGCAAAGCCGTTCGATATATTGTTGAGATGATACTCAGACACCCTAGAATCAATTAAAGCCCAGTTATTACAACTAACGTAATCTGGTGTAAAATATGAGTTCATATTAGGGCTATAAAGCCCTGAATACATAATTTGATTTGCTGATGTTCTATCGTTTGTATTAAAGGCAGGAACATAATAAGGTTTGTGCTGCCTTGTATTACTCCAATCACTAGAGATGTAGTAGCCAGGAGTTTTACCAAATTCATCAGGTCTTGCACATCTAATTTTCTCTACTGCCACGTGGTAGATTTCGGCGATTTGTGTTCTGTCCTTAGACCAAACTATATTAAGTGCAAAAGCACCTTGTAATTTAAAATCAAAAGATAACTTTTTAATAACTTCATGTAGACTTTCATTTCCATTAGCCCTATTGATAAAGTTTTCTAGTTTAACTCTAGCTTCTAAATCTCTATCATCTTCGTCCTTTATGATTAGTGCTTCACCTGCTATCATTTCAGCAGTTGCATTTATAATCGCTGCCGATATACTACTAGAATAGTACAAGTCTATTAAGAATTGTGGATATAGGTTTCTCCAATTTCCATCATCAGTTCCATATTCTATCCAATCTCTACCCCTAACCTCTTGAATAGTTGGTGAGGTGCTAGTTTCCAGGTTTATATTAATTATGTTATCTTTCATGTTTTTATTTTATATTATAGCAGGTTTCCAAGATGTGATATTACATTACTTATCAATTTTGCACTTGTTGATGAGTATATTTGTATTTCTCTAAGTGTTCCGTCATAAGGATTGACATTAGAATTTCTGATACCTATTGCATCAATATCTGCTGTTCCTGACATTGTTTCTACGTCAGCTTGTCGAACACCATTTACCCAAAAGTCTATTTGGTTTGATGAGTTTCTAGTTATTACAACATAATTTAAACCCCATGTACCACTATCTAAACTAAATGTCTTTGATGTGCCGTCTATTTTTATAACAAATTTATCAGATGTAGAATATTTAAAAAGTTCGTTATTGATAGTATTATCTCCTATTATTGTTCCATTGTAAGAATCAGGTTCAGCAATAAAGCCAATAGTAAATTCATCAGCTAAACTAATTTGTGATGTAGTTTGTAAGTTATTAAAATCTGTTGCAACAAAACCAAGCTGCCCTGTAGACGCATTATATACAGGTTGTTCAGTTGCTGTACCCTGTGTCATATTACGGCTATTCGTAGAACTATCACTCCAAGTTTCTACATCTGCACCATTAAGTGTAATACCCACTTTATTTTGATACCACGCTTCTAAAGAAGATTCGTCAATAGGGTTCCAAGCACCCATTGGTCTAGGTGAACCTAAATTTAATCCTAATTTTAATGCTAACATATTACTCTTTATATCCTATTGCTACACCACTTGTTAGGGTAATAGCCGTAATATTCATAAATAATGTTGTTCCTGCTGGTAGTGTCGTTTGTAAAGCTGTTACATTTGTTACACTTGCTGCTGTTATCGCACTTACTACACTTTCTACTGGAAAGTAAACACAATAAAAGTTCTTACCTGTTACTGCACCTGTAAACACTTCTGTTCCTGCATTTTTACCTAATTGCTCAGTTAAGAGCTGTTGTACATTTTCTATTGCCATTTTTTTTAATTTTTATTTTTATTCTTCTTTATTCCACTCAGATGTTCTCATTATTGCAAGTATTTCTGAATGTGTGTATTTTTGTAAACCATTTAAAAAGCTAGGTTTTCTGCCTTCATATTTTAAAACAGTTAATGATTCATCTACTGAAAGTCTTAAAGTTTCTACGCTATTTTCTATAACTTTAGAAAAGTCAATATTTGCAACATTATTCATATCATAAATTACATAATTCATATCATATCAATTTAAGGTACATCACCTGTTATGTCTGCTGCTGTCATATTAGTCATTGTTCCATTGTTACCATTAGTAGTTACATCAATAATAGTTGGGAATGAAGATTGTCCGTCAGGATCTCCCATTCTCCAATACCCTATTAATCCTGCCATTTGTGCTATATCATCTGCTACTCCATAGTTATATATTTCTGTTCTTTGTGCTGAGGTTACTTCTGTATTAAATATTGCTACTTCATCTATTGCACCGTTAAAAAAGTCTGCACCTGTTGGTGTTGCACTTGCAGCATCAGCACCAATAAGTAAGGGCACAGGTGATCCTGAATAACTTATCAGGTTTCCTGCCGTTGTACTTCCATTTGTTGTTCCTGTAGTGTCGTTGTTGTGATAAATTTTTGACAACCCTGTTGTTTGGTTATACGTTGCTATTATGTTTTTCCAACCTGTAAATGCTTCTGTTGTTGCTTCATCAATTGTAGCATATATATATCCTGACCCTATTCTTAATTCAAATTGTAATGTAGTAACATTACCCCCACTATTAACTAACTTTATACCCCAACCCCCTGAACTAACACACCCTAAAATATACTGTGTATCAGATCCTGTTGTTATATCCCAAACACTAGGTTTTACCCATAAAGATATTGTTAATGCACTTGTTGGCCTTAATACTGCTGAATCATTTACCGCAACAAAATCATCAACTCCGTCAAATGTACAAGAGTATTTATTAAAAGTAGGTGTACCATAGAAAATGTAGTTTGTTCCGCTTGGTTCAGGGTGCTGTGTGTATTGTACCTGTTCTGTACCTGCTTTTTCATCAACATACATTTTTCCCTTAGTTACTAAGCCCTGCACTACACCATTGTCATTATTTACTGGCAATACATCAGTTTCGCTTACAGGTGCTTTATTAGCTGTTACAGATACAGTGCCAATCCAACTTACTTCATATACTTCATAAGTCCAATATCCAGCAGGCTCAAAATTGACCTTTCCTGTATAGATGTCAGTTATTATATTATAGTCAAATGTAAACTTGGTAAATCTATTATTTATAGTTTCTGTTGCTCCATAAGAATATTGTACAGACTTATCCATAACATTTGTAAATTTTAACAAATGCCTAATATTGCTGCTTGCTACTGCGGTGTTGATTCTATTATCCTCAGTTTGCAGGTATGTTGTTAGATTGGTCTTAGTGATTGCTTGTATCATCCTACTATATAATAGAAAAACCTTGTTTTTATTTGCTATAAAAGAAAAGAGGGCTAAAAAGCCCTCTAATCAAGAAATATATAAAAACTACTAATAAGATTAAGAAGTAGTAGGGAATGTTCCTGCTTCATTGACAAAGCCAGACTGATCCCATGGAGTTGTTGTATAATCTTCTAAGAAAGCAAAAGGTATTGCTTCCATGCCGTCAAAGGTCATAGTGTATCCGTTTCTGTCACCAAATGCTGCCCCACTATCAATCGTTCCTGCATTTAATTCCATTCCGTTAGCCATTCCTAAAGCAATAAACACGTCATGCCCATTAGCTAACTGTTGGTTTAATTGTGCAAAAATTCTTACTTTAGTTTGACCTAAAAGTTTTATTTCGTTTTGATCTTCTTTTGTAAGTCTATTTAAAATTATGTTAACAGTTGGAGTGTAATAGATAGTTCCATTTTCACGACTACCAACAATAGTGTCAGTAACACTAGCCACTCCAAGCGGCATAACATATTCAAAGATAGTAGTAGAGTTCCAATCAATCGCATCAATTTCTAAAGGGTGTGTTGCATCATAAGTATAAGATACGTTTGGGTCAAATACTGAGAAAAATATTTTTTTGACACCTCCTGATATTCTATTACAATCAAGTCCTCTACCTTTTGTTAAATTTGTACAAGCCATATTATTTTATTTTTTAAAGGTTAAGAGAGCAAGGGTTTTTACACCCCTGCTATCATGATTAATTTTATTATGATACTCTTACAATATCTGAACCTACACCAGTTTGAACACCTGCTGAATAGCGACAAACTACACGTAAATTATCACTACCGTCAAGTTGGCTCATGTCTAACATATTTATTCTTGTTGCATCAGATAATAAGTCAGTTCCAAAGAACATGTTTGATTTTTGTGCAATTACAAGCTCATCATTACCCATTCCATTGCACATAGCAAGTTTAAAACCTTGATATAAAGGTTTGTAATCACCATTCATTTGATAAGCATTTACATATCCTAAAGTAGATACTGCTGCAATATACATTTGGTAAGAAGTTGGTGACAAGTAAATATGCAAGTCATCTTTACCATATAAAGCATCTGAAACAGAATCAACCCCTGCTTGTAAGTTAGCTAAGATATTTGCTGCTGTAAAAGGTGAAGCTGAAGCTGCGGTCTGAACAACTGTCGCATCTACACCTGGAAGTAATAATCCTACTGCACCTGTAACCATTCCTGTGAACTCACCTGAGTTAGCAGTGTTGCCTGTCCATATACATTTTTCTGTGTTAGAAGCTATAATCTCACCTATATAAGAAATAATGTAATCTTCAAAAGTAGCTGATGGATTACCCCCTGCCCCTGCTCTCATTGTTAAAGCTTCCCAAGAATCTAAAAGTTGCTTCTTACAAATGTCAAGATTTACTTGAACCAATTTTGGCTCAATAGTTTTTTCTGTTAATGCTAAAGTTGTTCCTGCATTTTCGGTAAAATCACAAGTAGCATCATGAACCATTGATGTTCCCTCAATACGAGTGATGTTTGATTTGTACTTCACATTTTCCATCATTGTAAAGTAGTCTAATGAATTTACTGCTTGTAGGGCGGCACTGATATAAAACCCAGCACTTTTCCCTTCAAAGTTTGGTTGTGTTACTGTTGGTAAAGGCATAATTTTTCTTTTTTTTAATTATTTATTTATTTATTTGATAATGTGTAAAGTATTTTTTCTCTTTTACTCATTTTACTTAAATCAGCTTTGAGAACTTTATTGTTTTCTGAGCTGAATTTATTTGTGTTAATTGGTTTGTCAGCAGGTGATTCTGCTAATTCCGTTTTTAGTTTTTTGTTTTCAGCTTTTAACTTTTCAATTTCTTCTTCTGCTGAAAATTCAACTACTTCAGTTGTTTTGATTGTCTTTGGGTTTGTAGATGGCTCAACAACTTCTTCTGCCATTTCTTCTACATCTCCTGTTTCTCCAATTCTAGATTTAAGATCAGCAATAGCGTCCTCAAGATTTTTCACTCGTTTTTCCATTCCTGCCCAATCATCAGCAGCAACTTCATCATCATCTTCTCCTCTATCTTCACCTAATTCTTCTTCTTTAACTTCTGCCATTTCTTCTTTTTCAGCTTCAACTTCTTCTTCCGTTTCAGATTCAATAACCTCACCAACTACCCCTTCTTCTTCAACTCTAAAAGATACGCCTGTGTCAGTTTTATAAGTTCCGATAGGTAAAAGGATTGTCGTTCCGTCCTCAGTCAAAACGCTTATATCCACCCCTGATTCTAATTCCTCAGCAGTAGAAACAAAGATTGTACCATCTTCGCTTTTTGCTTGCCAAGCCAATTTAACTTCTTCTTCGGCTTTGTTTAAGCCAAGTGCTACTAGTATTTGTTCTTTAATATCCATAGTTTATTATTTAGGTTCTGCTATATAATAGAATTATTTTTGTTTTGTTTGATTTTCCTTTATTATTTCGTTTAAAGCTGATAGTATTTCTTCATCAGTAGGTGCTTTTTCTGACATCTTTTCCATTTTGTCCGTAAAATAACCTTCGATTGATAACCCTTTAAGTTCACCACCCTTAACTTTACTCCACAATTCATCATTTGTTATTTTCATCTTAACGAACCACGTTCCGTTAGGTAAGTCATATCCGTATAATTTAGATTTGTCACTATCCCCTTCCTTTATCCAAGATTCAACAGTTAAAACTCCTGATACTCTATCTTGATGTTCATAGGTTGCTTTATGATGATTGTTATGTTTTAAATAGAGTTCAGATGCTTTTCTAACTGTTTCAGGGCTGAAATACACATAGTATTCTGAATCAGTATTAGGATCATATCTGAATATTTGTTTGTTAGGTATCAAAGCAGGACTGACGAGCATACGTTTTTCTTCGTCTACTTTAGCAAAAGTTAAGTTGTTCTTTTCTTTTCCAAAGTAAACAAAATCTTGTTCTATGGCAGGTGAAGCCACTAGACTTATAGCATCAATAGCTAATTCTTGACTGTCATCATCAATAACCAATTCTACAATAGATGTAGTCTTTTCGTAATAGTCTTTGTTGGCTTCTTCACATTCAGCGATAGTATTATACTCGCATTCTCCTGTTTCTCCCCATTTTACTTTTCCGTCTTTACATTTTTTACAAGGCATAGTATATAATAGATTTTAAGTTAATATATTTGATTTTTAAATTGTAGCCCTTCTTCTAATTGCGGCTAATTTATCTTGATTGTTTGTTATATCATCACTTACAACAAATGCTTGAACAGGATCAGGTTTTACTCCACTACCTAGTTCAAAAGAACCACCCATCATTTGAGGTGCAGGGGGTTGGGCTGTTGCTGTTGCCATTGAACCTGCTGATATACTTCCACCACCACTTGCATTTCCTGGTGTGGGTGTGCTTAATATATCTTTTACTTGCATCATTCCAAACGCACCTGTTGCTACTGCTTGTGCTATATTCCAAGGCCCATAAGGTGTTGCACCTAAAGCAGCCGTAACGGCATCTTTTGTATTCATAATTGCAGACGCTACAGCTACTGCTTTCCCTACTGCGCTTCCCTCTCCTGCTATCTTCATAGCTACGTCCCTAGTCATTTCAAGTGTCTTTATTTTTGCGGCTGCTGTCTTTTCTGCTATTAGCTTAGCAGCTTTTGCAGCATCTTCGTTGTCTTTTGCTATCTCATCTTCTATTTTCTTTCTCTCAGCTTCTGCTTGTGCATTAATTTCATTTCTTAGAGTGTTTACTTCCATTATTACTCTTTTCTGCATTCTAACAGAAGCAGTTTCCCTATCAATAACATCTGCCCTTAATCGTGCTAACTCAGCTTCATCTTCTGCCATGTTTTCGCTTAAAGCCATTTCTTGTTCTTGAACAGTAACCCTTTGTTTAGCTAATTCTAATTCTTTGTTAGTAGTTTTTCCTTCTAATTCTAAAGCTTTTTCAAGGCTTGCTAACCTTTGTTCTGCTGACTTAGTTTCATCTTCTGCACCTAGTCTTGCTTTTTCTATTTCCCTTCTTGTGTTTGCTTTTGTTACAATAAATTCATTTTCTTCATCTCTTAGATTTTGCCTAGCTTTTTCTAAAGCAGCCATAGCTTTTGTTTCTTCTTTTAATTCTTTAGTTGTCTTTTTTATTCCATTTATAAAATTTTCTTGTTGTTCGGTATCAAAACCTGTTGTAACTTGAATTAATGCTTGTCCGTACTCAAAAGCACCTTGTTTTGCCCTTTCCCAATCTAAGTCAAGTGCTGCTTCAATCACTTTACCTGCTGCTGCAAAGCCATTAACAAAACCGCTTAACCTATTCATGACATTATCTATAAGAAAATCAATTAATTCTTTAGCAGCTTTTTTAGGTTCTTTAAAGGCATTCACCATTGTTTCGCCTAAAAGTGAAAACTTATCTGTTACAACACTAACAATAGCACCAAGCCCTGCCAAAGCTTGTTTTAATAAGTCTGAACCTCGTTTTGTTTGTGTAAAATAAGAAACTAAAGACCCAATAGCCACTACAAAAGCACCTATACCTGTGCTTATTAGCCCTGCTTTTATTGAAGCAAACATAGCTTTTGATGTCGCAGCGACTTTTACCATAGCAGCCCTAACACCATTTAATGAAACACCCATTAAAGTAAAACTACCTATACTTTCTTTTGCTGCATTGTTTTGATCTTTTTGTGCTTGATTGTATTTTTTAGCTTCACTTGCAGCTTGTTTCTGTTCGTTTTTTAAATCATTTAAGGCGTTCTTCTCTAATTTTAATTCAGTAGATGTTCTCTTAATCTTGTCATTAAGCTTATCCATTCCTTTTACCCAAGCACCTTTAGGAATAGCATCTTGCTTTGCCTTTAATTGTATTAACTCTTTTTCTAAGTCATTAATAACTTTATCTTGTATTACAAGCTGTTCGTTTACTTCTTTTAATTCTTTAGCCCAATCCTTCGTTTCTTTGGTAGTTTTACCAATATTTGTCTTTACATCTAAAATTAATTCTTCTTTTGCCATAACTTATTTTTTATAGTGCTACACTTGTTTGTATTTGTGTCATTCTTACGTAACAATTCCATTCAATAGTTGTGTCTGTTTCACCTCTAACATGGATTATAAAATTACTTCCTGACACATCTGATCTAGGGCGCCAATCTGTAACAACCCCATTACTTTTGATTGGATCTTTTTCTCTATTTATTCTTAGCGTTCCTGATTGGTTTATTAATACACCACGTTCTACCCAACTAGCATAATCACCAACAGCACCCTCTCCTGCTGAACCTGCTACTCTAACAGCTATCACATCTGCGTGAAAATAAAATATAGAATTTGCAGGTGGTTGAAAATAACTGCCTGATAAATTATTCAAGTAACTATCAACTTCTGCACCCTGCGTAGTCTGTGTTCCATACATTAAATGTATTGCCTGTCTTTCGCCTAATATGTCTGTTCCTTGATTGCCACCTAACACTATTGAATTGTCAGTAGTAACATTTCCCTTAGTGCCAAATACAGTTACATTATTTACCCCATTTTCTATTTCATTACTACTTCCGACTATAATATTACTTCTGTTGTTTCCTTTTGTAATGTTGCCTTGCCCCATTACCATAGTGTTAGTTGTAGATGATTCAGTAAGGTTTCTTGTTCCCTTAATAAAATTAGTTTCATTGCTTATTGCCCTTTCAGTACCCATTGAATAAGTATAAGCCCTGCAGGTACCTGTTGATGTATCGTAAGTATAACCATAAGCTTCACAAGCAGCTTGATTTGGTGTTGCATCATTTGTGCCGTCAGTAAATATTACCTGTCCACTTCTTAAAACTTCTTTCGGTTTTATTGTATATCCGTTTCTAAATTCCATTATCCAATTAAAATAAATTCAACAGTTGATAAATCTTTTGGTTTGTAGTCAATTCTATTAACCCTATATGCCCTATTCTTAATCATAACCATATCAGAAAATTCAAACTCCGCAATATCCCCTGGACTTAGGTTGACTTTTATTGTCATTACTTTTGTGTCAGGGTTATATAATTCATTGTAATAAGGAAGCCAATTATTATTAAATAAATTACTTGATACTGCACTTCCTATTGGTGATATTAATTGACATTCCCCAAAATTAAAGTCATTTGTTGTTGATGTAGTTGGAATATCTGTTAAATGTGAGAATGTAAAAAAGTCAGTAGCATTTTCACTAGACGTTCCGTTTTGCGTTGGTATGTAATAAGTAGATGATGTTAATGTTGTAGGTGACCCCCCTGTTGAATTATATAATATTCTAGGCATATTACTAAACCCACTTGGCTGTCCGTCATCATCAACTGAGTAGATAGTAGGTATTATCATGTCTAAAAAGCTTTCACCAATTGGTTTAGATACAGTTGCGGCAAAAGGACTTGCTACAATTTCATCTTCCCCTTCCAAGACTGTTAATCCTGCTGCACTAAATACTTTGCTTCCGTATAAGTGTCCGTTAGTTGATCTTTTATAAACACTAAAAATATAGTCATCTTCATCTTCTTCAAACTTAAATGTTGTTTTTTTCTTTAAGTCATTCAATGGTTTTAGTTTTATATCTTTTATGTCTACCTTGTCTGTCCAATCATGTTTAATTCCCCTGTCTGCTAATGTTGTTCCTGCACCTATGGTAGTAAATACATCACTATAAGATTCTATTATAATATTGCCAGGATTACTTTTATCTTCTAAAGTTATTAAATTAAACATTGTAAATATACCCTTGATAAATTCCCATTGATTTACTTCCCCCCTTTTACTGTTTAAAGTTGAAGTTCCTACTAAAGAACTTGATATATTAAAAGTAACTGTTCCAAAAGTCTGACCACTTGTATCTCTTAATGAAATGTTTGTAGAAGATGAGCTTGTAAATTCAGCCCATAATTTGTCGCCTGTATCTAAAGCTGTACTAAAACTTCCTGAAACTGTTTTAGGCGAAATGTTACCAAAAGCAACAGATTGGTAGTCTATTGTATCTGTTGTACCTGTACTTGCATCATATCTTTGCCATCTTGTAATTAAGTCAAGGGGGCCTCCTGGAGTTTCAAAATCACCCCAAGAATAATCAATACTGTATAGCTGATTGTCAGAAGTTGCTACAATTTTATAAATATCACCACCAGTTGTATTGTAGTCAGGGGGTACGTTAGATGTTGTTAATCCACCTGAAACAGTACTATCTAACAAGGGCAAAGTTATGAAGGCAGCATTGTTTGTAGTAAATGGAGAAGGTGAACCCCCTTGACCAGGATAAGTAGCAGTATAACTTGTGTCATCAATAACACTTGGCATACTATCACCACCCCAGTTAAAGTCCATATATAAATTACCGAAACCTGAGCTGTCAAATAAGGTTGATGAATATGTATAGTCTGATTCGCTAAATATTCTATCTATTAAATATTTAATTTTTATAAACGGACGAAAAGCTTGTTCAAAAGATGTTAATTCAGGCATTCCTAGTGTTGCTGAGTTTCCTGTTGCACCATTAGCTATAAGTATTTGCCCAGTCCAATCTACAAAAGGGTATTTCAATACATCTGTAACACTAGCACCTGCTGTTCCTGCATAAGTGCCTGTTGGCAAAGGGTTAGACAAAGGCAGTCCGTTTGTATAGAAACTTCCTTTAATAGCTGCTTTATCATAAGTATGTTCTAACTCATCAAAATTAATATT
>MDTC01197186.1_pt1 | contig 30643 bp, 19 predicted proteins | sample 811181 | NCBI WGS metagenome assembly MDTC01 (sample SAMN05326644, study PRJNA326480) | marine metagenome | isolation source: seawater | place: Pacific Ocean: North | collected 2011 | reverse complement strand
CTCCGACAACAACCAGACTTTCGTGGACGACCAACACAACTATCCCGACGGGAATGTCACCTTCGTCGATCACAATCACTCCGAACTCGATCACAACGACAGTTTCGTAGACTACAACTCGACCTTTCCCGGAGACGATAACAACGCCACCTTTGCGGATTCCAACATCAGTGCTCCCTCCGACAACAACCAGACTTTCGTGGACGACCACCATAACTATCCCGACGGGAATGTCACTTTCGTCGATCACAATGACACCTTTGTCGACTACAACTCGACCTATCCCGGCTCCGACAACAACGATAACTTTGCGGATTCCAATACCAGTGCTCCCTCCGACAACAACCAGACTTTCGTGGACGACCAACATAATTACCCCGATGGGAATGACACCTTCGTCGATCACAACGACACCCTCTTCGACGACAACTCGACCTATGCCCCCAGCCCTTCGTATTCGCCGATTGCTCGCACCCTTCCCGTTGAGATCGAGGCCGACGGCAAGTTTGCCCTAAAGGGTCTTCTCTTGACTGATGGCGGTTCTGCAGTAACCGAGCTAGGTTTTATTCTCTCGCATTCCTTGTTCGCCGACTTGAGTTCTCCCGGATCGATTGTCGTGGAGGGAACTCTCTCGGGCGAGACATTTACCGCTAGTACGGTCATACCCAACTTCGGAAAGCAATTTTATTACAGAGCCTATGCGACAAATGCCCAAGGGACAAACTTTGGCTCTCCAAAGCGTTTCGTTGTTCCCGAATCTTCGTTCACCTCAGCTTGGTGGCAAAATACGGAGGCAGCAGAAGCAGGCTGGCGCATTTCATCATGGTTCGGTGCTTTTCTCCCTTATGGGAATGAATGGCTCTACCATGCCGAGCTCGGTTGGTTATACGCCCAATCGGATGGTGTAGACGGACTATGGCTCTGGAGCAAGGATCACGGCTGGCTCTGGACAAATCCGGGCAGCTATCGCTATCTGTACCGGGCAAGCACCTCGGAATGGCTTTATTTCCTTAAGCGCAAGGACGGGCGAGCCTATCTCTACAACTACTCTACAGGTTTAGTGGAGTAAGTCTCCGACCTAATTGAAATAGGTGACGTACCTATTTCTTTCTGTTAATTCCTTTCCTCCTTATGTTTACAATGGCGAGACCTTGGCTTCGCCTGTGCTACATTATCCATAATACATGTTAAGCACGGGGTAACTTTTCACGTAGGGGCCAATAGCCTTGAGTGGTCATTTATTCGTCACGCAGACCGTTCTTCCGTAACTTGTTTGCTTGTTAAAGACGGCAGGGAAGGAGTAATGTCTAAGCTTTCACTTTCTTCTTTGATTCCGTTTTTCATGAAAAGCCCGATACTATTTGTTTCCATTTGGGTTAGCACCGCCGCTATAGCCTTCTGGGCAGGTACATGGTTTTCAGAAAAGGATACTGAGCCTGTTCAGCTAAGCGAGGGACAATCGGCACCTGATTTACAAGCGCCCGAAGATCGCGACTCAATGAATTCTTCGAACGTCGCTCCTTTCAGGCATGCCATTGAAGCTGTCAACTCAATCTCTTCCGAAGTAGAAAGTTCGGGACCAGCCGAAGATGCTATCGTCTTGCCGCCCAACTTGCGGAGAGCCATGAAGGCCAGTGGATTGGTGGAACGTCTGGGCGCGTACCTGGATGCAGTACGAGCCATGGATGCGGGAAATGCGAAGTTGGTTATTGCCGCCTTCGAGGCCTTGCCTACCGGATACGGTCGTCACCTTGAGATGAAACTGCTTATGCGTAGCTGGGCAACCTTCGATCCAATTGGAGCTCTCGCCTATGCGAATGAAAAATTAGACGCCAAAAGCGAACGTCGTTTTGCAGTAGCGGAAGCTTTGGCTGAATGGGCTTCCCTTGATTCGCAAGCCGCTTTCGAGTGGGCCAAGAACAACAATGACAACCAAACCGGAGACAACCCCCTACTTGCCGGAGTAATTAAAGGCGTGGCCGAAAAAGACTTGGCGGCGGCGACCGCTATGTTTTTTGAACTTCCGAATGGTAACGCTCGCTGGCAAGCTTCCAATCATCTCGTCCAGAAATACGTTGAACTTGGAGTCGATGAAGCTATCGCTTGGGCCGACCAAATTCCTCGTGACGAACAAAATTTCCGTGAGGTTCTTTTGGGGCAAATCGGTTCTCAAATTGCAAGAAAAGACCCCGAGCGCGCGGCGGAATGGTCCGATTCGATGGAAGCGGGAGACGGGCGCAACAGGATCATCAATACCGTTCTCGGGCAATGGGTCGGAAAGGATGCGAAAGCTGCAGCTGACTGGAGCGCCAAGATCAAAGACACAGGCACCCGCCAACATGCGATGACCCAGTTGACGAACTATTGGGCGGTTCGTGATCCTGTGGCCACGGCTCAATGGCTGAACGATTTTCCCCGGTCCAACGAAATGGATCCTGTGGTCGGGGCATTCGTATCTCGTATTTCTGGACGAGACCCCGCGGGAGCCGTGGATTGGGCTCGATCGATTGTGGACCAGAAACAGCAGGACACGGCTCTTCGACAGGCGCTGACTGCCTGGCGCCGCATAGACAAGACTGCCGCCGAGAACTGGACCAACGCAAACGCCCCTCACTTAAAGTAGGCGTCCGGACAGAACAAAGTGAGTGGGGCTTGGGATGGCGCCAATCAACTGAGGCTAACGGCATCGACGTCAAGAACGTCGATGATGTCCTTGTCCATCGGGAATTCTTCTCGGAGTTTCGTCAGTATGGGAACCAATCGAGTGACCGACTCGGTAAAGTACCAAAGATGGAAACGGTAGCGCCCTTTCATCTTTTCAATCGGAGCCGGTGCAGGACCGCGAGTTTCGACGTCGGATGGAAGTTTACCTTGGATGTGACGCACCCACTGCTCGGCGAAAAAAAAGGTTTTGTCATCGTTGCGACCTCGAAAAAGGTGTCTGATCAAGTGCCGGTACGGAGGATAAGAGAATTCCTTTCTCTGTTCCAGTTCATCTTCCAAAAAGCCTTCCAGGTCAGATCTGCGAGCATACTGAATGCTAGGGGCATGAGGAGCAAAAGACTGAACGAAGACCTCTCCTGCGCGATCGCCCCTCCCTGCCCGGCCTGCCACTTGAACAAGTAATTGAAAGGCTCTTTCAGATGCCCGAAAATCCTCCATGCGGAGAGGTAGGTCGGCGTCCACGACCCCCACCAGAGTTACATTTGGAAAGTCCAAGCCCTTTGCTATCATCTGAGTGCCTACAAGTACGTCGATTCTGCCTTTTCGAAAATCGGCGAGGATTTTACGGAAGAGATTTTTGCGGGTCATGACGTCGGCGTCGATCCGAACGACGACGGCATTACTGGGAAGCATGTCTCGGGCAATATCCTCGATTCGCTGCGTGCCGTGCCCCTTCCGAATGATTTCCGGGGATTGGCATGATGGGCAAACTCTTGGGGCATTGCGTTGGTGTCCGCAGAGATGGCAGCGGAGACGGCTGTCGGTCCGATGGAAGGTCAAGGAAATGCTGCAGTGTTTGCATTCCTCTACATGCCCGCATTGAGGACAGAGCATGGTTGTGTTAAAGCCTCGACGGTTTAGAAAGAGTATACTTTGTTCGCGGGCGGCGCAACGTTGTCGCAGGGCTTCCACGAGTGGTCGTGATAGTACGAGACTGGAATCTCTTCTAAGAGCTTCGCGACGCATGTCCACGATGTGCACTGCAGGGAGTTCTCGACCATCTATGCGATGAGTGAGTTCGATCTTGTCATACTTGCCGGACCGAACGTTTCGAACAGACTCTAGCGATGGTGTGGCGGATCCGAGTACGCAGGTGGCGTTGGCTAGCATGGAACGATATACCGCGACGTCCCTGCCGTGATAACGCGGGGTTTCCTCTTGCTTGTAGGCGGGTTCGTGCTCCTCGTCGACTACCACGAGGCGCAGGTTTCGCAAGGGAGCGAAAACAGCGGATCGAGCCCCTACGACGATACGGGCTCGGCCTAACGCGACGGCACTCCAAGCATCCAGACGTTCTCCGGCGGAAAGGTGACTGTGCCAGACTACGACCTCCGTGTCGTCTTCTGAAAACCGGCCGCGTATTCGAGCCACTGTTTGTGGAGCCAAGGCCACTTCGGGGAGTAGAAACAGAACGGATCCACCGGATTGGAGGGCATCCTCCATAGCTGCAAAGTAGACCTCCGTCTTACCCGAGCCAGTAATTCCTTGCAACAGGCGCACCGCAAATTTCTTGGATCTTACGCAGGCTCGCAGTTCCTCGGCGGCGGTAGTTTGCTCATCGGTCAGCTTGGGAGCTTCACGGGCAACTTTTTCTCCTGTAGCAAAATCATCGTCATAGGCGACGCGATTCACCTTTTCTCGATTTTCCAAGATCAGCCCTTTCTCGACAAGTCCGTCGCAGGCGCCCGCACCAATCCCAAGCGCTTGTAACGTAGCCTCACGGGGAGCCGGATTACGTTGCTTTCTCAGAAATGAGAGTAATTCAGCTTGCTTGGGAGCTCTAGACACGAGAGCGGTTGCATCTTTCTCGAGGATTTCGCGATTAATTTCAATCAGTCGACGAGTCTTTTCCTTGGCACCATCACGAACAGCTGCGGGAATCATGGCTTCAAGAACAGATTCTTGCTTGGCGGCGTAATAGTCGGCCAACCAGCCAGCCAGAGAAACGAGATCGGGAGTAAGGACGGGTTCTTCTCGAGCAAGTGTTATCAGAAACTTCAACTTTGACGCTTCCGGTTTCACCTTTGGGGTGAGGCTTGTGACGATCCCCATCACTTGCCTCCTGCCAAGAGGAATTCGAACCAATGAACCGATTGCCAATCTTCCGCAAAATGGAAGAGGTACGGCATAGGTGAGAGATTGGTCGAAACCGGACAGAGGCAAGACCTCGACCAGCTCGTCGCGAGGTTTAGTCATTGTCGCCTCAATTTTTGCGCAGATCGTAGCAAAGGATGCGAGTAGGGGTATCGGACATGCGATCGGTTTCGTTCTGCATAACGTAAAGAAGCCCCCGAGACACTACAGGGAGAGTCCATGTGCCCGAAGCAAAGAAAAGTTGTGCGAAGGAAATAATTTCTCCACCCTTTGGGGATAGATCAAGCCATAAGAGACTCCCCAGCTCTGAAAGGCACAGGTAATGCCCGTCTGCAAGAAGAAGCGAGGCGCGAAAGGCTTCAAGGCGAAGTTTTCGATTCTGAACCTCTTGCTCCCAGGCAATGCGTTTTCTCCATGCCTCCTTGCCCGTATCCACTTCAACGCAAACCATTTCAGCTCCTTGCTGATGCCTGCCGCTTACCCCATAAAGATAGCCGTCGGAGAGTATGGGGGTCATCCAATGAATATTGAAGTCGGTTTTCTTCCATAGCACCTTTGGTACGAAGTTTTCGTTGAACTCGATTAGTGCTCCGCCCAATTCATAGCATTCGGATAGGAATACTCGGTTTTTGCCAACAGGTACTGGTGGCACAGCATTGGCAGATTCGTATTTATCCGCACGCCATGGGAAACGAGCGAGTTTCTCACCTGTTTTGGGATCAAGAAGCAAGAGCCCTCCTTTGGGTGGACGACTTTCTCCTCCGGTTAAAACGAGACAGACCTCTTTGCCATGAATCTTTGCAAGAGTGGGAGAAGAGTAGCTGGCACCCCAGGAATCTTTTGCGATCCACGCCTGTTTGCCTGTCTTCTTGTCAAAGGCAACGACGCACCGATCTTCCGATCCGCCTATGTTAAGAATCAATTTGTCACCTGCAATAATCGGGTTTGATCCTTTTCCAAAGAAGTATTCGGGAACGGCGAATTCTTTGGCCAAGTTTCGATTCCATATGAGTTTGCCCGTCTCGAGGTTTAGGCATGTTAACCAAGCGGTTACTCCGTGTAGGTACACCTGATCCCCATCAATGACAGGGCTGGTGCGAGGACCGTTTGAATAACCGTAGCGATCCCTGTATTCTACGGGGTATTCGTAACTCCAGTATCGCTTGCCGGTCTCGGGGTGAAGGCACTCTACCGTTTCCTTTCCATTCAGTCTGTGAAAAAGGACTAACCGTTCTCCCTTTATTCCCGGCGAGGAGTAGCCTTCGCCTTTTTCTACCTCCCAGACGAGAGTGGGTCCTGCAGGCAACCATTTCTTGAGTAATGGCTTTTCCTCAGCGATTGCATTGTCGTTAGGTCCGTTGAAACGAGGCCAGTCATTCGTGACGGCTCCTTTCGCCAAGGGTGCAGGGGGTGTGTGAAAGGTGAGCCGGTCGAAAGGCAGAGGCGATTCATGGCCGGAAAGCCCGAATGAAATTAACAAGTAGACTAGTAAATAAGAGGAAAAGCGCTGCATTGAAGCAAAAGTTGGTGCGCCCTTCCCTTCCAAGCAATCCGAAATGTATAAAAAATGAAATCATTCCGTACTTGTAATGCACCCACTAGACCTTCTACTAAGAGATGATTATATCTTCTCTCTGATCACACCTTTCTTTTGTGAAGCACATCGTTCATTCGATTCCAAGCGTTTTTAAGCATCGCAACAAAACGCGCAACGCCTCGCGCATTTTTTGGTTCGTCCTTATTCTGCTTTTCTTCGTGTCTGTCTACATGGCGGTCTACAGACATTTGATGTCGGCGGAACTGCTTGTAATTGGAGAAACCCGAGAGATAAATCTCGTTGAATGCTTTTATTGGGTGCTGACCACAATGTCCACCTTGGGTTACGGCGATATTCACTTTGTCGGAGACGGTGGTCGAATTTTCTCGATGGTAGTTATGTTTACAGGCGTCATCTACCTATTCATCGTCCTTCCGTTTTTCTTCATGGAGTTTCTTTACAAGCCTTTCATGGAGTATCAAACCGGGGCTCGCGTTCCTCGAAAGTTTGACCCAGTCGAGAAACAGCATGTGATTTTGACTCACTATGATTCCGTAAGCCACGCCTTAATGGATAAGCTCCGGCAATTCGGCTACCCCTTCGTTATCATCGTGGAAAAGCTGAATGAGGCTCTTGAGATTCACGATATGGGGATGCCCGTCATGCTCGGTAGTTTGGATGAAGTCGAAACTTTTAATAAAGCTTCTATCGACAATGCTGCTATGGTCGTCGCGACCGACGACGATATCCGCAACGTCAACGTCGCTTTTCGCGCCAAAGACGCTGCCCCCGACGTTACTGTCGCCGCCCATTGTGCCCGTGCCGGCTCCGAAGACGTACTGACCCTTGCCGGGGCTGATCACGTGATTCACAATGCCAAGCAAATGGGCACATTCCTTGCCCGTCGTATTTCCTGTACCGATACGCGTACCCATGTCATCGGCTCTTTCGACGAAGTTCTTATCGCAGAAGCAACCATTCACGGAACTCCCCTGGTCGGTCAGTCACTCAAGGAAACCAACCTTCGCGAGGACTTCGGCGTCAATGTCGTAGGAATGTGGGAACGTGGACACTTCGATAACCCCGATCCTGATGCCGTGTTGACAAATCATACCGTTCTCCTTCTTGCCGGAACGGAAAGCAACTACTCGAGTTATGACGAAAAATTCTGCCACTACGAGACCAACAACTCACCGGTCATCATCATCGGAGCAGGTCGCGTGGGTCGTGCAACGGCTTCTGCCCTAGAAGAAACGAAAGTACCTTATCGCGTAGTCGAGACTGATGAGTTGAAGGCAAGTAAAGTCAAGGATGCGATACTTGGGGACGCTGCTGAGCGCTCTGTCCTCGAGCGAGCCGGTATAAACAAGGCTCCCGCCGTCTTGATCACAAGTCACAGTGACGAAACCAATATCTATCTCACTATATATTGCCGGAAGCTACGTCCGGACATTCAAATCATCACTCGAGCTTTCCTTCACAGAAACGTGGAACCTCTGCACCGTGCGGGTGCCGACTTCGTCATGTCGCAGGACCACATGGGCGCAAACACTTTTTTCAACCTCCTCAACCGTGCCGAAATCCTCATGGTCACGGAAGGTCTAGACGTATTCAGCCAGAAGACTCCTCCCGCCCTCGTCGGTGTCTCCGTAAAGGATTCCAATATTCGCGAAAAGACCGGTTGCAGTATTGTTGCCATTAAACATGTGGCAGAAACCGTCATCACCCCCAGCCCGAACGAGACCTTCTCAGAAGACGGGGAGATTATACTCATCGGCGACGAAGCAGCGGAAAAGGAGTTTGAAGAAAAGTTCGGTCGCTGATGTTTTCTCTTGGCTTGTATCAATTCCAACTTGCAGAAGCTTTCGTAGGAGCCATTCGGTGTTGATCAAGATATCGTAGGCAGCTTCAGTTCAAGCATGTTGCGTTATAAGCCCGAGAAACGATCACGAGAGTCCGGAGCGAATATTTCGAGAAAGCGCTCAGGGCACCTACCATTGCGGGAACAGTCCCGATCGTAAAAAAAGAAGCGCGGTCAGAGTTTCACATACTCCGGCTTTCCACGGTTCCCGCGAAAATTATACTGCGGTTGATATGGTTACGGGGAAGTTTCCTTTTCCGTACCCGATTCGCACCTGCGGCGGCTTTTCCGAAAGAGAGCCCAGAAAAGATCTTCGCGTCAATGTAAGGTGAAACAAAACTGCAATCATCGAGGTTGGCGTCTACTATGAGACTCGACGTTTTCGTTATAGGATACGGATAGGCTAATGGTTAAAGCCAGCTTCCTTCATAACTCGGTTTTTTTGCTTCTGCAAATGCATCGAGTATTTTCTTTAATTAAATTCCATGTAGACTCTCGAATTTAAACTTTCGAATGAACGAGAACGAACAAGAAAAACCAAATGATGGAGCGGCTCGACTTACCTTCCGGTATGATTTGCTTCGGAGCACCATGACAGGTGTCCTGGAGACAGGCTTTTCCACTTTCGGTTTACTAGTTGCCATAAGAGCCTTCGAGTCTTCCGAAACTTGGAAAAGCCTTCTGTCGGGTGCGGTTTCGGCTGGTTTGTTGATTGTTCCTTGGGTAATGGGGGTTGCCGCTCGGTCTCGTATGAATGCCACGACCTTCGGGGCGTGCCTAATGGTTTTGTGCGCAGGTTCCATAACTGGTGCTGTCGTTGCCGAAGGCGCGGTCAGCTTTACGTTCTTTCTCGTAGCGGCTCAACTCTGTGTGGCTCAATTACCAAGCTTGATGATTCACGTCTACAGTCTCAACTATGCCCCTGAAGAGCGAGGAAGGCGTCTTTCTTGGAATATTATCGTATCCGCTCTTATCGGTATGACGATTTCCTACGGTTTTGGGGTGTACCTTGACCGCAATCCGGAAAATCATGCATGGATTTTTGCGGGAATGGCTTTGGTGGCACTTGCTTCAGCAGCGACCCTACTCCCCATTCCTTCCCTCCCACTGGAGCTGCCTAAAAAAAGACAGGTGTCTTTTTTCTCAGGATTCTCCATCGCATGGGAGGACAAGCTCTTCGGTCGGATGCTATGTGGGTGGATGGTCATGGGTTTTGGGGTACTAATGACTTTGCCACTACGTGTTGAATATCTTGCCGGCGAAGGAGGTTTGGAAATGAGTAACGAGGAAGTGACTTTAGTTGCCGTGGTGGTTTTTTCCATTGCGAGGATCTTGAGTGCCCGCCTCTGGGGGGGATTGTTCGATCACCTTCACTTCATCGGATTTCGTCTATTGTTGAACGTGTTTTTGCTTTTTGCCGCACTTGTCTATTTCAACGCCGAGAGCTTTATTGGAGTTTGCATAGGAGCAACATTAGCTGGAATTGGTACCGGTGGTTCTTCCATCGCGTGGAGTTTATGGGTAACGAAACTAGCTCCCAAAGGTCGCGAAACCGAGTACATGGGAGCCCATGTCGCTTTTACCGGGGTAAGGGGTGTTTTGGCTCCTTTCTTGGGTTACTGGGTTTTGTCACAGGCAGGATTTTCGGGAGTGGCGTGGATTTCAGCATCACTCATCTTGGCATCTTCCTTTATGTTCGCCGCAGTTCTGCGGCATCCACGATTTAGGCTAGATAATTCCAGTTAAGGTAAAATCTTAACTGGAAGAGCTTGCTTAGTATTTAGCTGATTTTAGTACATATGTTCGAAATAAGAACATTGTGTTAATGTAATGGTTCGGCAAAAATACTTACTTTCAAAAGCATTTCTCGAATTGAGCATATCCCCTTTTCAAACTTTTTCCCAATGGTGCAACCGATTACTCTTCGCTGTACTTTTATTACTTTGCGTAGCGAGTTGCAGGACGAGTAAGATTGCAATCATGCCTTCGGAAAAGTCTCTCGACGACTTTTCCAGTCCCAACCAATTGGGGACGCATGAACTCTGGCGAAAAGTCATCGAGCAAACAAAAACCGAGAAAAAAGCGAAAGTTTTGCTTTTGGATCATGGAGATGAAGCTCTTGCTGCCCGCATCAACCTGATACGCTCCTCCCAAAAAAGCGTTCGTATTCAGACATTCAATTGGAAAACGGATGAGACTGGCCGTTTCCTCCTTTGGGAACTATTGCGTGCAGTTAAGCAACGCGGGATTCAGGTAGAAATACTCATCGACCAGATGTTTGGCGAGCAGGATCCCAAGATGGTCGCTTTCCTCGCCTCTTACGATTCTAATTTACGGATTAAGTTCTACAACCCGACTTTCAACCAACTGGACCCATCCACGATCGAAAAACTTGCCGATTTAGCCTACGACTTTCACGCCTTCAACGCACGACACCACAATAAGTTGTTCATTGTCGACGATCAACTTGTAATTACGGGAGGTCGCAACTACGCGAACCATTATTTCGATCGCGCCATCGGTTTGAACTACAAGGACCGTGACGTATTGGTCGTTACTCCGGATTCAGCACCTGCCTTAAATTCCTTTGGCGAGTATTGGCAATCGGGTTTATCCGTGTTTTCCCAAGATTTAGAGGATATTCGAGAACTGATTGAAGACCAAGACTTTCCATCGCTTCTTACCAAGGAAAGCTTTCGGCTGAATCACCTCTTTGGCGAACTTTCGAAAAGATCAAGTAAAGCCAATTACATACACGAAACCTTCATTAAGCCCATGGCCTTTGTTGAGAAAATTAAGTGGGTTTTCGATTCTCCTGATAAAACCGTTCAATCCCTCGAATCACAAGCCCGTGTCGCTCAAGAATTGTCAGAGTTAGTGGCGAATGCCAAAAGAGAAATCGTCATACAATCCCCTTACGTAGTCTTGAGCGAAAAAGCCATTGCTCTCTTTCGTGAGATCAAAGCCAATAATCCAGATTTGAGAATCATCGTATCTACCAATAGTCTAGCGGCTACCGATAGTTGGACAACCTATGCGGCCAATTACAAGGAAAAGCGTCTTTATTTAGAAGAACTTGGCTTTGAGATGTGGGAATTCAAGCCAATGCCTCCGGATATTCACAATATGATGGCCTACCAGAATCTTTTGTCTCGGCGACCGACAAATGATGAAATCGTGAACTACCGTAGGATTCCATTCAAGATCGATAAATCCCTTCCGGCATTCCCGTTCCGCCATGATGCATCGGGAAAAACTATTTACCGACTCGATCGCCGAAACGACCACCTCCGCACCCCACCTTTCTTGTCAATGCATGCCAAATCAATGGTGGTCGACGAAGAAGTTGCTTACGTCGGTTCCTTCAATTTTGACCCTCGGTCGGTCGATTACAATACCGAAGTCGGTTTAATTGTCAGGGACAAGGTATTCGCGAAAAAGCTTCGTCAAAGTATCCAGTTGGTTGCATCACCTGAAAATAGTTATCGGATTGCGATCCAGAAAGGAGTTCCCGTCATTCGAACATTCAACAGAATTCTTAATCGTATTTCGGAAAGCTTACCCCTAGTCGATCCTTGGCCCTTTCGGATTTATTCCTCTTTTCGTCTCAGGCAAGGTATGGAACCGGTGCCGCCATCAAATCCCATGTTTTACGAGAATTGGGAGGACGTGGGTAATTTCCCACAACTCGGTTTTTTTGCCCGCAAAAAGGTTGCGGCGCGCCTTTTCAAGAGTGCTGCAATGATTCTCAAACCCTTACTTTAGATGATTGGCTTACCATTTATTCGTTGACTATAAATATCCGAGCTTGTTCTAGTACACATCAATATGAATCAAGTATTTCTTAGACATTTTCTTTGTTTCCTGTCACTATGTTGGGTAGCTTCCTTATCTGGAAAGTCCCGTCTTGGAGAGTACTATCTAGGATTTGGATATTCCATGGCGGATGGCGACAAGCAACGCCAGCAAGACAGTGGTGACGTCCTTTCAATAATGGCCAACAGTCCCGCAACGCAATCAGCCGATTGGCGACTTGCGCTGGAATACGGCAACTACGATCTGGATTCTATTGCTGGAGACAAAACTTCTTGGGGGCTAACATTGGATTACATAATGCATTACGATGACTATGTCTTTCAAAATGGTATGTTTCGTCCTTACTTTGGCATTGGTCTCGGTTACTTCAGAGATGGCGCTCAAATGCATCTGGACGACAACGGCATTAACTGGAGCCTAATGGTGGGCTCGGAAATGTTGTTCACAGATGATCTTTCCATGTACTTCGGTGGAAGTTTCTACGGGATGTGGAGCGATTTCGGTGACAATGATTGGAAATGGGACGTCGGATTCACGTGGTGGATCAATGATATTCATGGAATATCGATCGACTATCAACGCCCCGCCGAGAAAGACTTTAACTTCATCGGTCTTAAATACCTCTACTCTTGGCAGTAGACTGTCTGGACTTTGGCGTTGAGCCCCGCCGATCCATTTTTTGACGAGGTTCCCGACCACCGAGGTCGAAACAGCCTCAAATGGGGTAAGTACGAAGGACGTGACATCTTGCCTCTTTGGGTGGCTGATATGGATTATCGCGCTGCCCCGGAAGTCATTGAAATCGCCAAAGAGCTCGCTCGTTTTGGGCACTTCGGTTACGGGAAGCCATCGCCTGCTTTGACCGAACTGATTCTCGAGCGAATGGACAGGCTACACGACTGGCGGATTCAACCTAATTGGTTGGTTTGGCTTCCAGGTATGGTCTGTGGTTTCAACATCGCCATTCGAGCAATGGGGAAAGAGGGCGATGAAGTTCTCTCCAACATACCCGTTTACCCCCCCTTCCTAACGGCTCCTGGGAATTTTGGACAAAACCTCATAGGCATCCCGATGACTCTTGAAGGAGACAGGCACACAATCGATTTCGGCGCCCTCGCGTCTGCAACTTCTCCTCAGTCCAAGACCTTCCTCTTTTGCCACCCTCACAATCCGGTGGGTACGCAATTTACTCGTACCGAGTTGGAACGCTTTGCGGAATTCTGTCTCCGTCATGATCTGTCTGTTTGTTCGGATGAAATTCACTGTGACCTTCTACTTGATGAGGGAGCCACGCATGTGCCTTTAGCCGCAATTTCTCCTGAAATCGCCGACAAGACTATCACCTTGATGGCTCCAAGCAAAACTTTCAACCTGCCTGGCTTTGGATGTTCTTTTGCGATTATTTCCAATCCTGAACTACGGCGCAGATACAAAAAGGCGTGTGCAGGGATAGTGCCCGACCCACCCGCAATGGGGTTCGCCTTGGCCGAAGCAGCCTATCGCCATGGAGAACCTTGGCGCCAACGTCTCTTGCATTACCTCAGGGCAAACAGAGACCTTGCGCTGTCCCGACTGGCAGGCATTCCGGGGCTTTCCCCTTTCCCCGTTTCTGCAACTTATTTGCTTTGGATTGATGCTCGTGGACTCGCTGTTGAAAACCCACAACAGTTTTTCGAAGAGGCGGGTGTTGGCTTATCCGACGGGGCGGACTTCGGTTCACCCGGATTTCTTCGACTCAACCTAGGTTGTACCCGAGCCCTTCTCGAGCAAGCGCTGGACAGAATGGAACAAGCAGTCGGTGCCCGTTGAGACTACCTTCCCGACTGAAAGTGACTGCAAAAGAAGGCGAAGAAGGGATTGAGGACTTGCGCGAGCAAATCCGTGGGCATGACGAACTTTACTATCGCCACGCCAACCCTAAAATCTCCGACAGAGCATACGACAGGTTGAAGAACCGGCTTTCCGAGCTTGAAAAAAATGAATCGCAACTAGACCTTTTTGACCAGCAGCCCCCAAACGAAAAGCCTTTTGGGAATGGTGCCGATGACTTGTCTCCAAGCCAAACTATCGGCGACGACCGCCTGTCCGCCTTTGAGAGCTATCGGCACATCGTGCCAATGCTCAGCCTCGACAACACTTATGCCAAAGAAGAGTTTCTGCAGTTTGACCAGCGCCTAGGAAAACTATTCGACCTCGAGTCACTCTCTTACGTAGTGGAACCGAAAATTGACGGCGTGGCTATTTCCTTAACTTACGAAAAAGGGATTTTAGTGCGAGCCGTCACTAGAGGAAACGGAGTGGAGGGGGACGTCGTCACCCAAAACATTCTTCACATCAAAGGACTTCCCGAAAGAATCAAAGGTAGTTTAGCGATCCCTGAGCTCATTGAAATTCGGGGAGAGATCTTCATGTCGTACAGAGAGTTTGTACGCATTAACAAGGATCGCGAGGCTGCCGAAGAAAACCTTTATGCCAATCCCCGTAACTTGGCCGCCGGCACAGTCAAGCTTTTGGATCCAAAGGAAGCTCGCAATCGTAATCTGGGCATTGTTCTATATGGTTTGGGTGCCAGCCAGCCCAAGGGCTTGTTTACTAGACAGAGCGATTTCCACGACGCCATACTCGACTGGAATTTGCCGACGGTCGAAAATCGTTGGTTGGTTGAATCGGCAGAAAATGCGTGGTCTGCCATCGAGAAGCTCGATTTGCTTCGGCATAAATACGAATACCCGACGGACGGTGCGGTGATTAAGCTCGATTCACTCGCCATGCAGGTCGAGGCAGGCGCGACTTCCAAGGCTCCTCGTTGGGCCATTGCCTACAAATTCGAGACTGAGCAGCAAGAAACGATTCTCGAAGACATCCAAACGCAAGTCGGACGAACCGGAACTGTTACCCCCGTGGCCCATTTAAAGCCCGTGGTGGTTGCCGGGAGTACCGTTGCTCGAGCGACTCTTCACAATGCCGATGAACTCGCTCGCAAGGATTTGCGGATCGGCGATACGATCGTCGTCGAAAAAGCAGGAGAAATCATTCCGCAAGTCGTAAAGGCAATTCTGGAAAAACGTCGATCAGACGCTGAACCCTATTCCTTTCCGACAAAATGCCCGGAGTGCCAAACAGAACTAGTGAGGGCGGAGGGCGAGGCAGCTTGGCGTTGCCCCGGTCGCGATTGCCCCGCCCAGATCCGGGGTCGCATTCAGTACTATGCCTCTCGCAGTTGCATGGATATAGAAAATCTGGGTGAAGCTGTCATTCAGCAGTTGGTGGAACGTGATCTGGTGCGCGACGTCGCCGACCTTTATGATCTCGTCCGGGACGATTTTCTTCAGCTCGAAGGATTTGCCGAAAAGTCGGCCGACAACCTGTTGGAAGCTCTTGAGGCAAGTAAGAAGCAAGAGCTTTGGCGATTGGTCTGCGGCTTGGGGATCAAGCACGTCGGTGCTACTGCAGCCAAGGATCTTGCTCGAGAGATAGGATCTCTAGAGGGCCTATCGAAGGCGAGCGAGGGAGATCTTACGGCAATCGATGGCGTGGGCGACATAATGGCCGATAGCATTCGGAATTATTTTGTGGATGATTCCAACAGTAATCGGATTGAGCGATTTAAACGTCAGGGACTAAACTTGGAGTGTACCCTTACCTCCTCGAATGAGGACGCCCGATTGATCGGCCAAACCTTTGTCCTCACGGGAACCCTGGAAATGCTAACAAGGGAAGAAGCTAGCGAAAAAATCGAGTCTCTGGGCGGACGCGTCTCTTCAAGCGTTAGCAAAAAGACCAGCTATGTCGTGGCTGGCCCCGGAGCCGGATCCAAACTGGTTAAGGCCGAGAAGCTAAAGGTGACTGTTTTGGACGAACTCGCGTTCCTCAGAATGATAGAAGGCTAGTTTTTCGAACCGTTGGCTTCGATAAAGATTGGAGCACTGGCATTGGCATCGGTCGCCGATGTCGTATTTAGGTCAAGTGTATCCGATGCGTTGGCATCGCTGATCGCTTCATCCGGTTTGGGCAATTCCTTGGGAGTGATGCCGAGGAGTTCGACTTCGAAGACGAGAACCTCGTTGATCCCGATAGCACCCGAACCTGATTCTCCATAGGCAAGGTCTGTCGGAATGGTAAGTTTCCATTTGGAACCGACTTTCATCAGCAAAAGAGCTTCGGTCCAGCCCTTGATTACGCCTGTTACCCCGAAAGTGGAGGGTTCTCCACGATCAACGGAAGAATCGAAGACTTCCCCATCGACAAGCGTTCCGTGATAGTGAACTTTCACTTCATCATTTCGAGTTGGAATTGAACCATTCCCTTCCACCAAGACTTCGTACTGCAAACCGCTATCGAGGGTCACGACTCCTTCTCGAATTTTGTTCTCTTTTAGGTATTTGTCTCCGCGTTCAATATTACGCTTGGATAGAGATTCGGCGTTAGCAACAATAGCTTTGGTTTTTTGATAACGTGTCAAAAGCTTAAAGAGAGTGGAATTGCCCTCTCCCGAACTCAATGAGAGTTTGTGCTTTTCAAAAGCCTCGTCGTCACCTTCTCTCAACGCCAAGGTCGCCAATAGATAATTGGCTTCGGACCTGTCGGCGGGAAGAGCGAGTGAATCTCTTGTAAGCTTCTCGAGAATAATTTGTCCCTCTGCTATCTTTTCGGACTTGATCAACGATACTCCCTGTCCAAGCAATGCTCGTCCACGGGGAGGAAGTTCACCGAGTTGCTTGGCAGCCTCGGCAAAGTTCGCCGCAGCTTCACTAAAACGTCCATCTTCGTAGCTCAGGACGGCAGATCTGTAAAGTGCAACTCCACCGAGCAACTCGCCGGCAAATTCATCGGAGAAGTTCTTAAAGTTTTTTTCCGCCTGCGAGACATTGATATCGGCAACAAGAAATTTAGAACTTTGTTCACTTTCCTCATCAATCACGGATTCTTCGTGCCAGTAGGTAAACGCAACGGCTACTGCAATGGCCCCAAGAATAAGAAAGAGAGAGTTTTTGCTCTTATTCCAAGACTCGCGTTCATCATAGAGTCGTTCTGCAGCGTTTTCCGCGGTTGTTTCATCGCCATCCGTACCGTCGGGCGACTTGTTTTCCTCAAGAGGTTTGTTTTCGTTGTCTTTGTCCATGGGCTAAAACTAAAAGTTGGAGTATTTTCTTTAAAAGGCTCGGGAAGTCAACGGCGGGTTTAATGGATGTATCCTTGGAGTGAACGAGATATTCATGTGTGTAGATGAGCAGAGAAGTGGCCTCAACGCATCAATCGAAGACCACGGTCTTGTTTTTGTAGACGAGGATTCGGTTTTCAAGCTGTCGACGTAGGGCGGTGGCCAATACTATTTTTTCAAGGTCACGCCCTTTGGCGATTAAATCCCGTACGCCGTTGCGATGGCTCACTCGATTCACGTCTTGGCAAATGATAGGACCTTCATCCAGTTCCGGAGTTACGAAATGTGCGGTAGCGCCGATAATCTTAACACCTCGACGATAAGCTTGGTGATAAGGTTTTGCTCCTGCAAAAGAAGGAAGAAAGGAGTGATGAATATTGATAACGGGGCAATCGACTTGATTCAGAAAATTCTCGCTGAGAACTTGCATGTAACGTGCAAGCACAACTAGTCCCACGCCTTGTTGTCTAATGAAGTTTAGTTGAGTGGCTTCCGCCTCGGCTTTGTTTTCCTCCGTGCAGGGAATATGGTGAAAAGGAAGTCCGTAAGCCCGTGTGGCATGATCCAGTTCGGGATGATTGGACACGACGCCGACTATTTCTCCGCGAAGCTCATCCGCTTTCCAACGAAGAATGAGGTCGTGAAAACAGTGATCGGCCTTCGATACGAAAAGGACGACTGGAGGACGTTCATTCGAGAGAGCAGTACGAACCTTCATCCCAAGCTCTTTTTCGGCCATTTTGGCGAATAAATCAGATTCTGCATCGAGGTCTTCGCCTTTTGCTGCATGCCACTCGACACGTTGAAAAAATACATCCTCCTCACGATCGAGGTGCTGGTCCGCATGGAGAACGTTACCGCCCCTGTCATGTATCCATCCGGCTATCGTCGCCACTATGCCCGGACGATCGGGGCCATGTAAAAGCGCTACGATGGATACCATGGAAAAACTAACTACTAATGGCGCTCGAGTATTCCTGAAGGGACTTTACGCCGAAATCCTTTTCCTTCAGTGATCGAATGCCTTCGAGCGCAGCAAAAGCGGAACCTAAGGTCGTCATTACTGGAACGCTGTAGAGGACCGCTTCGCTCCGAATGCCGTTTTCGTCGCGTCGAGGAATTAGTCCAAGTGGAGTGTTGATCACAAGTTGAATTTTTCCGTTCTTAATGAAATCGGCAATGTTTGGTCGCCCTTCGCTAATTCGAAGAATATGTTCCGCAACGAGTCCGTTATCACGAAAGAACGCAGCGGTTCCCTCCGTGGAATATATTTTAAAGCCAAGGTCCGACAGTCCCTTTGCAATTACTAGAGCTTGCTTTTTGTCGGCATCCTTCACGCTAATGAATGCATTCCCCTCAAGAGGGAGAGAGGGCTTGGCCGCCATTTGAGTCTTGGCGAAGGCCAGCCCAAAATCCTCATCCTGCCCCATCACTTCACCTGTACTTCTCATTTCGGGCGTCAATACTATTGGAGATTCGGGGAAGCGATTGAAGGGGAAAACGGACTCCTTGATCGCCCAATGCCGAGGAATTATTTCTTTAGTGAAACCGAGTTCTCTTAAAGTTGATCCCGCCATAATTCGGGCTCCGAGCTTGGCCAAGGGAACTCCAATCGCCTTGCTCACGAAAGGGACCGTTCGAGAAGCTCGGGGATTCACTTCCAAGACATATAGTTGGTCATCCTTGATTGCAAATTGTACATTCATCAGACCCACTACGGATAATGCGCTGGCCAACGAATAAGTAGCTTGCCGAACGGTTTCGGTAATTTCCTCTGAAAGATCGTGAGGAGGTAAAACCATAGCTGCATCCCCACTGTGAACACCTGCAAACTCGATGTGTTGGAGCATGCCTCCCACGACATGAGTTTCGCCGTCGGAGATGCAATCGACGTCGAGCTCGATTGCGTCTTCGAGAAACTTGTCGAGAAGGACCGGTTTGCCGGGGGCTACGGCAAAAGTCTCAGCCAAGACTTTGTCCAGTTCCTTTTCGTCGTAGACGATGAACATGCCTCGCCCGCCGAGTACAAAAGATGGGCGCAACAGGACAGGATAGCCGATACGACTTGCGGCAGCTCTTGCGGCATCGGGTTCGAGGGCTGTTTCATTGACGGGCTGCCGAAGGCCAATCTCGTCTAGAATACGTTTGAATTTTTCACGATCTTCGGCGAGGTCAATGCTTTCAGGCGAAGTTCCGATAACCTGGACACCGCTAGCTTTCAGTCCTTCAGCTAAATTGAGAGGGGTCTGACCACCGTACTGGACAATCGCTCCGTCGCATTCTTCCTGTCGGTAAATTTCTAAAACGTCCTCGAGAGTCAAAGGCTCGAAGTACAGACGATCGGAAACGTCGTAGTCGGTGGAAACAGTTTCGGGATTGGAATTGACCATTACGGTTTCGATCCCGGCCTCACGGAGCGCAAAGGAAGCGTGCACGCAACAGTAGTCGAATTCGATGCCTTGGCCAATTCGGTTAGGTCCGCCTCCTAAAATCATCACTTTCTTTTTATTGGAACGGACGAGCTCGTTTTCATCACCGTAGGAAGAGTAAAAGTAGGGGGTGAAGGCTTCGAATTCAGCTGCGCAGGTATCGACTAGGCGAAAGGTAGTTTCGATGCCATGCTTCATGCGATGTTCACGAACTACAGACGAAGAGACTCCCCAGTAATCCGACAATTGGCGGTCCGAGAAACCATATTCCTTCGCCTTACGCAGAGCCGTTGCGCCGATGGCTACGAGAGAGTTGCTTTTTAGCTCTCGTTCCATTGCATGAATGAGGCGTAATTGTTCCAAGAACCATGGATCGATTTTTGAAGCGGCATGAATCTCTTCCACATTCATGCCCGCCGAGAATGCCTTGTGTAGATAAAGGGTTCGCTCGGCCGAAGGCCTTGAAAGGCCCGACCTGAGTGCCGATGGGTCTAGATCGACTTCAGCCAGTTTCCCCGACTCGAAGCCCTTGAGACCAATTTCCAAGGACCGCATTGCCTTCTGGAAGGATTCCTTGAAGGTTCGCCCGATCGACATCGCCTCGCCTACGGATTTCATAGTGGAGGTCAACGTGGAGTCCGTTTCGGGAAACTTTTCGAAAGTAAAGCGGGGCACTTTAGTGACAACGTAGTCGATGGATGGTTCGAAGCTGGCCGGGGTTTCTCGGGTGACGTCGTTGCGAAGTTCGTCCAATGAATAACCCACGGCGAGTTTAGCGGCGATTCTGGCAATGGGGAAACCAGTGGCCTTTGAAGCGAGCGCCGAGCTTCTGGATACTCTCGGATTCATTTCGATCACGACCATTCTGCCGGTCTTCGGACAGTTGGAGAACTGAATGTTGCTGCCCCCCGTTTCCACCCCGATTTCTCGAATGCAAGCGAAAGAGGCGTCTCGCATGAGCTGGTATTCTTTGTCGGACAAGGTCATCGCAGGAGCAACGGTAATCGAATCACCGGTGTGGACGCCCATGGGATCGAAGTTTTCGATGGAGCAGATAACGACGCACTGATCCTTGAAGTCGCGCATGACCTCCATTTCATACTCCTTCCAGCCAAGCAAACACTCTTCGATCAAAATTTGATTAACCGGAGAAGCATCCAGACCCTTGCGGACCATTTCATCAAATTCTTCTCGATTATAGGCAATTCCGCCACCCGTGCCACCAAGAGTAAACGCAGGTCGGATAATGAACGGAAAGTCACCCACTTCATGAAAGCCGGCTTGCGCTTCCTCTAGTGAGTTGACGGCTATGGATTTTGCCACGTCGAGACCGATTTTAATCATGGCTTGTTTGAAAAGTTCACGATCCTCGCCTTTTTTGATCGCATTCGGCTTGGCGCCGATCATTTCCACGCCATGCTCTTCAAGGATTCCCGCCTCGAACAGTTCGAGCGAAAGATTTAACCCCGTCTGACCTCCGAGAGTGGGTAAAAGAGCATCGGGTTTTTCCTTCTCTATGATCTTTCGGACGGATTCTACTGTAAGTGGCTCGACGTAAGTGGCGTCAGCAAATTCCGGGTCCGTCATGATAGTGGCCGGATTGCTGTTGACCAAAGCGACTCTGTAGCCTTCTTCACGAAGAGCTTTGCAAGCTTGGGCACCACTATAGTCGAACTCACAGGCTTGTCCTATAATTATGGGACCTGAGCCGATGATTAAGATTGTCTTGATGTCTGTACGCTTTGGCATATTGGAATTTTCTGAAATAAGTAATGTTCAGTGCACAAAAAAGAGGCTCCCCAGTTAGGGAGCCTCTCCTTAAGAGATAAATCTCAAATTGTGAAATGAATTTTTGAAAAGACTCTTCAGGTAGAAGATGCCTTTTTCTTGCAATTGCCGCAGCAGAATCCGACTTTGACTGTCTTTTTCGCAGGTTTGCCGGAAATAGGGCATTTTTTGAAGTCACCTTTGGCCTTCAGAGCAAGTTTGGGGTCTTTGATGACTTTCTTGGCACAGTTGCCACAGCAAACGCCTACGTCAACGGTTTGGTCAGCTTTTACAGCCTTGCCTGAAATTGGGCATTCTTTGTTAACCGGACCAGTTGCTTCTTTAGCGGCAAAAGAAAAGGCTACGCAAATTGCAAGAGCAGAACCTATAGCAAGTATTTTTTTCATTATGTGGAATCCTTTTTTCTATGATTATTTTACGAACAAGTTGTTTTATAATGCAGACTCGTTTGAAATCGTTCAAGACAAATTACTACGATTCAGGGAAATTCTTATGCGATAGGCGGAAGGTCTCCTCCGCCGGCAAATTGAGCTATTGCATCCTTTATCTTCAATTCTCCTGATATCATCTGGATGGTTTTGCCGATGGTCAGGTAATTTCGCAGGCATTCGATTATGGCGTCCGCGACATCCTCACGGGCAATGGTTTCGTGCCGTTCCAAGTCCTCCGCCACTTCAATGCGTCCCGTGCCGGTTTCGTCCTGCAACCTGCCCGGTTGCAAAATGACATAGTCCAAACCACTGGCCCGCAAGTGGTTGTCGGCTATCCCCTTGGCCCTTAGGTAATTACGGATACGATCGGATTCGGATTCCGGATCCGCGCCAATGGCGCTCACCATAACAAATCGCCGCACTCCGTCTTTTACGCAATCGTCGATAAGTCGCATCGCCGCGTTTTGGTCGACGTCGATGGTCTTGTCAGGACCCGTGTTGGCACCCGAACCAGCGGTGAAGACGACTGCATCCATACCCGGCAAGAACTTCGAAACGCCATTTTCGATGTCGCCAACTACGGAAGGCACCCCAAATGCGGTAAACTTCATTTGCTGGCGTACGTCTCGTATTAGCGCGACGGGAGAGAAATCATGAGCGGCCCACAATTTGCCGCTCAACAACGTCCCCACCTTTCCATTGGCACCGACTATTAGAACCTTCATTTCGACTAACCTACTTCATCGGGTCGGAAATGCAAGGGTCGCGGTAAATCGTTTTTTATCGTCATTCTGTCCACCTATCCATAATTAGATAGTGTGGAAAATACCGCGAAGTCCTTAGTCCGTACCCGAGTGGCTCCATCCCCAACGGGAGACCCGCACGTAGGGACAGCCTACATGGCGCTGTTTAATCTTGTTTTCGCTCGCAAGCATGGCGGGCAGTTCATTTTACGCATCGAGGACACGGACAGGGCTAGATCAACCGAGGAATCTGAAAAAGCTATTCTCGATTCATTGGCTTGGTTAGGTCTGCAATGGGATGAAGGTTCGGACATCGGTGGCGATCATGGTCCGTATAGGCAAAGCGAACGTCTGGACATTTATGAGGAGCATGTCCAGAAACTGCTAGAGAGCGGAGGTGCCTACCGCTGTTTTTGCTCATCCGAGCGCCTTTCCGCCCTTCGATCCGAGCAAATGGCAAACAAAGAGACCCCTCGTTACGACGGTCATTGCCTTTCTTTAGACCCTGAAGAGTCCGAGGAGCGTAGTTCCAAAGGAACTCCCTATGTAGTAAGACTCAATGTCCCTACTGAGGGAGAGTGCATTTTTCATGACGAGCTTCGCGATGAGATTCGAATAGCGTGGTCGCAGGTGGATCATCAAGTCCTTAGGAAATCGGACGGATTCCCTACCTATCATCTCGCCAATGTAGTCGATGATCACCTGATGAACATAACCCATGTCATTCGAGGCGAGGAATGGATCAATAGTGGCCCCAAGCACATTCTTTTGTACGAAGCCTTTGGCTGGACGCCTCCAAAATTCATTCATCTTCCACTCCTTCGCAATCCCGACAAATCGAAGCTTTCCAAAAGGAAGAACCCCACGAGTATCTTCCATTATCGTGACGCGGGCTTTTTGCCGGAAGCAGTCGTGAACTACCTTGGAATGATGGCCTATACCCTACCCGACCAACGGGAAATCTTCTCCATTACGGACATGTCGGAAACCTTCGACACCTCTCGCATCAGCTTGGGCGGGCCGATTTTCGACGTATCCAAGCTCAAGTGGCTCAACGGTCGCTATCTTCGAGAGCAATTAACACCAAATGATCTTCTGGCTCGACTAGGCGAATGGAAGTTCAACGATGAATTCCTAGGCAAAATCCTTCCGCTCGCCCTACCCCGACTGGAAACCTTTTCCGACTTCGGTCCACTTGCCTCATTCCTATTTGCCGAAAAGGTGGAGGTCGATGCGGATTCAATCTCGGGCAAATTGGAGCCGGCAGATGCCGCAAGACTGATCAAGATAGCGGAATGGGAATTGGAGAAACTTCGCGAATGGAAGGGCGAACCAATAGGCAACGTCTTCAACGGAATAGCCGAAATAGAGGAATTGAAGCTGAAACAGCTTATGCCCACGTTTTTTGTCGCAATAACTGGTTCCGGCGTCTCTCTTCCGCTTTTTGATGCCATGGCGATTCTCGGACCCGATCTTTCCCGCACTCGCTTGAGGCAAGCCTTGGACGTGCTGTCCGAAGTAGGTCACGGGCTTAGCAAGAAGGGGCTGAAGTCCTTGGAGAAAGAATACCAAGCCAAGTATGGAAATCGCATAGATTAATTTGAAAACCTAACATTCCTAAAGCATGTCCGAACTCCAGGATTCACAGAAAGAAGCACCCCTCGATTTCATTCGTTCTATTGTCCACGAGGAAGTCGAAGCAGGCAAAAACGATGGGCGCGTACACACCCGCTTCCCACCGGAGCCCAACGGTTATCTGCACCTTGGGCATGCCAAAAGCATTTGTCTGAATTTTGGCGTTGCCGATGAATTCGGCGGTTTATGCAACCTGCGGCTTGACGACACTAACCCCGTCGCAGAGAAGACGGAATATGCGGAAGCCATCATGGAAGACGTTCGCTGGCTCGGATTCGATTGGGAAGACCGACTTTGTCATGCCTCGGACTATTTCGACCAGCTCCACGAATGGGCCATACAATTGATCAAGTCCGGGAAAGCTTACGTATGCGACCTTTCCGCCGAAGAAATGAGGAAAAAAAGAGGTACTTTGACCGAACCCGGCGTGAAATGCTGCTTTCGCGAACGTTCCGTTGAAGAAAACCTAGAGCTCTTTGCAAAAATGAGGGACGGAGACTTTGAAGATGGTTCTCGGACCCTGCGGGTGAAAATTGATATGTCTTCCCCCAACCTGAACATGCGAGATCCTGTGATCTACCGCATCGTGCATGCAGATCATCCGAAAACGGGCGACAAATGGAAGATCTATCCTTCCTATGATTTCGCTCACGGACAATCCGACTCCATCGAAGGTATAACCCACTCTCTCTGCACCCTCGAATTCGAGGATCATCGACCGCTTTATAATTGGTTTTGCGAAAACCTCGGAATCCATCACCCCCGACAAATCGAATTTGCCAGACTCAACTTGAATTATGTCGTGATGAGCAAACGAAAGATGCTGCGATTGGTCGAGGATGGACATGTCTCAGGTTGGAGCGACCCCAGAATGCCCACCATTCAAGGTTTGCGGCGCAGAGGTTACACACCCGAATCGATCCGCAACTTTTCAGAAAAGGTGGGCGTGGCCAAACGCGACAACATGATTGACGTGGCTCTCCTCGAACACTGTTTGCGAAACGACTTGAACAAGAAGGCCCTTCGACGAATGGGAGTGCTTAGACCCCTCAAGGTCGTCATCGAGAACTATCCTAAAGATCAGGTCGAGAAACTGGATGCCATAAACAACCCCGAGGATCCTGAAGCCGGTTCTCGGACAGTTCCCTTTTCACGAGAGCTTTACATCGAACGCGATGATTTCATGGAGGATCCGCCAAAAAAATTCTTTCGGTTGGGGCCGGGGCGCGAGGTGCGCTTGCGCTACGCTTACTACATAACATGTACCGAAGTTGTTAAGGACGGAAATGGAGAAGTCGTCGAACTGCGTTGTTCTTACGACCCCGAGACCAAGGGAGGCGATTCTCCCGATGGCCGAAAGGTCAAAGGCACCCTTCACTGGGTAAGCGCGCCAAATGCCTTAAATGCTGAGGTTCGCCTCTACGACCGTCTCTTTTCCAAGGAAAACCCCGAAGACGGTGAGGACTTCACGTCCAACCTAAATCCCGATTCGCTGCTAACTCTGAGCAACTGTAAATTGGAACCGGAACTCGCTCGGGCCGAGTCGGGCGAGTCCTTTCAGCTAGAGCGCCTCGGTTACTTTTGCCTCGATTCCGAGGATTCTTCTCCGGAAAACCTTGTTCTAAATCGGACTGCACCTCTTCGGGATTCTTGGGCAAAACTCCAAAAAAGAAACTAAACAAGCTTTGGACAGAGCTAAGCCTCCCTCTTTTTCAAGCTTGCAATAGTTTCCCAAACAATGATCTTGAATCTCCTGACAGCGATGTTCTCGCTATCGTAAATAATCCGATGAAAAATTCGTCAAAAGCAGATTAACTGCGAAAACCATCAAAATAACTATGAACGAAGATAACAGAATGCGATTGTTGTGGGCCGGATTCATGGCCATTCTTGCTGCAGGTGTAGGTTTTGCCATTCGTGGCGGAATCTTTGACAACTGGCAAGCCGAGTATGGCTTTACCGGAGCTCAACTAGGAGCTATCGGTGGAGCTGGCTTTACGGGGTTCTGCTTCGGCATCATAATCGGTGGTTTCGTTGTGGACAAGATTGGATACGGTAAATTGGTCCTCGTAGCCTTCGTCCTTCACGTTCTTTCGGCCATCGTAACCTTCGTGCCCGGTGCTGAAACCTCACCGGCTATGGCTTACACATACCTGTTTTGGGCAATGTTTATCTTTGCAGGTGCAAATGGGGTTCTCGAGGCAGTGGCCAATCCTCTCGTCGCCAGACTTTTCCCGGAAAAACGTACGCATTATTTAAACATCCTCCATGCCAGTTGGCCGGCCGGTCTTGTTTTGGGAGGAATGTGCGGATGGTACTTAGACGACAAACTGGGTTGGGGTTGGAAAGAACAGTTAGCTCTTTATCTAATTCCTACTCTCGCATACGGAATAATGTTCTTCGGTCAAAAGTACCCGAAATCAGAAGCCTCGGAAAAAGGTCTTGGCATAGGTGAAATGTTCAAAGACGTGGGCGTCCTCGGAGCCCTCGTAGTTTGCTACCTATTGGTCCAGTTCTTCAATGGTTCTCTCGGTTTCGACTTAGCTTCGTCTTACTGCTTGGGAGTGGTATTATTGGTCGTAGCCGGCATGGTGACTCGCCAACAAACTGAGGTTTCCTCTCAGACTCTTGGTCTTCTCGCCATCTGCATTCTTCTCGGCGGCTATTTTCAAATGGCTTTCGACCTGCCTATTTTGGGGGCTGCTATAATCGGAGGAGTTCTTCTTGCCGGCTTGGGAGTCAGTATGAAATGGGCTGTCGGTTCATTTCTTCTCTTCGTGCTTTTCATTACCCATGCTCTAGTTGGTGCTGTAGAGCTTGGAACAGACGGGTGGATTCAAAATATCACAGGAAATATTTTGACCTCTGAGCAAGGAAAAATACTCTTTGTATTTACATCAATGATGATGTTCGCACTTCGTTTCTGCGCCGATTTCATCGAAAAAAAGCTCGGTCTTTCTCCTATTGGAATTCTACTGGCAAGTTCTATTCTTGCCTGTATTGGTCTCAACATGGCGAGCAACATATCGACCTTTCAGAGTGCTTTAATTGCCCTTGCCATTTACGGTATTGGAAAGACCTTCTTTTGGCCTACAATGCTTGCGGTTGCTTCCGACCGCTATCCACGTACCGGAGCGGTTGCGATAAGCATCATGGGAGGCATAGGCATGCTCTCCGCCGGAATAGTAGGTGGTCCCGGTCTTGGTTATGCCAAAGACAGGTTTTCCGGAGAGGCCCTACAAGCCAGCGACACGGAAACCAACGCCACTATCTACCAGACAGCCAAGAGCGAGACCAATAGTACTTTTCTGTTCTTCGCCGAATCCACCGGGCTTGATGGCAAGCAACTACAAGCTATCAATGGAAAGCTCACGACAGCAAGATCCATTCTTGAAGAAGGTAAAGCCAAGGATTTCGATGAAAAAGCCCTAGAAGGCAAGACAGATGAAGAAAAAGAGAAGGCTCGTAAGGACTTTTCCGATCAGAAGGAAATTGAACAGGCTTTGGTTTCTGCCAAAGCTTTGACTCTTGGCACGCCTGGCAAACCTGAAGACGCAACCAAGATTCTTTCCGCTGAAGAAACTGCTATTCATGGAGCAAGTATCGAAGGTGACAGAAGGACTCTTCGAGCCGACTCATTCATTCCCGGAACTATGGCCGTGATCTACTTCTTCATCTTCCTCTATTTCAGAAGTCAAGGCGGCTACAAAATAGTCAAGATCGACGATTAAAATTATTTAGATCACTGCGACGAGGTTTTCAATGACCTCGTCGCAGTTTCGGTTTCCCGTATTGAAAATAATCTCTTTCTAATTTCTACTCTCACAATGGCTAAGAAAAAACCACTACGCATCGGATTAATCGGGTATGGATTCATGGGGCGCACCCACTCCAATGCCTTTCGGAAAGTTTCCAACTTCTTCGATTTAAAGCATGAACCTCAGCTTGCGGCAGTTTGTGCAAGAAACAAGGATCGAGCCCAAGATTTTGCTAATCAGTGGGGATATGAGTCCGTAGAAACAGATTGGCGTAAACTAATAGACAGAGACGACATTGACGTAATAGACATTGCTGCCCCCAACAACGTCCATCACGACATCGCCATCGCCGCGGCTGAAGCGGGTAAGGCTATTCTTTGCGAAAAGCCCTTGGCTCTCAATTGTAAGGAGGGAGAGGCAATGGTGAGATCGGTCGAGAAAGCCGGAGTGCCGAATATGGTTTGGTATAATTATCGTCGAGTGCCCGCTGTCACCCTGGCAAAAAACCTAATAGATGAGGGTCGCCTAGGTAAGGTGTATCACTACCGAGCGAACTTTCTTCAGGACTGGACTATCGACGCAGACCTTCCACAAGGTGGCGAAGGTCTCTGGCGCTTAGACGCCAAGGTTGCAGGTTCCGGCGTTACGGGCGATCTTCTCGCCCACTGCATCGACACCGCCATTTGGCTTAACGGGCCAATCGTAGAAGTCTCCGCCATGACGGAAACCTTCATCAAAGAGCGTACGCACACCGGCACGGGCAAAAAGCAAAAGGTTACGATTGATGACGCCTGTGCTTTCCTCGCCAAGTTTGCCAACGGTTCACTGGCCATCTTCGAATCCACCCGTTACGCTCGCGGGCACAAAGCCCTCTATACCTTCGAAATCAACGGGGCCGACGGGTCCCTTGCCTGGGACCTCCACGACCTGCACCGGCTCGACTACTTCGAGTACGACAAGGAGGACAAGCAGACTCGCGGTTGGCGCTCCATCCACGTCACAGACGGCGACCACCCCTACATGGACAAGTGGTGGGTGCCCGGGCTAAACATCGGTTACGAACACACCTTCATCAATCAGTTCGCAGACTTCGTGGAAGGCCTCAGTTCCCGCAAGAAGCGTCCACTACGCCCGGATTTTCGCGACGCACTCGAAACTCAGTACATCTGTGAAGCCGTGCTGGATTCGGGAAAAACCGGTCGTTGGAAAAAAGTAGGAGCTATCAAGGCGAAGTAAACACTTCTCGATTTGGTCTAAAAACGGTTTTACTAGCTCAAGGAAAGTCGTTCTCGAAGGTATTCCTTAAGTTTGGCTAAGGCTCGAGCTCGATGGCTGATTTTAGCTTTCTCCTCGGAAGATATTTCAGCAAAAGTGCAATCGCTTTCTTTTGGAAGAAAAAGAGGATCGTAGCCAAAACCACCTGAACCTCTGTATTCCTGAAGAAGAGTGCCTTCGCATGTCCCGGAAAAAGTTTTGCATAGCCCTTCGCCAACAAGTGCTAAGACACAGCGAAATCGACAACCTCTTTGGTCATCGGGAACTTCCTTCATCTCGCAAAGAACCTTTTCATTGTTTGCCTTATCGTTGCAGGTATCACCGGCGTAACGGGCCGAACGTATGCCCGGCTGTCCATTAAGATGATCTATCTCTATGCCGCTGTCATCTGCTAGATAGAAGTCTTTCTTGGGTCCTTGCAGGCGAAGTGCCTCTGCCTTGAGGATTGCATTGGCTTCGAATGTGTCGCCCGTTTCATCGACCTCGGGCATACCACCAATAAGATCTGCGGAAAAGACCTCGCAACCGTCAAGCCCTGCTTGTTGAAGAGCGATTCGCAACTCACTGAGTTTGTGTTGGTTTCCAGAAGCGAGATAGATTTTCATGAAAAATGGATGTTTCTTAATTTGAGAAGTTCAAAAATCCGCGAATCAACAAATCTTCTCCTAGTTTTGTGGATTGAACTTTTTCAGGAAGTGGAAAGTCCGCAAGGGAGGGGACTTCAACTGCATCGGCATTTGGAAAAGTTTTGGGTGATTGATACCAAAACAAATAGTCGACGGCTTTTTCTCTTAGTATTTGATGAGCAACTTTGGCTCCACCTTCGAAATAGACGCCCGTGAGATCCTCCTCGGCTAGTATCTCGCGAAGCTTAGAGTATGAATAATTTCCTCCGGAATCCAAGGGCAGTTCGCGAATCGTGACACCTGCTTCGATTAGCCTAGCACGACGAATGTAATCAACCGAGCTAGCTTTATCGGTAACGACAAGGGTATTTTCACAAAAGTTGTCCGAATACACTTTCGGCAAGTTCCCTCTCTCGGGAACGGAAGAGAGTTTCCCGTCTAGGATTATTCGACGAGGACACCACTCTCCACCGGGCAAGCGCGAGGTAAGGCAGGGGTCATCCGCAATCACGGTTCCCGCACCTATGGCAATGGCAGGAAACAGTCTTCGCCAGCGCATGACGTCGGCACGGGCTTTTTCGCCCGTTATTACGCTGGATTGGCCATGATGTTCCGCGATCTTGCTATCTTTGGTCACAGCCAGTTTCAGGGCAAAAAAGGGCTGTTTGCGAACGATTTGATAATTGAAAATAAGATTGAGATTCAAACAGTCTTCGGCGAGCGGACCTTCGACCTTGCATACATCGATGCCTGCTTCACGGAGTT
>MDTC01041202.1_pt1 | contig 30644 bp, 31 predicted proteins | sample 811181 | NCBI WGS metagenome assembly MDTC01 (sample SAMN05326644, study PRJNA326480) | marine metagenome | isolation source: seawater | place: Pacific Ocean: North | collected 2011 | reverse complement strand
TTGCATTATCAACGGCATGCTGCGTAAGATGAAAACCGATGAGCAGAACACTCCCTTAAATTAGATGCTCATCTGTTCCATTTGTTTGACGACGGACAAACGGCTGCGCTAAATACCTATATTGTTCGCGTACTTTCTGAACGCCTGGACAGGGCTAATCGAAATCTGAGTCGCTACATTTAGAAACAGCGCATAGCCGCTCAGAAAGTGGGTGCATCCACCGGCAGTAGTACCACTGGCACCATCTCACTGTACTGAAACCAATCGCCATCGATGCGTACGATTTGTTCGTCTGTCTCATCCAGTCGCAGTGTTCCGGTAAATTCCATGTCCAGCCTGGGTATGCGAATTATCACATTCAGGCCTTCGATCCGAACGGTGTCTGCAGGCATTCCATAGATGCCCATACCGCCGCTGATCAGTACCGCCGTGTATTCATCTTCACTCAAGCCAAAGGTAAAAGCCAGATTCATGTTGTCACGACCCAGCACCAGGGGTCCTTCCCAGGAACCCAGCAAGCTCGGATAGGTCACCTGCTCCTGCGGGTATGCTGTAGGGCTGCATAGCATGATCAGCAGAGTGAGAATGATAGAGGGTTTCTGTTTCATAACACAGATAGTAAATCAGCCCGCAGTATTCGTGCAACGATCCCGTGATTAAGTTGGCCAGGCCCTGCAAAGAAAGTATGGGTGCTGCAGTAATTCCAGCTTCGCCTGTAAGCGGACTCCTAAACCGGGCTCGCTATCGAAATAGATCGAGGTCGATAGCGTCTGCCATCGCCTTATAGCCGGCGTCATTCGGATGCAGGTTATCCTGTGTAAATGACGGCAATATCCTCCCGGGATTATTCGGGTCTTGTACAACACTGTCGAAATCAATTACGCCATCGAATTCACCGCTTGTGCGAATAAACTGGTTGACCGCCTGCCTTTCGATTTCCCCTGCCTGCGTGTAATAGGCCGCTCCCTCGTAAGGCGTCAGGGTTGCTCCGAAGATCTTGATGCCGCGGGCATGGGCGCGGGCAATGATGTTTCGATAACCGGCAATGATCTCATCGGCGGAAGTGAGTTGTGCATCGCCAGAGGAAGACATCCCGATGTCGTTGATGCCTTCCATCAGCACCATGTGAGTCACCTTGCTCAGCGCCAGGACATCACGTTCGAAGCGGGCTTGCAGGTTTTGACCAAACAGGGAATTGCCTTCGGTAGTCACCTGGTTACCGCTGATGCCGGCATTTACCACGGCGAAGTTATCGATACTGTTATCGGCAAACAGCCGGCGTGCGAAGTGATTTGGCCAGCGTTGGTTGCCGCTCAGAGTAGAGCCCCAACCGTCCGTAATGGAGTCGCCGACGGTGGCAATTGCCGATACCTGTTCATTGTGAATGACATCGATTGCCGTAAGCAGGTTCCAGGCAGGCGATTCTCCTTCTATAGGAAGGTTTGTAGCTGCGGTGTGATCGCCTGAGGAGGATATGTAGTTGGTTTGGTTGGAGAGCGCATGGGCGGTGAGGAAGCCGCTGGATTCTGGCAAATAGACACTGACCACCAGATTGCTCAGCTGGGGTACGATGAAAGACACGGGGTCACTCAGTACCACTGCACCGCGTGGGATAGATATCGACTCCGTTCCCCCGAAACTTACGCTTTGCAGGCTAGCGGACTGTATGGAACTGCCTTCGGTCTGCAGCGCAATTGTTACCGCGCCGATGTGAACGGGTTGATCACCGTGATAATTAGCCAGTCGAAGTCGGGCGCTCTCCCCACCAACGCTACTATGAATCACCAGCCTTAACGTCTGGTCTTCTATCTCTGCATAGTCTTCATTGGTCGGGGGCAAGGTGCTGGGGCTGGTAGCCCAGGTGGTTATCCATCTCGGATCACTGTGTTGTTGTGCAGTGACTTCGGCAATGCCAATTTGGCTGACAAATAGAAATACCAGCGCATAACGCATGAGTTGCCGAGGTAGTTCTCGAATTGTAGGCATAGTGAATCCTCACAGCTTGGTGTTGCGGTTTGTAAGGAGTAAATCACAGATCACAGAGGATTAAAAATTGTTGGGATTCAATTGAATTAGCTGTGACAGAGTCTGTCAGCGGGGAGCCAGGCAATTAGTGACAGGGAACGGATAAGCAGTTGATAAGCAAACAGCGCCTTGATATAAACTCGCGCAGTACTGAAAGCGGAACACTAAAGAGGTCGAAGTGAGACATTATGGATTTGTTACCTGCCATTGAATTGGTATCGCCCCCAGGGATAGAGGTATCTGCCTCAATCATCTGGTTGCATGGCCTCGGTGCCGATGGCAACGACTTCGCGCCCATCGTTCCTCAAATACCCCTGCCCGACAGTTTTGGAATCCGCTTCGTGTTCCCCCATGCACCCTCCATACCCGTGACTATTAACAATGGTTTCGTAATGCCTGCCTGGTATGACATCAAGCAAATGGATGTCGATCGCCATGTCGATGAAGAGCAGTTGCAACAGTCGGCTCGTTGGGTTCACCAACTCATTGATAGAGAAGTGGCAAGAGGCGTCAAAAGTGAGCGGATTATCGTGGCAGGATTCTCTCAGGGCGGCGCGGTGTCTTTCGAGGCGGCGTTGACCTACCCCAAACCATTGGCAGGAATCATGGCCTTATCGACCTACTTTGCCACCGCGGGTAGCGTTCAGATCGACCCGATCCACAACACCATTCCCATCATGATTTGCCATGGGACCCTGGACCCGGTGGTCCCCGAATCCCTGGGCCGCAAGAGTCTCGCCACCCTGCAGAATCTCGGTTTCGTGCCGGAATACAACAGCTACCCCATGGAGCACGCAGTTTGCCCCCAGGAAATCGCCGATATCGGCGACTGGGTCACGCGAATCTTAAATTCCTAGTTTTTTACGAAATTGTTGACCTTAGACTCAACTCTAAGGTTTATAATGCCGGCAATTGCCTGAAATTGCCGGCCTCGACTCTGTTTCGACACAGCCTGCCACCGGCCAATCCAACCAATCTGCAGCAACGTAAGCGCAGCAAGCGGGGATAGAGATGCTAAAAATCAGCGAGTTGTCAGCCAGAACGGGTCTGTCTGCCCATACTCTTCGGTTTTACGAGAAAAATGGCCTGATTACCGCCAGTAACCACAGCGAAGCCGGCTATCGCTTTTACACCGATGCCGACGTGCGTCGTGCCGAGTTCGTCAAGACGGCGCGCAACAGCGGCTTTTCCCTGGAAGATATCGGCCAGTTATTGTCGGTTCGGGTCGACAAGCTGAGCCATAGCTGCCAGCAAGTTACCGATATTACGCAGCACAAACTTGACGAGGTGAACGGCAAAATTGCCGAATTGCAGTCACTGCAACAGACCTTGACGATTCTGTTGGAAAGCTGTTGTGGTGGCCCGGAAAACGCCACCCATTGTTCGATCATGGAAGCGCTGGAGGAAGGTGAATTCAGGAATAACGCTGGGAGAGAGACATCATGAATCTGTTAACACTATTCTGGAACCTGGTGATCGAGAGCGCGCCATGGTTGCTGATTGGTTATCTGCTGGCCGGCATCATTAAGCAGGTTATACCCAGTTCCTGGGTGGAGAAACAACTGTCTCCCCCGGGATTTTCATCCATCCTCAAAGGGGCATTCATAGGAGCTCCACTGCCGCTCTGTTCCTGCGGTGTCATTCCCACAGCACTGGCGATTCGTAAGGCAGGTGCTTCCAAAGGCGCAACCTCTGCCTTCCTGGTGGCGACGCCGGAAACCGGTGTGGATTCGATCTCATTCTCCTATGCGGTGCTGGGGCCCATTTTCGCGTTGGTGCGTCCTATCGGAGCCCTTATCAGTGCCATCATTGCCGGTGTACTGGTTAGTTCTATCGACGTGGAAGAGCCTGTAGTCGAGGAAACGGACGAAAGTTGTAGCGGCTGCTGTAGCAGCAAGAAGCAGGAGGCCGAACAATTGCCGAGTCTGGGTCTGCGTTTCATCGCCGCCATTAAATACGGTTATGGGCGCATGATTTCTGATACGGCAAAGTGGTTGGTAATCGGATTGGTGGCAGCTACCATTATCACGGCTGTGGTACCGCAGTCGTTCTTCCTGCTGTGGGGTGATGGTGTGGTAGCCATGTTGATTATGGTGATTGTCGGTCTGCCCATGTATATCTGCGCGACAGCATCGACGCCGGTCGCTGCCAGCCTGCTCTTCGCGGGGATTTCTCCGGGCGCGGCGTTAGTCTTTATGTTGACCGGACCGGCCACCAATATCGCGACCATGGGCGTAATCAAGGAACAGCTCGGGATGCGCTCGTTGCTGGCCTATCTGGCGGGCGTGATCGGTACGGCAATTATCTGTGGATTGATACTCAATGAGCTCTATCAGCTATTCGCCTGGCCGCTGCAAATAACCATGGCGGAACATGGTGATGGCTATCCTCTGTGGCGTCAGTTTGCGGCAATTTTCCTGGCCGGCCTGGTGGCGAAGGTCTGGTTACAACCCATGTTGACTCGATACCGTTCAGCCAGTGTACCTGCCGAACAAACCTGAGCCCGACTTTAATTTGCCGAGGATTTATCGAGTCGCGCAGCGATTCGATGCTCATCATCCAACCGAAAGACTACATCGGCGCGACCCGGCAAGCTATTCAGGCAATGCCGGGTGAGTCGCTCGAAGTGCTGTACAAACCTGCTAAGGGCTGCTGCATCCATTAAGCCTTCCCCATGTTCGCCACTGCGGGCCCTCATTTTTGATTCCTGCTTACTACGCCATTCGAAAACACGGCCGAAGTCGGGTGCCTGCAACATGATAAGAAACTGGATGCTGGCAAACAGTGGCTGATATTCCGTGTCCAGTTGCTGGTTGACGAAGTGTCGCCAGCGGCCATCCCTGTCTTCGTTCCTCTCCAGCTCGTTGACGGGCACCTCAAGCTCAGCTGCGCTTTGGGCAGCAGCACCTGTAAACCATCCTTCCAGCAGGATCACGTCAATTGGACCGTGAATGGATTTAAACTGGTCTTCACTCGCACAATCGTCGCGTGACTTATCAAACACCGGGAGTGCGATATGATCGGCGGCAGTTGCTCTGGACAGTTCTGCCAGCGTCGTTATGGCCTGTGCCGTGTTATGCGTTCCCGGCACACCGCGACTGGCAAGTAGAGGGTGAACCTGCTGGGCCAACTCGGTACGCCGCTCTCTGGAAAGGTAAAAGTCATCCAGAGACAGCTTGGCGACACGATAGCCTTGTTCGCCGAGCAGTAAGCTAATCAGGCTGGCCAGTGTGGACTTGCCAGTACCCTGTGCTCCGTTTATACCAATGATGAGAGGCCGCACCGATGGAACAATCAGTGCATCGAGTTCTTCGATTAAGGGCAGGAACCAATTTTCTGCATCGGCAGCATAGGTCTCGGGGAGCGATTCCTGATCGACAAATTCCTGAATAAGTTGTGGATACATTGTGAATAATGCACGTATAAAACTAAGGACAAAAACAATAGTACTTGTGGCTGTCGATGTGATCAATTGCGCAGTGTGTTCGAAAATACTCCTGTGTTAGGATGGATTTAGTCCCGGTGATTTCCCATTGAACGATTCACTCTCTCATAATCGATGTCTTCATCTTTACTGCCAGAACGGCCCTTACTGATATCGCCGACATTAGCCTCTACAATTGGCCTCGAAGAAGCGGTCATGTTGCAGGTGCTGGCCGACATGATTACCCAACGGGAGACGGTCAAACGCCCACTCAATCCGCAGCTGCAATGGATCAAGTTGAGCGATGAAGACTTACAGTCAGCGTTTCCGTTCTGGGTGCCGGTCGATATAAAGCGAGTCCAGAACAGTTTGCAGGCACTTGGCGTGCTACTGATTGATCCTCTCAGTGACGCAAGCCGGAGTAATTATTTCGCGATCGATGACAATTCGACCCACGACTCACCCGCAGGACAAGCCACTCGACCTGACGTGGCCCCCAAGCCTAAGCCGGCTGGAACGGCGTCTCTAATACCGACTCACTGGCAACCGGATGACAACTGGGTAAAGCTCTGTAAACAACAATCGATTCCGGAAGCGTTTCTTCGCGACCTGGTGCCGGAGTTTGTCAATTACTGGCGTGAGCGGGGCCAGGCCAGGTTTTCCTGGGGCAACGCATTTTACAAACACGCGCTGAAGAAATGGCGCAATGAACAGACTCGCAAGGGCACTTACGAACTGGCCAACACCATGTCCGCTGACTGGAAGCCAAGCCCGGACGCCCTGGGCATTCTGGAGAATGCAGCAATCAACGCCAGCTTTATCGAAGACGCGATTCCTGAGTTTGTGCTCTATTGGCGCGAACGGGGAGTCGTGCACGGGGCTTGGAATACCAAATTCATTGAGCATATTCGCAGGCAGTGGGCGAAGTTTTCCTCATCGTTTGGTCTCGACGACACTCCACAGGTGATCGCGGATGATTGGCAACCAAGTGTTGAATGTTATGAAATATTACAATTGGCAGAAATAGATGAAGATTATGCCTGTAGCAGAATTCCAGAATTTGTGCTGTACTGGAAAGACAGTCAACAGGTGAAATCATCATGGAATACTGTATTCCTGCAGTTCATTAAACAGGATTGGGCAAGGAAACTGAAAAATGATGAAAAAGAAATTGAAGGCGCAGAGTTAGCTCATGCAGAAGATCAATCCCTTACTGGATCAAGTCAGCGAAGAATTCAAGAAAGGTTCCAACGCATTGCCGACCGTAGCTGGGCCGAATAGACAAACTGAAACCCAGCCTGGTCGCATAGAAGAATCTGCAGCAGAGTCCGCCGAAACGCCTGTGCTGGATCGCGTAGATGCCATAAACCAGGTCTTCGCCGAGTTTGAATTCGCCTATCACAACCAGTTTCACAAGGCATTCGCCGATGTCGAGAGTCTTGCGATCGCCAAGAAATACTGGCTGAGTAGTCTGGAAAATTATTCCCCTACCCAGATAGTACAGGCTGCCAAGGCGGTGATTCGCTCCCAGGAATATCTGCCCTCGATTGCCATAATTTTGCGTGCCTGCGAGCAGGGCAGGGATCTTTTCGGGCTGCCGTCGGTTCGGCAGGCTTACCTGGAAGCCTGTGCCGGGGCCTCTCCCAAGCGGGAACAGCACTGGAGTCACGAGGCCGTGTATTTTGCCGGGAAGTCAGCAGGTTGGTATCTGCTGGCAAATGAACCGGAAGCAACCGCATTGCCGGTTTTCCAGTACCATTATGAAATCCTGTGTAGGCGGGTGGTTAATGGCGAGCAATTATCAATCGAACTGCCCCCGGCGCTCACCGAAAAAATTGAGCGCAAACTGGATAAGCAAGAGACTCGGGCTAGGATCGCCAGGATGAAGCAGGAGCTGGGATTGAAATAGGGACAGACCCTACCTTTTTACGCATCCAACTTGCGGTATTTCATGCGTGTTGGTGTGGCGCTCTCACCGACCCGCTTCTTATGTTCTGCTTCGTAGTCCGAGTAATTCCCTTCGTGCCAGAAAATCTGGCTGTCACCTTCGAATGCGAGAATGTGGGTACAGATACGATCCAGGAACCAGCGGTCGTGTGACACTACGATCACGCAGCCGGGAAATGCCAGTAGACCTTCTTCCAGGGCGCGCAAGGTTTCCACATCGAGATCGTTGGTAGGTTCATCGAGGAGCAATACATTGCCACCACGCTTTAGCAACTTGGCCATGTGCAGCCTATTGCGCTCGCCACCGGATAGGTTCTTGACGAACTTCTGCTGATCACTGCCCTTGAAGTTGAAGCGACTGGCATAGGCGCGCGAAGCGATTTCGTATTTACCAATATGCAGGATTTCCTGTTCGTTGGAGATTTCCTGCCACACGGTATTTTCTCCGTTAAGTTCGTCACGGCTCTGATCTACATAAGCCAGGTCCACGGTATCACCCAGTTCGATGCATCCACTATCGGGCTGCTCAGTACCTACCAGCATGCGCAGAAAAGTCGTCTTGCCAGCGCCGTTGCCGCCGATGATGCCGACGATGCTGCCCTTGGGGATGGAAAAACTGATGTCATCGATCAGCGTGTTACCGTCGAATCCCTTACTCAGATGATTGACTTCAATGACCTTATCTCCCAGTCGGGGACCGGGCGGTACATAGAGTTCCTGAGTTTCGTTGCGCTTCTGAAAATCCTGCGAATTGAGTTCCTCGAATCGGGCTATTCGAGCCTTGCTCTTGGACTGGCGCCCCTTGGGGTTGGACCGCACCCATTCCAACTCGGACTTTATGCTGCGCTCGTGAGCAGCCTGCTGTTTTTCCTCGATGTCCAGCCGCTTTTCCTTGGTCTCGAGCCAGGCACTGTAATTGCCTTCATAGGGAATGCCGTAGCCACGGTCTAATTCGAGGATCCAACCGGCTGCATTGTCGAGAAAATAGCGATCGTGCGTAATGGCTACAACAGTTCCCGGGTAGTCCTGCAGAAACCGCTCCAACCAGGCGACACTCTCGGCATCCAGGTGGTTGGTGGGCTCATCCAGCAATAACATATCAGGCTTGGAGAGCAATAACCTGCACAGGGCGACCCGGCGCTTTTCGCCACCAGACAGGCGACCCACATTGGCCTCCCAGGGTGGCAATCTCAGGGCATCGGCGGCTACATCTAGAGTTCTCTCGATCTGCCAACCGTCCACGGCATCGATCTCGTTCTGTAGCGTGCCCTGTTTCTCCAACAACTCATTCATCTCATCGTCGCTCATGGGCTCGGCAAATTTGTCGCTGATGGCATTAAACTCGTCAAGCAAGTCGACAATGTCCTTGATGCCTTCCTGCACATTGCCGCGTACGTCCTGTGCCTCATCGAGCTGCGGTTCCTGGGGCAGGTAACCGATCTTGATGCCGGGTTGGGCGCGTGCTTCGCCATTTATGTCCTGGTCCTTGCCTGCCATGATTCTTAACAGCGTGGATTTGCCCGCACCGTTCAGACCCAGCACACCGATTTTCGCGCCCGGGAAAAACGACAGCGAGATATCCTTGAGGATCTCACGCTTGGGGGGGACCACCTTGCCAACCTCATGCATGGTATAGACAAACTGCGGCAAGCCTTGCTCCTGACTGATTCTGCTAAGCGATTAAAACGAGGGCGCTATTATGTCACAGAATATTGATGCTGCCTGCGGAGTCATAATGTAGAATAGCGCCTTCGAAAAATCCCCAGTCCATCCAGCGGAGTATTAGATGTTCAAGAGCGATGTCAGCCTATTGGAATTTGACCCAGAAATTGGCGCGGCTATCGAAGCAGAAAAGACTCGCCAGGAAGAACATATCGAACTGATTGCATCGGAAAACCACACCAGTCCTCTGGTGATGGAGGCACAGGGATCCGTGCTCACCAATAAGTATGCAGAAGGCTATCCCGGTAAACGCTATTACGGCGGCTGTGAAAACGTCGATGTCGTAGAGGAACTTGCTATTGCCCGAGCCAAGAGCCTATTCAAGGCGGATTTCGCGAATGTACAACCACATTCCGGCTCACAGGCTAATTCCGCAGCCTACATGGCGATGTTACAGCCAGGAGATACCTTGCTGGGCATGAGCCTTGCCGATGGCGGCCACCTGACCCATGGCGCCAGTGTCAGTTCCTCGGGGCGACTTTATAAAGCGGTGCAGTATGGGCTGAATAATGACACCGGTGAGATCGACTACTCACAGGTCGAGAAGTTGGCACAGGAGCACAAACCGAAACTCATCGTGGCGGGATTTTCTGCTTACTCAAGAGTAATCGACTGGCAGAAGTTTCGAGATATTGCCGACAGTGTCGGGGCTTTTTTCATGGTCGACATGGCCCATGTGGCTGGTCTGATTGCCGCCGGTGTCTATCCCAGCCCGGTAAACATCGCTGATGTGACCACTACTACCACGCACAAGACCTTGCGCGGCCCGCGCGGTGGATTGATACTGGCACGTTCTAACCCCGAACTGGAGAAGAAACTCAATTTTGCTGTGTTTCCGGAAAGCCAGGGTGGCCCGCTGATGCACGTGATCGCGGCAAAAGCCGTGTGTCTGAAAGAGGCCATGAGTGAAGATTTTGTAAGCTATCAGAAGCAAACGCTGGTGAACGCCCAGACAATGGCTGAGGTATTCATTGAGCGGGGCTATGACATCGTTTCCAATGGTACTGATGATCACCTGTTCCTGCTTAGCCTGATCAAGCAGGGTGTGACAGGAAAAGATGCCGATGCTGCACTAGGTAGAGCGAACATTACAGTAAACAAGAATGCTGTGCCTAACGACCCCAATCCTCCATTCGTTACCAGTGGCTTGCGAATTGGATCGCCCGCTGTTACAACGCGTGGATTCAATAAGGCTGAGGTCAATGAACTAACGACATGGATGTGCGATATACTAGATGATCTTACTAATGAAGCTAGAATTGCAGAGGTAAAACAGAAAGTGTTGGACCTTTGTTCAAGACACCCTGTATATCAATAGGTATATGGCACTGAGATAGGTTTATTATGCATTGTCCTTTTTGTAGCGCAGTTGATACCAAAGTAATTGACTCCAGGTTAGTCTCTGAGGGTAACCATGTGCGCAGGCGCCGAGAGTGCATTACCTGCGAAGAAAGATTTACTACCTACGAATCTGCCGAACTGGTTATGCCGAAGATTGTCAAACAGGATGGCACCCGTGAACCATTCAACGAGGATAAGCTGCTAGCCGGCCTGACTAAGGCATTAGAAAAAAGACCAGTCAGCGTAGAAAAAGTCGAAGAAGCGATAAATAGAATCAAGGCAACAATTCGTGCAACAGGTGAACGGGAAATACCATCTCGCGATGTTGGCGAACAGGTCATGAAAGAATTGCGGGAACTCGATGAAGTCGCATTCGTCAGATTTGCATCAGTTTATCGAAGCTTCAAAGATCTGAACGAGTTTCGAGAAGAGATAGACCGCTTTTCCAAAGATAGCTCCAGCTAAGTCTACAGACCTTCAAGCTGCACTAAGCCCGCTCATTCTGATAGAATCATTTGTCCTCCTGCGGAATTTGATTGCGCAGCTTACTACCAGTAAGTAGTGAAAACGAAGACAGCCGAATGGTCATAGAGTTGAGAAATGAAATCGATCAGTAACTCATCGCTGGACACAACTGTTATTGACTGGCCGGTCCATATGCAGAGGGCAATTGACCTGGCACAGAGAGTTCGGACGGCCACTCCGAATCCTCGGGTTGGTTGCGTACTCGTAAAAGGGTTCGAGGTTATCGGTGAAGGCTGGCATGTGGCAGCAGGCGAGGCTCACGCGGAAGTGGTCGCGATTGGGAATGCAGGCAAGACGAACACCTGCACCGAGGCGTTCGTCAGCCTCGAACCCTGCGCACACACCGGACGCACGGCACCTTGCAGTGAGGCACTGATTGCCGCTGGCGTCGGCAAAGTAATCATCGCATCACTGGATCCGAACCCACAAGTAGCCGGCAAGGGTGTCGAGCAACTGGAGCAGGCGGGTGTCGAAGTGTATCAATTGGTAGATTTTGAAGACCAATCCCGAGAAATGAATCCGGGCTATTTCAAGCGGCGTGAGGAGGGGATCCCCTACGTGCGATTAAAATTGGCCATGAGCCTCGACGGAAGAACGGCGCTGGCAAATGGACAGAGCAAATGGATTACCAATAAAGCTGCCAGAAGTGATGTTCAGAAACTTCGAGCCAGCGCGTCTGCGGTAATTACCGGAATCAATACCGTGCTGACGGATGATCCTTCTCTCAATGTTAGAAGTGCTGAATTACCAGAAAACCAGGATGGATTAGAGTCAGGCGCAAAAGAGTTAGCTCATCAGCCAATTCGAGTAGTCGTCGATAGTCAATTGCGGACACCTGGCACCGCCAAAATTATTTGCAATGAAGGATCGGTGAAAATTTATTCCACGGCTGATTTTACGGTCGGGAAAAGCCTTGCAGATAATGTGGAAATAGTAAAAGCCACCGTGTCGGGTGAGGGAGTCGGTCTGCAATTTGTGTTAGAATCGCTGGCCTCCGATTTCTCTTGCAATGAAGTGTTGGTAGAAGCAGGACCAACGCTAAGCGGTGCCTTTATCGAAGCGGGGTTGGTAGATGAACTGGTTGTCTACATAGCGCCGAGGTTACTCGGCAGTGATGCTAAGCCGCTATTGGAAATACACGGGCTACAATCTCTGGCCGAAAGTCACCAATTTCAGGTCAGCCATTTGGATCGGATCGGAGATGATATTCGGGTGATACTCAAACAGGCTCCCTAATAATGTTTACAGGTATTATCGAAGCGACCGGAAGTGTTCATGCCCTGCAGCAGATAGATTCTGAATGGCGCGTGACTATCGATACTGGGGAGTTGGATCTGCTTGATGTCAAACTCGGGGACAGCATCGCGGTTAATGGATGTTGTCTTACGGTTGTTGAATTCGGAGGCGGTCGTTTCGGTGCCGATGTTTCACAAGAAACCATGCGCTGTACAACATTGGATGCGCTTCAGAAAGGCTCTCGAGTAAATCTGGAGAAGGCGATGCTGGCAAATAGCCGATTCGGTGGACATATTGTTAGTGGTCACGTCGATGGTGTAGGCAAGCTCACCGGCTCTTGCCCCGAGGGCAAGAGCGTTAAGCTGGAGTTCGATATTCCTGCTGAGTTGACTAAGTATGTCGCCGCCAAGGGATCGATCTGCATAGATGGCACTAGTTTGACAGTGAATACAGTGGCCGGGAATTCATTCACAATTAATGTAATTCCACATACTCAGGAGGAAACGATTATTGGAATCTACCAAACAGGCCAGCGAGTAAACATAGAGGTGGATTTAGTAGCGCGCTACCTGGAACGCTTGATGTCCGGAGAAGTTGCGAGTGATTCTATGTCTTCTGACATCGATGTGGATTTTCTTAAACAACATGGTTTTCATTCATCCTAAATAGAGCATCTAAACCCATCATGGAACTGAACTCAGCAGAAGAAATTATCGACGATATCCGCCAGGGGAAAATGGTGATATTGATGGATGATGAAGACAGGGAGAACGAAGGAGATATTATCATCGCCGCCGAGCGAGTGCGCACCGAGGACATTAATTTCATGGCGACCAATGCCCGTGGCTTGATCTGCCTGACATTGACTCGTGAACGATGTGATTATCTGAAGTTACCCCTGATGGTTAACGAGAACAACACACCCTATAACACGAACTTTACCGTCACTATTGAAGCTGCATCGGGAGTAACTACTGGAATATCTGCGGCCGATCGCGCCCGCACCATACAGGTTGCAGTTGGTAGAGAGGCTCAAGCCGAAGACATCATCCAGCCCGGTCATGTCTTTCCTATCATGGCACAACCGGGCGGTGTGTTGCGTCGAGCCGGACATACCGAAGCCGGTTGCGACCTGGCCAGGATGGCCGGATATCAGCCTGCGGCAGCGATAGTCGAAATCATGAATGAAGATGGTTCCATGGCGCGCAGGGAAGACCTGGAAAAATTTGCCGAGAAGCATGACATCAAGATTGGTACGATTGTGGATCTAATCCATTATCGTATCGCCAACGAACACACGGTTACTCGCACCAAGACGCATGTCATGGAAACGCAATATGGCGAGTTCACCGTACACAGCTATGAAGATTCTATTAGTGGAAGTCTACATCTTGCCTTCGTAAAAGGATCTATCAATAAGACTGACCCGGTGTTGGTGAGGGTGCACATACCGAATACGCTACGAGATATATGTGAAGTGTATAGCGCCGATCGAACCAGCTGGTCGTTCAGCAACGCGCTCGAAGAGATTAACAACGAAGGGAAGGGGGTTGCTGTGTTATTATCGGGTGAGGATTATGGGCAGGATCTTCATCACAACCTTTCGACGGCGCTTGCCTCAGCAAGCGAGGTCGTGCAAGGCAACAGACCGGGAAGCGATCTCACAATTGGCACCGGTTCGCAAATACTTCGAGATTTGGGAGTTGGAAAGATGCGCTTGCTAAGCTATCCGGCTAAATTTAATGCTATTTCCGGGTTCGATCTGGAAATCGTCGATTTCGTTCAGTTTCAAAAATAGGATAAACCAGGATTGCATCATGAGCACGATCAAGACTATAGAAGGTAATTACAACAACGCGACAGCGAGTTATGCAATCGCAGTGGCGAGGTTTAATAGTTTTATAGTCGACAGACTCTTGGACGGTGCTCTGGATACGTTAAGAAAACATGGCGTGATGGATCGAGACATTACTATCGTAAAAGTACCCGGTGCCTTCGAGTTACCATTGGCGGTGAAAAAACTGCTTAGTACTGAAAACTGCGATGCTGTTATTGCCTTAGGTGCCGTGATTCGCGGAGGAACCCCGCACTTCGAATACGTGGCCGGGGAATGTGTCAAGGGACTGAGTCAGGCCAGCCACGACAGCGGTAAACCAGTAGCCTTTGGTGTACTGACGGTCGACACAATCGAACAGGCAATAGAACGAGCCGGAACTAAATCCGGGAACAAGGGTGCCGAAGCCGCGCTCACCGCGATCGAAATGCTTAGCTTGGTTCGTCAATTGGAGGGCTAGGTGGCATCAAGCAACCCTACGACAGCCACCAGAAGCAATCGCAAGCAACGCTCTAAAGTCCCCGTGGCACAACGCCGCAAGGCACGCCGGTTGATCATGCAGGCGATGTATCAATGGCTGATGGCAGAAACCGATCCAAAGGCGATTGCCAAACAGTTTAGAGAAGAAACCCAGGGCAAGATTGATTGGGATTATTTCGAAGAGGTTTTTCCTGAAATTCCCGGCTCTGTTCCGACATTGGATGAATTCCTGAATCCACTTCTGGATAGAGATCCTTCTGCTATTGATCCGATAGAAAAGGCGCTGTTGTATCTCGGCGCATATGAACTGGCACATCGAATTGATGTTCCCTTTCGAGTTGTCATAAACGAGTGTGTGGAGTTGGCAAAAGTATTCGGTGCCACCGACAGTCACAAATATGTAAATGGAGTGCTGGGCAGGCTTGCAACTACGCTTAGATCAGTGGAACAGACTCAAAAGTCATAAGCGCTTTAAGCTGTTGCATTGGTCACTATTCAGTAAGTCAATAATTTTCAGATGAGCCACGCAGAGTTTGAGATAATTCGCCGCTATTTCCGTGATTCAGGTTTGAATTTTAACAAACCTGGTATCGAGCTGGGAATCGGCGATGATGCTGCTCTGTTAAACGTTCCCGAAGATCGGCTGTTATGCATGTCGATGGATGTGCTTGTCGCCGGAGTACATTTTCCTTATTCTGCCGATCCTGCGATGATTGCCAATCGCGCCCTGGCAGTGAATCTAAGCGATCTGGCTGCTATGGGAGCCGAGCCGTTTTGCTTTACGCTTGGACTGGTTATCCCCGAGAATAACTCGAGTTGGTTGGATAGTTTCAGCGGTGGCTTGTTACACCTCGCACAACACTTCAGCTGTCCGCTGGTTGGTGGTGATATAACCGAAGGTCCGTTGAGTATTGCTATTCAGGTACAGGGACTGAGTCAGATTGACGCGACTATTCGCCGAACAGGTGCCAGCCCTGGAGATGGAGTCTATGTAACGGGTTGCCTGGGAGATGGCGCCATAGCTCTGGCCAGTATCGGAATTCGTTCCCATCTGGGCGGTCTGGTAGAACTAATCGATGAAAATTTGCCCGATGCCTGCAAACAATATTTTGCGGCAGCGTACTATCAACCGGAGCCGAGAATCGAATTTGCGAGGCAGTGTGCGTCCCTGGTGAATGCCGGTATAGACATCTCCGACGGATTATTCGGCGATCTCGGCCACATTGTCGAATCCAGTGACGTCGGCGTGAATTTGCAGACCCATCTGTTTCCGTACTCTGATTCGGCGCATTGTTGTACTACGGCAGAGAGTAGGTTGAAAGCGGCCCTCTACGGTGGTGACGACTATGAACTGTGCCTCACCGTGTCGGCTGAGCATAGCTTAGAGTTTGAAAGCGTCGCCGCTGAATCCGATATTCGAATCACCTGTATCGGCGAGATAGTAGCCGAACAGGGGATTCGCTGTTTCGATGGATCCGGTGCTGCCGTTCAGATCGATGACCATGCCTATGAACATTTTCTGTAGGATAGCGGTTTGATGGCGACGACCCCTGACTCAATATGGCGTAACCCGGTACATTTCCTCGCATTTGGTTTCGGCAGCGGTGCGGTACCGAAGGCGCCCGGTACAGCGGGTACCCTGGTCGCCGTTGCGCTCTACTTGCCACTATCAGCGCTACCGGTGGCAGTCTATGCTCTGGTGCTGCTTGGCAGTTTTGGGTTGGGAATATGGCTGTGTGGTAAAACGGCGGCTGACATCAAGGTGCATGACCACGGTGGGATTGTGTGGGATGAATTCGTGGGGATGTGGCTCACCCTGTTTATGGTGCCAGAAGGGTGGCTATGGATCGTGGTTGGATTCTGCCTGTTTCGCATCTTCGATATTCTCAAGCCTTGGCCAATCAGGTGGGCCGATAAGCAAGTCAAAGGAGGGCTGGGGATCATGCTAGATGACGTTTTAGCAGGTATAATGGCCGCCCTGTGTATCCAGGCAGCCGTTGTCCTGATTGGCTGATTGACCTAGACGAGGTATGAGGAACGCTTCTTGACTGTTAAATACGTAGCATCGGCGACACTGCCTACCCAGTGGGGTCAATTCACCATTCACGGTTTCGAAGAGGCAGGAACCGGTAAAGAACACGTAGCGCTGACCCTTGGTGATATTGCCAGTGACGCACCGTTATTGTGCCGTATTCATTCCGAATGTCTGACCGGAGACTGCCTGTTCAGCCTGCGCTGCGATTGTGGGCCACAATTGCAGGCGGCTATGGAAAGTGTGGCTGAAGAGGGCCGGGGCCTGATTCTGTACCTGCGGCAGGAGGGCAGGGGGATTGGTCTGCTCAACAAAATCAAGGCCTACGCCCTGCAGGACTCCGGAGCCGATACCGTCGAAGCCAATGTGCAACTTGGTTTCGAACCAGATAGCCGCGAATACTTGATCTGCAAACCCATACTGGATCATTTTGAAATCAAGTCACTGCGCTTGATGACCAATAATCCACGTAAGGTCGAGGCCTTAACAGAGATGGGCATCGACGTGCCAGAGATTATTCCAATCCACACCGAAGCAAATCCCCACAACGAAAGTTATTTGTCGGTCAAAGTGGATAAGCTGGGGCACATGAAATAGTCCAGTGTCAGTTTCTCGCGAAAATCCCCACAAGAAGATTATTGTCGATTTCATCCGTCACGGTGAGCCGGAAGGTGGTGACATTCTCCGGGGCAGGGTCGATCCAGTACTAACCGATGCCGGTTGGGCACAGATGCGTACGGCTACGGCGCTGAACGATGCTAATCAGGCCTCGCCCAACACGCCGCCCTGGACCGAAATCATCACTTCACCCCTCAAGCGTTGCCGGCACTTTGCCGAGCGCACTGCTCAGCAGATAAATCTTCCAGCGTCAGTCATGGATCAGTGGCAGGAAATCGACTATGGAGATTGGGACGGCATGTTGGTCAGCGAATGGCGCAAAGTCGCGGCGGAGCAATTCAAGGCTTTCCGCGACGATCTCTCCGCGTTAGCACCGCCCAATGGAGAAGACTATCTGTCCTTCAAGCAGCGCGTGCTTGACGCCTGGCAAGCCGTTGCCGACAAGCCCGATGGGAGTCATCTGCTGGTAGTAACCCATGGCGGGGTGCTGCGGGTAATCCTTCCTACTGTTCTGGGTATGCCTTTGAATCGAAGTTTTCCGCTCTTCATACCCTTCGCCTGCTTCTCTCGCATATCGCTGCAGGAGGTTGAGGGCAAATTAACCGCAAGCCTGCTATTTCACAACGGCGCCGAATACGGTGCCGGCCCACTTGGGTGATAAATCGAAAACACCTGAAATCAGCTTTTTCATAATACTACCCAGGCCTTTTCTCTCGTTTCATCCGTTTCAACTCTTGCTACGAATCCGAATTGCAAATTGACTCCATTGTGATGATACACGGGTTGTATGAATAGAAGCTGAACGTGAATACCATATTGAGGCCAGGATTTACGCCATGATTTCTGGTTTAAAGATTGCCGGCATTAGCGTTGAGTTTCAGCCCGGCGGAGGACACTTCACATTGAAACCTGAACCAACAACCAATAGCTCTTCTGCTATGCCCAATGATCTCGAACCATTAACCGAGCTGGCCGTTTACTCATTCCAAAACGCTCTACAGCTTTGCGTGGAAGAACATGCCTGCTGTGATTATCACCGCATCTGGAGCCTGGCGCGTCTGGCCAATCCCATCGGCCCAAACCTGGCGGGATGGCAGTTCTTGCACCGGCAACTGGCGATTCTTACAGATACTCAGCCCTCGCCCCGAGTACTAATATCCGGCGCTGCTGATACCGGGCTGTTGTCACTGGTGTTAGCAGGATTAAAAGACAGTCATGCCAATGCTCAAATTATTCTCGTAGATCGCTGTGCTACGCCGGTACGGCAGAACGAACAGTTGTGTGAGAAGCTAAATGCTGATGCGCAATTTTATGTCGCTGACATACTGAATTCCGATGGTGAACCGGTCGATGTAATCCTCGCCCATTCCTTCCTGAATTTTTTCGATCCCGCTGAGCGTGGCGACTTGTTTGCTAACTGGGCGCGGCTTCTGAACCCAAATGGAAAGATATTGCTGTCGAACCGAATTGAACAGCAACCTGGAGTGAAGCTGGATCCCCCGTCTTGTGCAGACCTTGAATCACGCTTGAATGTACTCAAAAAAGTAGCTAACACACTTGAGTTGAATGATGTTGACCAGAAAAGCTTGATAGATGCAGCAAAGCGTTGCCGGTCAAAGGAGTTGACATCAAAACCTGCATTTACCGATCTGGAGCTGGGCGAAATAGTCAGGTCTACCGGGTTACAACTTCAGAGCCTCAGTCTGCATGAACGAAGTGCCCGCAAAGGCAAGGGGCCGCTGGCGACTGCTTACAGTGATCAGGGCAAGCGTGCCGAAATCGTACTGCAAAGAGTCAGGGTTGATTGATTTAGCGTAGAAACGGAATCAGGGGAGTGGGCAAGCCCACATTCCACAGGTTAACTAAAAACAGGTTGATATCGACCGCTTGGCAGTATGTTCAGAGGGTTCTTAGTAGTCGATGCCCTTCTGAACCTTAACACCGGCATGAAAGGCATGTTTGGTTTCGCTCAGCTCCGATACCGTATCTGCCAATTCCAACAATTCCTTCGAGGCGTTGCGCCCGGTAACCACGACGTGTTGGTTCGGGGGTCGATTCTCCAATGCGCTTAAAACCGTCGGCTTATCGAGATAGCCGTAGGTGAGCATGTATGTCAGTTCATCGAGGATAACTAAATCAACCGATTCATCCTGCAACAGCGCTGCTGCCTTTTCCCAGGTAGCAACCGCTGCCGCAATATCTTTCTCCCGGTCTTGAGTGTCCCAGGTAAAACCGGTTTTCATAACATAAAATTCCACCAGAGGGTTTTCTTCGAATAGCATGTGTTCTCCACAATCCCAAAGCCCCTTGATGAATTGAACGACGCCGCAGCGCATACCGTGGCCAACGCTTCTAGCCAGCATGCCGAAAGCGGAAGTGCTCTTGCCCTTGCCATTACCGGTTAACACCACCATCACACCCTTATCGATGGTCGCCTGAGCGATTTTTTCATCGATGTGCTCTTTCTTTCTCTGCATAGCCTTCTTGTGGCGCTTATTGCGTTCTTCTGTTTTAGACACCTTATTTGCTCCGTACTAAGAGGTTCCTATGCTATTGGAATCGACTAAAAGCTTACCCGAATACCAATATAGGAAGCCTGCTCCGGCGAATTGTAATCCAGAATTTCCTGGTACGCTTCGTCAAAGGCATTTTCTAATCTGCCGACTATCTCAATGGTCTCTGTCAGCTTAAACCTGGCCGTCATATCCAGCACATCGAAATTATCCAGCACATAATCTACCGGGCTGCCAAACACCGCATCTACTGAGTCTTTCGAAACACGGTAGAAAGCATTGATGTTTAATCGATTGTCCAGGCCGGAATAAGACACTCCAAGATTAGCTAGTTGTTCCGGCCTCCTTAAGCGTTGTTGACCATTGGGGCGTTCAGTTTCGTTAAATGTGTAGGTGGCTAGTAGCTGCCAATTTGCATTCAATGTGTAGTCAGCAGTTAACTCGAATCCTTCTGAGGTGCTGACACCCAGATTCTGTAGATAACCGCTAAAGGACGCCGCATCGAAATAGATGGCGTCTTCAACTTCTTGATCGAAATACACTGCTTCGAGACGTAGATCATTGCCGATGAAATATTCGGCACCTATCTCGAAGCCATCACTACTCTCTTCGGTCAAAACAACCAGGGAAGCCGGTGGATATGCAAATAGTCCACCATTGTAGGCCATTTCGGATAGGCTGGGCGCGCGGAATCCGGTGCCGAAGCTGGCTTTGACTTTCAGTGTATTGCTGCTGCCTAGACTGATCAAATAGGCGGTGCTGAGACGATAGCTTGTGTGACTGCCAAAATCATCATTCTCATCCTGCCGAATCCCTGCGGTAAAAAACAGACTATCAGAGAAGTCGCTCAAAACTTCAAGATAGTATCCTTCGTTGTCGCGAGTTTCTCCGTTCGCGAATTCTTCCTCGAAATCGGCGCCAAACACCAGATCGAACCCGGGCAGATTGTTCAGGTTGCCAATGTATTCGACTCTATCCAACTCGCCTATCGAACTAAATCCGGGTACGCCGAGTGTATAGTTTTGACTTTCTGTATCAGTCGATGAATAGGCCAGAGAGTGGCTCATGTTTTCGTTGCTATAGCTGCCAGATATTCTAGTGGCTTCCAGGTCGTAATTTGAATCACAATCATGCACGGTCCCGCCTGAGTAACAGCCGTCGAATTCAGTTTCACCCTGAACATCGCGATGCACTATATCGAAGCGGAAGCCCTCACCCAGATTAAAGCCCGCCCTGGCATGCACGGTGGTATTACTATAACCGTCATCATCCATGAGCTCTGCATCGGAAATCCGAGTATTGAATCCGTCAGTCTCAAAATCCGTTGCCGTGACATAGAAGTCTCCAATCTCGTTACCCCCTCCGATAGAGGCGGCAAGCTGATCGGTACCGAAGCTGCCAGACTGACCGTTTAAAGAGCCGGTGAGACCTTCAATATCGCGTCTGGAACTAATATTGATGACGCCGCCCGCATCTGCCCCATAGCTCAAGCCTTGAGGACCTCGCAGTACTTCAATTTTGTCTACTCCGGAGCTCATCACGTGTTCAAGCTGCGGCCCCACTTGTGTGCCGGCTGGATCTGACAGTTTCAGCCCATCGAACAGAGCCAGAGTGCGAAAGCCTTCTTCACCACGAATTCGTAGAGAAGTTTGTGTGCCCATGCCTCCGCTTCGGCTTACGCCGATGGCAGGTAATTGTCGAATCACATCGGTAAGCGCGGAATTGCCATAGGCACGGATTTCCTGCTCGTTTAACACAGAGATCGATGTACCTATCTGTTTTAGTGGCACTGGTACGCGGTTCGCGACCACTACAATTTCTTCTAATGGATTTTCAATGGCTTGATTTGAAGTGGTTTGCCCGTCAGCCGAGGTTTGCATTAGCAAAGTGATCGCTGAGCAGGTCAATAGCGATAGAGTAGTTTTCATAAAGAGTTCCCAATGAATCTGCTTGCCGTTTCCAGCAAGAAAATAATTTCAGTTTCACGAGGGAGGGGGTGCGGTAGTAGAACCTGAATCAGGTCCAACCACTGATGTAGCCCTCCGCTGCATCCAGGTAGTAACTTTTCAGGTTGGTATCGGACTTCTTAGCAAATCACGTATTCGGATAACCCAGTGAATACGAATCTGCTGTCACCGTTGCGGGGGCAGTGTTGGAATTGAACCAACTTCCCATTAAATCTGGCTAAAGCCAGATACCTGATAAAGCGTAATTGCATAGTCAGTACGACTATGCAATCGCGCGCAGTCTATAGTCTCGACGCGTCTTAGTCAATTAACGCGCCAAGGGCGTCATTCACTTACTTTGACGAGCCGATAGTCACTGCATATAATCAGCTGCGCTTCAGGTGCCTTTAATCTCAAGAGTTTTAACTTCAGATTTGGGTTAAACGGGAACGTCGGTGCGAATGATTACTGCAATGAAAGTACATTCCATGCCGCGGCTGCCCCCGCAACGGTAACCATGCATGCACACAGTGTGTAGTGATGGGAGCCCGATACCGGCCTGAAAGACAGTAGCCTGGAAGGCCTGTCTTTTGTGCATTTGGTGAGCAGAGCACTTCTTCTCACAGGTTGACGATTAAGCGGAGGGCTTGTCGGAGGCGGCTCACATTGAACCGCACAAGTCTATTCCCTTCCTTATTCCGCTTCTGCCCCCACCAATTCCTTTTAGAATGGTGTATGGCAAGACGTAATTGGGATTCGACAATGGTTTTTCATATAGGAAAAATGGCTGAGCAAAAAAAGTCAGTCCATGCAGGCATCGGCCCTACCGAAATCGGCAGGGCGCAAGCTTGTTTTCTGGAACCGTCCAATGACATGAATCCAATTCTGATAAAACCTGAAAAAGATTCCAGTGCACAAATCGTCATTCATGGTGAGGCTCGTAATACGATGGATGCGAAGTCTTATCATGAGTTCAAGGCTAAAGCGCTGGATTTTGTTCTCGAGTCGTTTCAACGATTAGCTTCAGAGTATGAAGTCATCATAGTGGAGGGTGCAGGGAGCTCGGCTGTCTTTCCGTGCTCGAGGGAAGCCTCGTAATGGGAAGAGTGGGAGTCCGCAAGGTAATGACAGTGCTGCTGGTGTCTGTTCCTGCCGTCATTCTGTTATACCTGGCGCTTGGACCTACAGTGATATCCCCGCTGCTGCTGTTTAATTCTTCCGCCACAGCGGCAGATCCAATGCTGGCCAGAGACGCCCTTATCCTATCCGCTATTCGCTTACCGAGAGTTCTAATGGCCGGCCTGGTAGGCGCTTCCCTGGCGTGTTGCGGCGCGGCGATGCAGGGCTTGTTTCGAAATCCATTGGCTGATCCTTCGCTGATTGGTGTGTCAAGCGGTGCCTCGGCCGGCGCGAGTTTCAGTATCGTTATCGGTGCAGGCTGGATCGACAGCAGTGCAATACTCGGCTTGTCAGTAGTGAGTCTTGGTGCAGTCGTGGGTGCAATAATCGCGGTTTTCCTGGTGTATCGATTAGCCACCAATCGCTATGGGACATCGGTGGTAACCATGTTACTCAGTGGGGTTGCTATTGGAGCCGTGGCCAGTGCACTGAACAGCCTATTCAGCTACTTCGCCGACAGTGATATGTTGCGGCGCATCAGCATCTGGCAAATGGGCAATCTGGACGGCGCCACCTGGGAGCGGGTATTCCTCATATTTGTCGTCGCACTCATTCTGTGCTGGCGCTTGCCGCAGCATTGCAGAGCACTCAACGCCTTTCTCCTGGGCGAGTCCGAAGCACGCTATCTCGGCATTCGAGTGGAGCGAGTGAAAAAGGAGCTGGTACTAATTACCGCCCTGGCGGTAGGGATTGGTGTCGTAGTCTGTGGAAACATCGCGTTCGTGGGTTTGGTGGTGCCACATATACTACGCAGTTTGATTGGGCCGGATCATCGGACGCTTATCCCGGCCTCCGCGTTGGCTGGGGCGATATTGCTTATAGTCGCAGACATAGTTGCGCGTACGGTTATTGCACCGGCTGAATTGCCGGCTGGAATTCTTACCTCCCTGGTTGGCGCGCCGGTTTTCTTTTTCCTGCTGGTGAAAAGCAAAGTCCTTAATAATCCGGAGCGACTCTAGGACGACCTTATGATTCTTGAGCTGAGAAATCTGAGCGCACTAATTTCATCGCAAATATCTCTGCGCAACATAGAGTTCGCTGTCGATGCCGGTAAAACCGCCATCATTATCGGACCGAACGGCGCCGGTAAAACCAGTTTGCTGCGGGCAATTTGTGGAGACTTACCGCTCAGTTCCGGACAAGTGCTATTAAATTCAAAGGCGCTAGATGATTGGCCGGTAAACAAGCGGGCAACTCTGCTTGCCATATTGCCGCAGCGATCAACATTGGAATTTCCTTTTACCGTGGAAGAAGTGGTGACGATGGGCCGTATTCCTCACAGTACTTCCAATCAGCGCAATCGTGAGATTGTAGGCGAGGCCTTAGACTTGGTCGATTGTCAGCATTTGCAGCACCGCTCCTTTATCAATCTTTCAGGCGGCGAAAAACAACGTGTCCAGCTGGCCCGGGTTGCCGCGCAAATATGGGAGCCGTCAGCTAGTGGGGAACGATGCCTGATACTCGACGAGCCCTCCGCATCTTTGGACCTGGCGCACCAGGAAATGATAGTTACCATGCTGCGGCATTTTAATGAACAGGGTGCGGCCAGTTTAGTCGTGCTGCATGATCTTAACCTCGCCGCAAAATGTGGCGATGCAATTGTGATGCTCAAACAGGGCCGAGTAGCTGCACTTGGAACGCCAGAAGAGGTCCTAAAAGAAGATTGTCTCAATGCTGTTTTCGATATTCGTTCTCGGGTAATCGAGAATCCGCTGAGTAATAAACCGATGGTAGTCACATGAGTGTTAGAGAAGATTCGAAACAAGCAGCACGGCTACAAATGATTCTCGATGGAGCCCGCTCGAATCGACAGACGCCAGACAGCTGCGGGCTTATCAGCTTGAAGATTTTCAGTGCCCAGGCAACAACAAATCGGTAAAATTCTGCAGCGCCTGAAATAGGGGAGGAAAATGATTGTTCTCAGCAAAACCAAAGCATCGCCTGGAGGGAGTTTGGCCAGCTTTCGACTCTTCGATGCGAAGCGAAAACTTCTCCTGTGCTGCCTGCTGAGTTTTGCTGCAGTTGGCTACTCTCACGCGCAAATCGAAGTTCAAGATGACTTGGGCAACATCGTGCAGCTGCCGGTACCAGCGCAAAGAATAGTCAGCCTGGCACCGCATATTACAGAGACGCTGTATGCGGCAGGGGCAGGTGACAAGATCGTGGCGACCACGCAGTTTAGTGATTTCCCGCCACAGGCAAACGCCATTCCCATCATAGGCTCCAATAAGAATATCTCCTACGAATCACTGCTGAGCCTCAATCCCGATCTGGTTATTGCCTGGGCGAGTGGCAATGGAGATGAGATTGTGTCCCGCATAAAGAGCCTGGGATTGACTGTATTTCTGGATGAACCAAGAGAAATCCAAGATATAGCAACATCGCTAAGCCGATTCGGCCAGCTGGCGGGAACCGAAGACATCGCAATGAGGGAAGCGCAGAGCTTCATGAGGGAATTGAATCAACTGCGCAACGACTATTCGAATGATGAAACCCTAAGCGTTTTCTATCAGGTTTGGCACGAACCGCTGACCACACTCAATGGCGAGCACCTGATTTCAGATATTATCAGGCTGTGTGGTGGCATTAACGTTTTTGAAGAGCTTATACCTCTGGCGCCTGTGGTTAGTATGGAATCAGTTTTGATCGCCGACCCACAAGTCATCGTAGTTAGCGGCATGGATAAGGCGAGGCCCGAATGGCTGGACAGTTGGCAAGACTGGCCAGGACTCTCTTCCGTCGACAATCGACAATTGCATTTCATACCACCGGATTTGTTGCAGAGAAACTCACCGAGAGTTATTCAAGGAGCCGAACAGATGTGTGACATTCTAGTCGGTGCTCGCGCACACTATTCTCTCAACTGAGCCAACCCTGATTACAAGTACTGCACGCTAAGGAAATTCAGCTCAGCTCATTATTGCTGTCATACGGCTTCGGACTGGATCTTGCACTCCACCAGCTTCTTTTTGATGGCGCTGACCAGGCTGTCGCTGTCCAGATTTACGTTTGCCAGCATCTCCGCAACCTTGCCGTGATCGAGGAAGGCATCGGGTAAGCCCAGATTCAGGATTGGAATTTGATAGTTTGCCTTCAGCAGATATTCATTTACTGCCGAGCCTGCGCCACCCATGACTGAATTTTCCTCGATGGTTACGATGAGTTGATGAGACGTAGCCATGTCACCTATCAGATCCTCATCCAGAGGTTTGACGAAGCGCATATCGGCGACCGAGGCGTTGATCTTTTCAGCCGCCACCAGGGCCGGCTCTACCATGCTGCCGAAGGCGAGTATGGCCACCGACCTGCCTTCCCGGCGAGTCACCGCCTTACCGAACGGTACCGGCTCCAGATTGTGTTCGATTGCTGTGCCGAGTCCCTTACCACGCGGGTACCTGACGGCGGCGGGGCCAAGGTGATAGTAAGCGGTTGATAACAGCTTATGGGTTTCGTCTTCGTTGCTGGGAGCCATTACCACCATATTGGGTATGCAGCGCAGATAGCTGAGATCGAAGCTGCCAGCATGGGTTGGACCGTCTTCCCCCACCAGTCCCGCCCGATCGATCGCAAACAGGATGTTCAGATCCTGCAAGGCAACATCATGAATAAGCTGATCATAGCCACGCTGCAAGAAAGTTGAGTAGATGGCAATTACCGGTTTGACTCCATTACAGGCCATTCCGGCGGCGAAGGTGACCGCATGTTGTTCGGCAATCGCCACATCATGGAAGCGCTCGGGGTAGCGTTGTGCAAATTTCTCCATTCCAGAGCCTTCACCCATCGCCGGAGTAATGCCAACTATCTTCTCGTCCTGGTCAGCGACATCACACATCCAATTCCCGAACACCTGGGAATACGTCAGTGATGAGCCTGCGGCTCTTGACAGATCCGATTCGATAACAGCTTCAGCGGTAACTGAAGTGTCTGCAGCGGGCGCAGTTTTCTTGTTGTCTTTAATTGAAACAGAAGGATTGACCTTACTCATGGCATGCATGCCAAACGGATCGTTCTCAGATTCTGAATATCCTTTGCCTTTCTGGGTAACGGTATGCAGGAGCTGTGGACCCCGCAGTGATCTGATGTTGCTTAGTATCTCTACCAGTCCTGCCGTGTTATGGCCATCGACCAAGCCGATGTAGTTAAAACCGATTTCCTCAAAAAGAGTGCCAGGTGACACCATGCCCTTCATGTATTCTTCGGCTCGATGGAAAGCCTTGAACGCAGGAGGAATTTTCGACAGCATGCGCTTGGACCCGGTGCGGATAAAATTGTAGGGCTTGCTGGCCCACATGCGCGCGAAATAACTGGAAAGTCCGCCAACATTATTTGAGATCGACATGTTGTTATCGTTGAGAATCACCAGGATATTGTCATCCAGGTGGCCTGCGTGGTTCAGCGCCTCGAATGCCATGCCTGCCGTCATCGCGCCATCTCCAATAACCGCGATATTGTGGTGCTTCTCTTCACGCATGCGATCGGCCACCATCATGCCTAATGCGGCGCTGATGGACGTGCTGGAATGACCCACTCCAAACGTATCGTATTCACTTTCCTCGCGATTCGGGAAAGCCGCCAGACCACCGGTCTGACGCATAGTCAGCATCTGATCTCGCCTGCCGGTGAGAATCTTATGTGGATAAGCCTGGTGTCCTACGTCCCATAGCAGGCGGTCCCGAGGAGTATCGAACACGTAGTGCAGCGCGATGGTGAGTTCCACCACACCCAATCCTGCTCCGAAATGACCGCCGGTCTGACCCACGGTGAACAGCAGGAACAGGCGTAATTCATCGGCCAGCTGAGCTAGCTGATCAACGTCAAGTTGTTTGAGATCGGCCGGGTAGTCTATCTGGTCTAGCAGGGGAGTCTCGGGCCGAGTTACGGGTATTTCTACAAGCATTTCCGTATTTCAACTCGCCAGAAGCCAATTTTCAAGCATTTCCTTGCTATGGCGCCATGCTTGGCCACACCAAATCAGCAGTGGACCCACGTCAATCAGTTGATTCTATTGACGATGTAGGCAGCCAGCTCGCGCAATGGGTCGGCGCTGGCTGGGAACGAGCTGAGCGATTCAAGCGCCACATCACTCAATTCAGCCGCCTTGGATCGTGCCGCTTCCAGCCCCAGCAACGACACGTAAGTAGCCTTGTCGAGTTCCTTGTCAGATCCCTGTGGTTTGCCGAGCGTCTCGGTATCGCCGGTTACATCCAGAATGTCATCTTGCACCTGGAACGCCAGCCCGATGATTTCTGCATAGTCTTGCAGGGCAATCATCTCAGCGTCTTGCAGCTGGGGACAACACAGGGCGCCCAACTGAACGCTGGCCTTGATCAGTGCGCCGGTTTTCGACCGGTGCAGGGTTTCAAGGCTCGTCAGGTCGAGCTGCTGACCGCTTGCCTCGCAGTCCAGGGATTGACCGCCAGCCATGCCGGCGAATCCTGCTCCCGCGGCGAGAATTTGTACCATCTTCAGTTGCGTGTCAGAATTTATCGCGGCCACTGGTTCAGCCAGCAACTGAAATGCTAACGACTGCAGAGCATCCCCGGCGAGGATAGCAGTCGCCTCATCGAATGCCTTGTGCAGGCTGGGCTTGCCGCGGCGCAAATCATCATCATCCATGGCAGGGAGGTCATCATGAACCAGCGAATAACTGTGCATCAACTCCACGGCACAGGCGGCATTATCAGCCCAATCCAGATCGCCACCTACCGCTTGTACACTGCCATACACCAGCACTGGCCGGATTCGCTTACCCCCATCCAGGCAGGCATGGGCCATGGCATCCCGCAGGATCACGCTGGTAAAATCTCCCTCGAGTTGTCGGTGCAGTGATTGATTTACACGTTGTTGGCACTGCACTAGAAAACCATCCAGCAGCTGAGAGGTGGGGCTATTCATGGTCGGAAATCAGTCGTCGTCTGTTTCGAATTCGAGTTCTTCGGTGTCACCATTTTCGCTTATGAGAAGCTGAACTTTTTGCTCGGCATTCTTCAGGGCTACCTGGCATTCGCGGGTAAGCTTTATGCCTTTCTCAAAAGCCTGCAGTGAATCTTCCAAGCTTAGCTCGCCCTGCTCCATGGCTGAAACAAGCTCTTCCAGGTCTTCCAGGGCCTGCTCGAAATCAAAACTGTCTGCTTTCTTCTTCGTCATCGCTCATTTCCAGTTGAGATTAGTCGGGGGATAAACCTCGGGATACCTACCGGGAATTATACGCCAAGTGTCGTCTGATTCCCCAATTCATTCCCGCTACAGGGCGATTCCCGATGCTGGTCTACAGGTCAGTCCTGCGCAACAGTCTCAGGCGGCGAACGGCCCGGTAATGGACAGAGTCGATAATGAACACTACAAATACCCCATCAATTAGCGCTAGAATCCCTACCGGGCTGGGAAAACCCTGCGACTCCCACCTGGAAAGCACTATGCTTGGACTATCTACGCGGTTTGCGATTGACAGGCCCGCCCTGCTTTGGATGGCTGTACTATTCTGCTGCTTGTCGATTTCAACACCAGCGCATGCTCAAGGTGGTACTGCTCGATACATTACCGGTGTCGGCCCGATCATGCGGCTGGGAAATCTAGAGTACGTTGAGGTCAACACATCAGTTCTCGACGTTGTGCCGAAGCAACTCATTGTCTTTGTACACGGGACACCTGGCTCTTTATTGGCTTTTCTGAGATATGTGAACGATCCTGCTATGCGGGAAAATTTTCACATGATCTCAGTTACAAGGCCGGGATGGGTCGATGACAGTGACGAAAAGATTTCTTCTCTGCAGGCGCAGGCTAAGGCACTCGAGCCACTATTGCGCATGGATCGCTCCGGTAAAGGGGCAATTCTTATGGGTCATTCCTATGGTGGACCGGTAATAGCTCGCACGGCAATGGACTATCCAGAGCTGGTATCGGGTCTGGTATTTGTTGCCACTACCGGTGATCCCGAGCTGAGCGGTCCGCGCTGGTATAATCGTTTTGCCGTGGTATTGCCGCGATTCCTGTTAGGAACCAGCCTGAAGGGTGCCAATGCGGAGATCATGCCCCTGCAACCCCAGTTGGAAGCCATGTTGCCACGCTGGCAGAATTTGACCATGCCTGTACTCATTGTGCAGGGTGACCGCGACAGCTTGGTGAATCCCGGCAACGCAAATTTCATGGCGAGCATGCTTGTCAATTCAGATGTGACCTATCTCCATCGAGAAGGACAGGGGCATTTCGTTCTATGGGAAGAAGCGGATCTGATTATTGATTCGTTGTTGAAGAAATTCAATTTTTAGCAGTAAGCCTAAAGCGGCCGAGTGATGCGTCAAACTAGTCTTATTTGACGGCTTACGAGTGGCTTTTTACTCTATGCGCTCGGCCGATACCTGACTGAGTTCAGTGCACTGGTGGATCAATGATGAACGAAGACGAAATTCACAAGTCCTATCTTCCCCGCGACTGGCGAATAATTTTTGCATTGGCCCTGACCTTTCTGTGGTTCACATTCCTGGCAATTTATATCGCCAGGAATGTTGGCTGGGGATCTTTTCCGGATCTCCCAATTGATGAGATGGGCGCGTTCCTGGAAGGCGCTTTCGCTTTCCTGGCTTTTTTGTGGTTGGTAATCGGCTTGTTTATCCAACAGTCTGTGCTCGCTGAGAACAACGAAGAGTTGCGCCGGAATAATCTGCATTCGGAAAAACAAACTCTGGCCATCGCCGCCACTGAGCTGAATGCCAGACAGGAAACCCTGGTTCTGGAGCTGCGGCCATTTCATTCTGCTCAGTATGTTATTCCCTTAGCCGGAATGGTTTTCGCCAGTGCCATGAATAGCATCAGCATCAGCATC
>MDTC01089631.1_pt1 | contig 30652 bp, 26 predicted proteins | sample 811181 | NCBI WGS metagenome assembly MDTC01 (sample SAMN05326644, study PRJNA326480) | marine metagenome | isolation source: seawater | place: Pacific Ocean: North | collected 2011 | reverse complement strand
TCGCCGCAGAAAGTGAAGATATTTCCGACCTGCCCGAAGGGACTCGGGCAAGTGGCCCCGGCCAGGGATGGCCGATGGGTCACGCGGTCAGGAAATATCAAGCTTTCAAGGAAATACGAGCCAGAAAGCGCGAAGCGGGGAGGTAGCCCGTCCGGCGAGAGGGGTAAGGCCCCTCTATGAGGACAAGGGGCCTGACGTTTCTAGCAAATGCTTAAATAGAAATTTGTGGGACAGCAGTGGCTTTTCAGCCGCTTCTTTCTTGCCTGTCGTGCGCTGACGTCAGCGTACGATTTCGTAGCAGGGCGTGTAATCGCCTTTGATCTTCATCCGGCCATGTTCAACCATGGCATTCAGCAGGTTGTCCATGGCATCCATGATGTCGCTGTCACCGGACAGTTTATACGGACCATACTGCATAACCCGTTTAACCCCGGAGGCCTTAACATTACCGGCAACGATACCGGAAAATGCACGGCGCAGATTGGCGGCCAGTTCATGTTGTGGCAAAGACTTGTGAATCTTCAGTTCTGCCATGGCTTCGTGGGTTGGCTCAAACGGCAGCTGGAAATCTTCGTCCACCGTTAATGCCCAGTTGAAGAAATAGGCGTCGCTGTGAGAGCGACGATAGGCTTCGACTTCTTTAAAACCGTCTTTCATTGACTGCGCCACAGCGGCGGCATCATCAATAATTAGCTGGTAACGCTGCTGTGCTTTTTCACCCAGCGTCAGGCCAATAAAACGGTCGATTTCACGTAAATAGTCACCGGATTCCTGCGGACCGGTAATAATCATCGGGAAAGGAATTTCCTGATTATCCGGATGAGACAGTACGCCGAGCAGGTACAGAATTTCTTCTGCAGTTCCCGGGCCGCCCGGGAAAATAACAATACCGTGAGCCAGACGGATAAAGGCTTCCAGGCGTTTTTCAATATCCGGCAGAATGACCAGTTCATTGACAATCGGGTTGGGTGCTTCCGCAGCAATAATGCCTGGCTCGGTAATGCCGATGTAGCGGCCATCGCGCTTATGTTGCTTGGCATGACCAATGGTGCAGCCTTTCATCGGGCCTTTCATTGCGCCTGGTCCACAGCCGGTGCCAACATCCAGACCGCGCAGGCCCAGTTGGTAGCCGACGTCTTTGGTGTATTGATATTCATGCCGTGGGATGGAATGGCCACCCCAGCAAATGGCCAGATTCGGTTTCTGATCTGGTCTCAGCAGGTTGGCGTTACGCAGCAGGTGAAAAACAGCGTTAGTAATATCTTCACCTTTGTGCAGGTCAAAACGATGCGCTTTCAGGATGGACTCCTGGGCGTACAGTACATCGCGCAAAACGGAAAAAAGTTGCTCACGGATACCGCGGATGATTTCGCCGTCAACGAAGGCGCGGGCTGGCGGATTGACCAGATTCAGAACAATACCGCGGTCTTCCTGCTGAACTTCGACATTAAAATTGCTGAAATCTTCTTCCAGTTGCAGGTAATCATCTTCCTGGCTGCCGGAATTAAGTGCTGCATAACAGCAGCGTCGCACCAGTTCATGGGTTTCACTGCTGACATCTTTCAGCATCTGGATTTCGTAACGGGAAAGAACACGAAGGTGAGTTTTCGGATGAATCAGTTCGTAATGATTGGCCACATATACTCCTTAATCCGCAAACATCGGGGCTTACGCCCAGAGTTCCATCGGACCGTAATGGCTTAACAGTTTGAGCACATCACTGCGGGTAATGATGCCGCACAGCTGATGCTCGTCGTTCAGAACAGGTAAGGCACCAATATCGTATTCATAGAGAATATTGCTGGCCTGACGGATATCGGTACTTTGTAAAACACAGACCACCGGGTGTGCTGCAACGTCCATCATGCTGTTATCCCAGATATCGGCATTATGCACCAGCGCCTGCAGCAGATCGCGGTCTGACAGAATCGCAACCACATTGCGCTTATCGTCGATGACCGGCAGGTGATGAAAGCCGCAGTCAGACAGGGTATTCCATGCGGTGTTAATGGAATCGTCTGGTTTCAGGGTAATGACCCGTTTACTCATGATGTCACGGCAGGCAGAAATTCCGTCAGGCGGTCGTTCCTGCTGCTGATAGTAGGCATGGATTTCGTTGGCTGTACCGCTGTGTGCAGTATCTTTATCGATATGGCTGGTCTTTTCACTGGCCGACATCGCCCGCACCCGGAACTCGTCCGGGCGGACCGGAGTTTCGATACGACGCCCCATGTCGAACATAATCAAAGACACTGGCGGTCACCATTCAGTCAACCTGTTGTTTTCTTAATATAGCAGTGTGCTGTCATAAATGTCACAGAGGCTGTTCCGGCGTGGATGACGGCACTTTGCCGCGGACACAAAAAAACGGGTAGCGCATCGCTGCGCTACCCGTTCTGGCCCGGCCTTAAACTGCTGACCGTGGCAGTGCTTTGTGCTGCTTACAGCAACTCAATAGCGATGGCTGTTGCTTCACCGCCACCGATACACAGGGCGGCAACACCTTTTTTGCCGCCGGTGTTTTTCAGCGCGTTCATCAGGGTCACGATCAGGCGTGAACCGGTAGAGCCCACCGGGTGGCCCTGAGCACAGGCTCCGCCGTAGATATTTACTTTATTGATATCCAGCTTCAGTTCGTCCACCGGCATCATGGCAACCATGGCGAAGGCTTCGTTGATTTCATACAGGTCGACATCGTCTTTGCTCCAGCCGGCTTTGGCCAGAACTTTTTCGATGGCACCGACTGGCGCTACGGTGAATTCAGACGGATGCTGGGACTGAGTGCTGTGAGCAACGATACGTGCCAGTGGCTGAACGCCTTTTGCGCTGGCGGCTGATTCGCTCATCAGAACCAGTGCCGATGCGCCATCAGAGATAGAAGATGCATTGGCAGCTGTGATCGTACCGTCTTTGGCAAACGCCGGACGCAGTGTCGGGATTTTTTCGATGTTAGCGTTGAATGGCTGCTCATCGTTTTCAACCAGGGTTTCGCCTTTACGGCTGGTAACGGTGACAGGAACGATTTCAGCGTTATTCAGGCCTTTTTCGATGGCGTCTTTGGCGCGGGTCAGGGACATGATGGCGTATTCGTCCATCTGTTCGCGGGTATAACCTTTCTTATCAGCCATTTCCTGGGCGAAAGCACCCATCAGCTTACCGGTTTCAGCATCCTGCAGGCCATCGAGGAACATATGATCCTGTGGCGCACTGCCGGCACCCATACGGTAGCCCGTGCGTACGCCTTCCATTACGTATGGCGCGTTGGACATGGATTCCATGCCGCCGGCGACGGCGATATCGACAGAGCCTGCTTTAATGGCATCGTGGGCCATCATGGTGGCTTTCATGCCGGAACCGCACAGTTTATTGATGGTGGTCGCACCAGTGGCATCCGGCAGACCGGCTTTACGCATGGCCTGACGGGCCGGGCCCTGCTTCAGACCGGCAGGGAGCACGTTCCCCATAATGACTTCCTGCACGTCAGCGGCTTCGATACCGGCACGCTTAACGGCTTCTTCGATGGCAATCGCACCGAGGTCGGTTGCTGCAACACTGGCCAGGCTGCCGCCGAAACCACCCATTGGCGTACGAGCACCCGCCACAATTACTACAGAATCCTGCTCAGACATGCGCTGTCTCCTGAAATCCGATGATGTTAGGGAGCGGTATTCTAGAGGATTGCGTTTGTGAATCCCAGTCACAGCAGTTTGGCCCGGATTGACGGACAATCCTGCCAGTAATACCAAGGTAGTGTTACATCCGGATACAAAATGACGGGGTGATTAGTACTGAATCATACTTTTGAGTGATGGGGGGTGCGCTGCAGCCAGATTATAGTTCCGAGCATCTCTTCGGGGAGGGGGGTAATTACGCGTCCCTGAAGTGCCAACATAACCATAAAAAAACAAACAGGTAGCAATATGGTGAAGAAGACCCTTCTCAGTCTGGCCATCGCAGCCACAGCAGCAGGCCTTGCCGGCTGTAATATCAGTAGCGTTCAGGACCACGATAAAGTTGATCAGACCGCTGTAGACGCCGGCTCCGGCGATGCACAGCCAGCGGTTGTCGCTCCAGTTTTTAACCCCGCCCGTTCTCAGTTGCCTCTGGCCACCGATTTTCTGCTCTCCGGTACCACAGACGGCACACTGGTATATCCTGACGGCGATGTCGATATTTTCCTCGCGGACGGTTCCCGTAACCCTGAATACAACCCGGTATATGACGCCATGTCCGATATGGACGGTTTCTCTACCGTTGGTCAGTTGTATATTCCTTTCAGTGGGTCTCTGAGCGAAGGCGAGCTGCCGGCTGGCAGTGTTTACCTGGTAGAGCTGGACTATGGTGAAGCCGGTCCGAAAGTGCCTGACCCACAGATTAATGAAGCGGACCCATTTGGGGGCGAAGCGGCTATTAAAGCTGAAGTCGTCTCTTACGCTGATGGTAACCTGAATAACAGTGTGGTTCGCATCTCTCCCACAGAACCCCTGAAAAACAATACACGCTATCTGGTTGTACTGACCAACGCCATTACTGACGTTGATGGTGATGCCACTGTCATGGGTTCACAGTTTAAATACCTGATCGGCGACGACGATCTGCTCAGCGCTGCGCTGGCACCGGTTCGTGAAGCTGTACAGGATTGGTATCAGCTGGCACAGGGCTTCCTGGTCAGTCAGGGGGCGAGCCCATCCAGCGTGACTACCGCTTATACCTTTACCACAGGCGGTACAGTTGAAGTACTGAGTGCTATGGCTGCGCCGGGGAATGCGGATGCCGCGCTGGCTTCTACTGTTCCCGCTGTCCTACAGCATTATCTGAACACAACAGAAGACGATGCGGCCACTCAATCAGCGACTGTTGGTGCCATTCTTAGTGGAGCCGGCTCATCGGCAACTGCGGCTGAAGTCATTGGCGGACATGCGTTACTGTCTACGCTGCCTGCTCCGTCACCCCGGGCGTCAAATTTCCCTGCGCTATCTGCGACAGTCCCTGTTGATACATCCATGATCCTGGATGGCGCAGCCTCTTCGTTCATTACCGGCACCATCGACCTGCCGTATTACTCGCAGGCGCCAAGCGGTGCTTACGTTGATGATGGTATTAACCTGGGTGATGATGAGCACTACACCTGTTCTGCAGAAACCGCTTCCGATGCGGCGACCTGTGCGGCAGCCACGTTGAGTGCAGCCAATACGGTTATCGGTCAGTGGGCAACCGATGCCGACGTGATTGAAAATCTGCAGCTGGCACAGGGGGCTGATGCTGCAGATGCAGCTGAAGTTGCAGCGCCATCTGAAAATGTGACCAATCTGTTCCCATTCGCGCAAGAGAACGGCAAGGTTCGTACTCAGGTCCTGGTTGTAGAGCCGGGCGGTAGTTGTGCTAAACCGGGTAGCGGCTGGCCGGTGGTGATGCTGGCTCATGGCATTACCGGGAACCGTATGCAGAATATCGTCCTGGCTGAACAGCTGGCAGCTGCGCCGAACTGTTATGCCAGTGTAGCTATTGACCTGCCAATGCATGGTCTGATGCCGACCGATATGATCACCTCCGGTGTTTTGGGTGGCGCTCCGTTCAGTGGTGCTGTACCTCTGATGGCTGCAGTTAATCAAAGTGCTGGTGGCATTGCCGTTACAGATGGCGGCGCAACACCAGGTACTGCCGACAGCTTTGTTGAGCTGGATGCGGCGACTCAATCTCTGATTATCTCTGGCCAGACTGTGTCTCAGCGTCACTTTGGTCTGACTGCCGACGCCAGTGGCGCACTGCCGGAAGCGGTTGACGGTGATATCGACGGCGGAGAAGGTACTGCAGCGGATCAGTCCGGTTCTCTGTATATCGACTTCCTGCACTTCCAGACCACCCGAGATAATAACCGTCAGGCGGTGATGGATCTGCTTAACCTGAACGCCACGATTCCATTTATGGATATTGATGGTGATGGCAATGGCGGCCCAGCCAATACCGACCCTGACTTTGACGCCAGCCGGATCTATTTCGCCGGTATTTCTCTGGGTTCTATTATCGGCACTCAGTTTGTCGCGGTGAACAACACCAGCGCGGTACCAGCGAACCCGGCAGGTAACCCGGCACTGAACCGTGTTCAGGCGGCTGTGTTCTCAGTACCTGGCGGCGGTCTGCCTAAACTGCTGGAAAATTCAGCAACCTTTGGTCCGACGATTGTTGGCGCGCTGGAAAATCCGGACAGCTTCAACCTGACTCAGGGCGGTTCCAGCTACGAATCTCTGATGTACGTTTACCAGGCAACTGTGGATTCAGCCGATCCGATGAACTTCGGCGGTCTGATGCAGCTGTCACAGACGCCTTACACCCTGATCGAATCTGTGGGTGATACCGTGATCCCAAACAGTGTTGCTGATGCACCGCTGGCCGGTACTGATCCGCTGATCTCTGTATTTGCTGCGGAGCAGGTTGAATCCGGTTCCACTATCGGAGCAGGTGATCAGGTGTTCGTTAAGCTGTCAGACGATCTGAGCAGCCACTCCTCCTTTGCTGTACCGGATACCGACGCTAATACCCCTGAAACCGCAGCCACGTTTGGCGTACTCGTTCAGCACGCGATCAGCCGCTTTAACGGCTCGCCAGCACTGAATGACGGTGGTGCAGGTATTATCGAAGCTATCCCAGCAGAATAAAAATCGGGCGGAGTTGAATATGAAAATAACAAACAAGAGTATGCGCTCAATGAAAAAATTACCTTTAGCGCTGGCGGTATCTGCGATCGCCTCTACTTCAGTACAGGCCGTAGAGTTTAATTTTGGGGATCTTGGGGTACAGCTGGATAACACCATCAGTTACGGTGTGGCATGGCGTACATCTGCACGTGACAAGGGCCAGATCATGGGTGGCAATGGCGCAGCCATTGGTGAGAACACTTCAGGTTCTTCTTACAACTATGATGACGGTACCCTGAACTACGGTAAGGGCGACATTTACACCAACGTGGTGAAATGGAGCGGCGACCTGGAGCTGAATTATCAGAACTACGGTGGTTTCTTCCGTGCCCGTGCTTATTACGATACCGCTCTGATGGATGAAGAGACGGATTTCAAACCACTCAACGACGCAACCAAAGCAGCGGCCGGTAAAGGCGCTGAACTGCTGGATGCGTATGTCTGGGCCGACTATGAAATTGGTTACACGCCAATCAACGTACGTCTCGGTCGCCAGGTAGTGAGCTGGGGTGAAAGTACCTTTATTCAGGGTGGTATTAACAGCATCAACCCGGTGGATGCATCCGCTTTCCGTAAGCCAGGTGCTGAAATTAAAGAGGGTCTGCTGCCGGTGAATATGGCTTACACCTCCATTGGCTTAACCGCTGATGTGACTCTGGAAGCCTTCTACCAGCTGGAATGGGAAAAAACCCGTACTGACCCTTGCGGTACTTTCTTCTCCACCGCCGACTTTGTCGCCGATGGCTGTAACCCGATTATTCTGGCTGGTACCGAAGATGAACGTATCTATCTGGAAATGCGTCAGGACGAAATCGATCAGGGCGTGCCGCTGAATGGTCGTCTGGCACCGATGACTGAGCGTTTATCCGATGATACACCACGCGATTCCGGCCAGTACGGTCTTGCTGTGCGCTGGTATGCCGAAGCTCTGGGTGATACTGAACTCGGCTTCTATTACATGAACATCCACAGCCGCGTGCCGTACATCAATGGTGCGGTAACCAACTATGACACCAGCGGTGATCAGGTGAATGCGGATGCTTCTTACGACAGCCGTTACCCGCTGTACCAGATCGCTTATCCGGAAGACATCAAAATCGCCGGTATCAGTTTCGCGACCAGTACTGAAGGTGGTGCGTCGATTTCCGGTGAAGTGAGCTACAAGCCGGATATGCCACTGCAGTGGAACGCATTCGAACTGATTCTGGCCGGTAACGGTGCGCCATACAGCCGTCTGTATCAGCAACGTGCTGAAGAAGCCGGTGGTGCTCTGCCGCTGTACGGTGAAATCGCCAAAGGTTACGACGAGTTCGATATGTGGCAGGCGCAGATGACCTACATTAAGTTCTACGACCGCGTACTGGGTGCAGACCGTCTGGCGCTGGTGGGTGAGGCTGGTGTAACGGTTATCCCGGATCTGCCGGATGTTGATGATGCCCGTTACGGCCGTTCCGGTGCATACGGTATCGGTAATAACGACGGTGTTTACGATGCGGTTCCAGGTGTGAACTTCTGTTCCGCTGACACTGTTGGCGGTGCGCCAAACTCTGGCCAGAACGCCAACACTGATTACTGTACCGATGATGGTTATGTAACCAAAGTATCCGGTGGTCTGCGCCTGCGTGCGGTTATGGACTTCAACAACGCATTCGCTGGTGTGAACGTCAGCCCGATGCTGTCCGTGGCTTATGACAAAGGTAATGGTCCTGAGCCAGGTGCTCAGTTTATGGATGATCGCCTGACCACTGGTCTGGGTGTGACATTTGTCTACCTGAACCAGACGTCTGTTAACGTGTCGTACACTAACTTCTCTGGTGGTGACTACAATCAGATGGTTGACCGCGACAACATTGCTCTGTCTGCGAAGTATTCCTTCTAAGAGATTGGCTCATATAAGAATTACAGAGGTCTATGAAGCATGTTTAAACGATATTCAAAAACACTGGGCAGTGCGTTAGCACTGTCCCTGATGGTAGGCACGGCACATGCCGAGGTTTCCGCAGATAAAGCGGCAGCATTGGGTAAAACCCTGACGCCTGTCGGTGCTGAAATGGCAGGCAATGCGGCTGGCACCATTCCTTCCTGGAATGGCGGCCTGGCTAAAACTGATGAATTCAAAAATCCGTTCCCGGAAGACAAGCCTAAGTTTGTTATTACCGGTGCGAATTATAAGGAGTACGCGGCTAATCTGACCGATGGTCAGAAAGCCATGTTCGCCAAGTATCCGGATACCTACAAAATGCCGGTTTACGAGACGCGCCGTACTTCTGCGTATCCTCAGTTTATTTACGATGACAGCAAAACCAACGCCACCAAAACAAAGCTGCTGGCAAATGGTAATGGTCTGGAAAATTACGAAGAGGGTGTTCCGTTCCCACTGCCACAGAATGGTGTGGAAGCGATCTGGAACCATATCGTCCGCTACCGTGGTGGCAGCGTAAGCCGTGTTGTTGCGCAGGCAACACCACAGGTGAACGGTGACTACACCATCGTGCGCTTTAAAGATGAGTTCACCTTCCGTAATAAACTGACAGATTACAAGCCGGATCAGGATAAAAACGTACTCTTCTACTTTAAGCAGGATGTTATTTCTCCAGCCCGTCTGGCCGGTAACGTACTGTTGGTTCATGAAACACTGGATCAGGTGAAAGAGCCACGTAAAGCCTGGGTTTATAACGCTGGTCAGCGTCGTGTACGCCGTGCACCTCAGGTGTCTTATGACGGCCCGGGTACTGCGTCAGATGGTCTGCGTACATCGGATAACTTCGATATGTACAACGGCGCACCTGACCGTTACGACTGGAAGCTGGAAGGGAAGCAGGAAATTTATATTCCTTACAACTCTTACAAGCTGAAAGATAAAAAGCTGAAATACGCTGATATCGTGAAGCCTGGCCATATCAATCAGGACCTGGCCCGTTACGAGCTGCACCGTGTGTGGAAAGTAACTGCAACCCTGAAAGAAGGTAAGCGTCATATTTATGCCAAACGTGTTTTCTACTTAGATGAGGACACCTGGCAGGCGTCTGAAATTGATCATTACGATGGCCGTGGTGAACTGTGGCGTGTGGCTGAGTCTCACAACGTGATGTACTACAACCACCAGGTGCCATGGTATGCGCTGGAAACTCTGTACGATCTGAACTCTGGTCGTTACCTGGCACTGGGTATGGATAACGAAGAAGATGAAGGTTATTCCTTCGGCTTCGACCGCTCCAGCCGTGACTACACTCCGGCGGCCCTGCGTCGCAGCGGTGTACGCTAAAAAATCCAGACAATAAAAAAGGGCCGAAAGGCCCTTTTTTATTGTCTGCAGAAAATGCTTTTAAAAATAACAGTAACTATTTATCTCTGCCTATTTCCACAACTGCCAGGGCAGTGTCTTCCTGCAGATCAGACGTTTGCTCAGAAGTTAACAGCAACACTTGCCTGATAGACGGACGACGAGTCTTTGGCGATGTACTCACCACGCAGATCCAGTTTTGGCGTCAGGTGAAACCCTGCACCGGCACCCAGCAGCAGACCGTCATCATCACCAAAATCGAGACCGGCACGGCCAATTACAAAGAACTTGTCGTTAATTTCCGGCAGATCTTTTTCAATCACGCCAGCTACCCACAGACCATTAATGTCATCATCCACGCGATCAAAATCGTCGGTGTCGCTGTAACCAATTTCAGCGGATGTTTTCACCAGTGGATAACTGTTCTGGAATTCGTAACCGGCGAACAGGGTGTAACCAAACGCATCGTCGCTGCCGCCGCCAAAGGGGGAGTCGACAACGTTTTCAGAAATACCACCACCTACATACAGGTTTTTCGCATCAAGGCCTTCAGCCATAACGGGTGCAGATACAAAACCTGCCGTCAGGGCCAGTGATGTCAGATACTTATTTACGTGTTTCATGTTCTCTCCTGTTAAAAAATGGGTAATTCAATGGGCGCTTCCTGTAGTGCAGCAAGCTGCTCCTGCAACGCATTGACATGCTCTGACCAGAAGCGGTGACCGGTGAACCAGGGGAATGCCTGAGGAAAAGCCGGGTCGCTCCAGCGGTTACAGAGCCAGGCTGCATATTTCATTACCCGGATCGTGCGTAGTGTTTCTATCAGAGCCAGTTCCTGTGTCGGGAATGGCCTGAACATTTCGTAACCTTCTTTAATGACCAGTAATTGCTGCCGTTGTTCCTGCTCTGTGCCGCTGAGCAGCATCCAGATGTCTTGCATGGCAGGTCCCTGCAGGCAGTCATCGAAGTCGACCATGTATAAAATATCGTCGCGCAACAACAGGTTGCCGGTGTGTAAATCACCGTGAATTCGCAGTGTGTTTATCGCCTGTGGTCGATAGAGATTTTCACAGAGTTTAATCAGCGCATCACTGATGGTGCGGTAATTATGGCGGTAATCTTCCGGCATCAGGCCGCTGCTCAGAACCTGTTCGCTGGCTTTGATGAGATCATCGCTGCCCTGAATTTGCGGTCTGTGTGCAAACTGTTTTCTGCTGCCGGTCTGATGCAGGCGGCCAAGCCAGCGACCGATCAGTTCGAGATCGTCATCGTTTGCCAGCTCCGGGGCCTGGCCACCACGTCGTGGGAAAAGGGCAAAATAAAACGGATCGTCCAGAAACAATGACTGACCATCCTTAACGATGGGGGCAACGACCGGTAATTCATCGGCCTGTAATTCCAGCAGAAAATCATGCTCTTCCTGAATCTGCTCCCTGCTCCAGCGTGCCGGACGATAAAACTTGCCGATCAGCGGCTGCTCGTCTTCGATGCCGATCTGATATACGCGGTTTTCATAGCTGTTCAGCGGAAATACCCGCGCATCGCACAGATAACCCAGTGACTCTGTGGCATCCATGACGCGTTCCTGGGTTAATTCCGAATAGGGGTGTGATGAAGTCATAAGCAGCCTCCGCGTTAGCTGCGCGCATTATGACAGAGTTATTTGTTATTGCTCTGTGATTTTGCCGGCGTGCGGCACAGGGACCAGACACCGACAATGCCGGCTCCCTGCTGCTTCAACAGGCGCGCCGCAGCGTCGGCTGTGGCGCCCGTGGTAATCACATCGTCGATAATTAACAGATGTTCGCCGTCGAAGGTTCTCTGCCCACTGATAAAACTTCGTTTCTGGTTATGACGACGCTGAGAGGCAGACAGCCCGCGCTGATCAGCGACCGATGTTTTCTTCAGGGCATCTTCGTACAGAGGTAAACGGTATTGCCGGGCAACAGGCAGGGCCAGCAGCTGTGCCGGATTGTAGCCGCGCACAAGCCGGCGCTTCCGTGCGGACGGCATAAAAATCAGGCCATCCACCTGATCCATCGTATGAGGTGGCTTTTGCCGCATCAGCCAGCCAAGGCGCAGCAGCCACTGCAAGTGGGTTTTATCCTTTGCTGCCAGTAACCATGAAGACATTGGCGGCTGATACAGATAGCTGCTGTAAGCGTAATCAAAGGCTGGTGGCGTCTGTTGGCAACGGGCACAACGGCCCGGCTCTGACATAGGCTCGGCGCATTGGCTGCAGGCGTTATGGCTGACGGAGAGTTGCTGGTGGCAGGGAGCACAGAGAAAGCCAGATGCATCCGCCTGTTGCAGGCAGAGTTCGCAGGTGCCCGATGTCAGTCCGGTTGACTGCCGTACGCCTTTTAATACGCTGTAAACCATATTTTTCATTATGTTTGACGGTTATGACCGTTTCCCTATGATCACCTGCCCATCATAAAACCCTCCATGGAGCAGGAACATGAGTCATCCCGCTGATATTTCCACTGCATCTTCCAACAGTTTGCGCCATGACTGGTCTGCCGCTGAGATTCAGGCCCTGCTGGCGAAGCCGTTCAATGATCTGCTGTTTGAAGCCCAATGCGTACATCGGCAGTATTTTGATGCCAGTCGGGTGCAAGTCAGCACGCTGTTGTCGATTAAGACCGGCGCCTGTCCGGAAGACTGCACCTATTGCCCGCAGAGTGCGCACTACGATACCGGGCTGGAAAAGCAGAAACTGATGGAAGTTGAAGCCGTTCTTGAGAAAGCAAAGGCAGCCAAAGCGGCTGGCGCTGAGCGTTTTTGTATGGGGGCCGCCTGGCGTTCGCCTCACGAACGGGATATGCCCTATGTTCTGGCCATGGTTGAAGGTGTCAAAGCTATGGGGCTGGAAACCTGCATGACTCTGGGCATGCTGGATGCGGAAAAGTCCCGGCAACTGGCAGCCGCCGGGCTGGATTATTACAACCACAATCTCGACACCTCACCGGAATATTACGGCGAGATCATCACAACCCGCAGCTACACCGACCGTCTGGAAACTCTGGCCAATGTGCGTGAAGCCGGAATGAAGGTCTGCTCCGGCGGTATTGTCGGCATGGGCGAGAGCAGTCAGGACCGTGCGGGTCTGTTACAGCAGCTAGCCAATCTGCCGGTGCACCCGGAATCGGTGCCGGTTAATCAGCTGGTCAAAACTGCGGGAACGCCACTGGCTGATGTCGATGATCTGGACTGGACTGAGTTTGTACGCACCATTGCCGTGGCGCGCATTCTGATGCCGGCTTCCCATATACGCCTCAGTGCCGGGCGAGAGCAGATGAGTGAAGAAATGCAGGCGATGTGCTTTTTGGCCGGGGCGAATTCCATCTTTTATGGCGAGTGTCTGCTGACTACACCAAACCCTCAGGTTAAACAGGATCAGCAGTTGCTGGCCAAACTGGGTATTAATCAGGAGGTGTGTCAGCAGGAGAGGGGTCAGCAGAAGAAAGTTCAGCAGGATTTCCAGAGCAGCCGCGCAGGAAAAACAGGTTGGCGACAGGATTCCGGCGCAGATTCTGCTGATCCGGAACAAAAAATTGAACAAGTGTTATTTTATGACGCAGCAGCTCGACAGTTATAGCAAATCGGTCTATCAGGCCTGATAGCCATGCTGGAAGGCGGGTTTTTAATTGGTTAAATTATAGTCAATAGCCACCGATGGATAACACGAGGGCAAATGACATGAATATCGGTTCAACGACAGGCTCAGCTTTCACTACCGCCGCCACTGCTGTCACGCAGGGGGTGGATCAGGTTAACCGTGCGGCACAGGATGTGGTCGACGCCACCACGGCGCGCCCGGTGGAAGGCGTGGGTAAAACAGAAAAAGCACTGACCGAGCTGAAGCAGGGCGAAGTTGCTGTGTCAGCCGGCGCGAAAGTAATTGAAGCTGCGGATCGCCAGATCGGCAGTCTGATTGATACCAGCGCGTAAGCGCACGGGTCAGAGAGGTGATGAATGCAGGTTTCTCCAGTCACAACAGTTGCGGTCAGTTCCGCACCGGTGCAATCCGGTGCGGCGGCTGGGCTGTTGTCGGCAAAACCTGAAACACCTCCTGCTTCGGTACTGGCGGCCGTTGATGATGTGACTTTGTCAGCCCGCAGTGGCAATCCGACGCTGCGTAATCCAGAGTCGGAAACCCGTCTGTATCAGAAGTCATCACCTTCCTCCCTCTCTTCGCAGCAGGATTCAGCTCCAGCAGCCAGTAAAACTGAAGATGCTCAGCCCGTTGAGCAGGAAAACGAATTCGTAAAACGGGCGCAGGAAGAGCGTGAGCTGGAAGAGATACGTAGTCTGAAGCAGCGGGATCAGGAAGTCCGGGTCCATGAGCAGGCGCATTCAGCTTCTGGTGGCGTGCATGCCGGTTCAGCCAGTTTCAGTTATGAAACCGGGCCGGACGGTGTGCTTTATGCCGTCGGTGGTGAAGTGAGTGTTGATGTCAGCAAAGTCAGTGACGACCCGCAGGCCACGCTGGATAAGATGGAACAGATTCAGCGCGCTGCTCTGGCACCGGCTGAGCCATCCGCCCAGGACCGTCAGGTTGCGGCCCAGGCAGCGCAGAAGGCAGCCCAGGCTCTGAATGAGATTTCACAACAACAGATGCAGCGCCGCGATGCGGAAATGAGCCGCGTGGAAGAGCAGCAGGCGGAAACTGCCGTAGCTCTGGCAGAAGCCAAAGCCGCGCAGGAAGAGGCCAAAGAGAAAGAGTCTGAAGAGCAGGCGGTCTCGGCCGCGGAGCGCAATGCGGAATACAATGCACGCATGCAACGCATCAATGAAGTTCTGCTGCAGATCAGCATGCCGCAACCGGTCTCAGCCGGTCAGATACTGGATGATGTGATCTGATCAACTCAGTGTTTTGTTAATAACTCCATAAACCGGCCGTGCGCCGGTTTTTTTATGCCTGTAACGCAACTATTCTGTGATTCATGTGCAATATAAATGGCTGATCATCGCTGCACAGGCTTGACAACTTCATGTGGCGAACGTATGTTTCAAACACTTGTTTGAATCCATGTTGATCAAACTGCCATAACTAACAGCAGCCAACGCTGCAAGAACATAATAGGCAACGAGGTCGTTCTTATGCCAGAGTACAAGGCTCCCCTGCGTGAAATTAAGTTCGTAATGGACGAACTGCTGGATATGCCAGGCCATTACGCCAGCATCCCGGCTTATGCTGAAGTAGCAACTCCAGAAATGATCGATGCGATCGTCGCCGAAGGCGCTAAGTTCTGTGAACAGGAACTGGCCCCTCTGCAGCGCGTTGGTGATACTGAAGGCTGTACCCGCCATGAAGACGGTTCCGTGACCACTCCGACCGGCTTCAAAGAAGCGTACGCCAAATTTGTTGAAGGTGGCTGGCCATCACTGGCGCATGATGAAGCGCACGGTGGTCAGGGCCTGCCTGAGTCTCTGGGTACTGTGGTATCTGAGATGGTTGGTACTGCTAACTGGTCCTGGGGTATGTACCCGGGTCTGTCTCATGGCGCGATGAATACCATCCATCAGCACGGTACTGAAGAACAGAAAGACACTTACCTGACCAAACTGGTTTCCGGTGAGTGGACCGGCACTATGTGTCTGACTGAACCACACTGTGGTTCTGACCTGGGTATCCTGAAAACCAAAGCAGAAGCTAACGCTGACGGTTCTTACGCGATCTCCGGTACCAAAATCTTTATCTCTGCCGGTGAACACGACATGGCAGAAAATATTGTGCACATCGTTCTGGCGCGTCTGCCAGGTGCACCGGAAGGTACTAAGGGTATCTCCCTGTTTATCGTTCCTAAAATGCTGCCAAACGAAGACGGTTCCGTCGGTGAGCGTAACGCTGTGACCTGTGGTTCTATCGAACACAAAATGGGTATTCACGGTAACGCGACCTGTGTGATGAACTTCGACGGTGCCAAAGGCTGGCTGATCGGACCTGAGAACAAAGGTCTGAACTGCATGTTCACCTTTATGAACACTGCCCGTATCGGTACTGCTCTGCAGGGTGCGACTGCTGCTGAAGCGTCTTTCCAGGGTGCTCTGGCGTACGCTAAAGACCGTCTGGCCATGCGTTCCCTGACCGGTCCTAAAGCGCCTGAAAAAGCCGCTGACCCGATCATCGTTCACCCTGACGTTCGCCGTATGCTGCTGACTCAGAAAGCCTTCGCTGAAGGTGGTCGTGCGCTGGTTTACCTGGCTGCACAGCAGAACGACATCGTGAAAGCATCGGAAGACGAAGAAGCACGCAAAGCCGCTGATGAGCTGCTGGGCTTCCTGACGCCAATCGCGAAAGCCTTCCTGACTGAAGTTGGTTACGAAGCCACGAACCTGGGTGTTCAGGTATTCGGTGGTCACGGCTTTATCGCTGAGTGGGGTATGGAGCAGCTGGTACGTGATACCAAGATTGCCTGTATCTATGAAGGTACTACCGGTATTCAGGCTCTCGACCTGCTGGGCCGTAAAGTACTGATGACTCAGGGTGCTTCCCTGCGTAACTTCACCAAGATGGTTCACAAGTTCTGTCAGGCAGAAGAAGGCAACGAAACTCTGGCTCCGCTGGTGGCATCACTGGCTGAGTACAACAAAGAGTGGGGCGATCTGACCATGAAGATCGGTATGAACGCGATGAAGAACCGTGACGAAGTGGGCTCAGCATCCGTTGATTACCTGATGTATTCAGGTTACGTAACCCTGGCTTTCCTGTGGGCCCGTATGGCTAAGGTTGCTCAGGACGCACTGGCTGCCGGTACGTCTGAAGAAGATTACTACAAAGCCAAGCTGACCACTGCGAAGTTCTACTTTGCCCGTATTCTGCCACGCGCCAAAGGCCACGCAATCTCTATGGTTGCCGGTGCAGATACAGTGATGGATCTGGCGGAAGAACACTTCGCGTTCTGATTCTGAGTCCTGTTTTGCATTTATGCTGCTAAGTAAAAACCGCGTTAATGCGCGGTTTTTACTTATGTCGGACTGGGAAATCTGGCCTGAATGGTTAAAATAGCCGCGTTTCCTGTCTCCGATGGACATGATAATGAAAACGGGTAGCTCTAATCCCGGATAAACATGAGGTTGAAACATGGCAGAATATAAAGCCCCACTGCGCGACATGCGTTTCGTGCTGAATGAAGTGTTTGAAGCAGACAAACTCTGGTCCTCACTTGCCGGTCTGGAAGGTGCAGTGGACGTAGAAACCGCAGAAGCCATTCTGGAAGAATGCGGTAAGATCGCCAGCCAGGTTCTGGCGCCGATCAACCGTGAAGGTGATGAAGTGGGCTCTACCTGGAAAGACGGTGAAGTTACTGCCGCTCCTGGTTTCAAAGATGCCTACCAGACCTACTGCGACGCAGGCCTGAATGGTCTGGGTGGTAACCCGGATTTCGGTGGCATGGGTATGCCGAAAACTCTGGTTGGTCAGGTTGAAGAGATGATTCAGGGCGCCAACATGTCTTTCGGTCTGGCGCCAATGCTGACCGCCGGTGCCTGTCTGTCGCTGAATGCTCACGGTTCTGACGAGCTGAAAGAAAAATATCTGCCGAACATGTACAGCGGCCAGTGGGCCGGTGCCATGGATCTGACCGAGCCTCACGCCGGTACTGACCTGGGTATTATCCGTACCAAGGCGGAGCCACAGGCGGACGGTTCTTACAACATCACAGGTACAAAGATCTTTATTACCTGGGGTGAGCACGACATGGCGGAAAACATTATCCACCTGGTGCTGGCCAAGCTGCCGGATGCACCGGCGGGTCCTAAAGGTATTTCCCTGTTCCTGGTGCCTAAGTTCATGGTGAACGAAGATGGTTCTCTGGGGGAGCGTAATGCCATGGGTTGTGGGTCTATTGAACACAAAATGGGTATTAAAGGTTCTGCTACCTGTGTGATGAACTTCGACGGCGCCAAAGGCTGGCTGGTCGGTGAAGAAAACAAAGGTCTGGCCTGTATGTTCACCATGATGAACTACGAGCGTCTGGGTGTGGGTATTCAGGGTATTGGTGCGGCAGAAGCCTCCTACCAGAACGCTGTTGAATACGCCCGTGACCGTATCCAGAGCCGTGCACCGACCGGTGCTGTGGCAAAAGATAAAGCGGCTGATCCGATCATTGTTCATCCGGACGTGCGTCGTATGCTGCTGACCTCCCGTGCTTTCACTGAAGGTGGCCGTGCATTCTCGACTTACGTTGCCAAGTGGCTGGATATCGCCAAGTTCTCTGACAATGAAGATGAGAAAAAGCACGCTGACGCTATGCTGGCGCTGCTGACACCGGTTGCCAAAGCCTTCCTGACGGATAACGCGCTGGAATCTGCCGTTGCCTGTCAGCAGGTATTTGGTGGTCACGGCTTTATCCGTGAATGGGGCCAGGAGCAGTATGTGCGTGATATCCGTATCACTCAGATCTACGAAGGCACCAACGGTATTCAGGCCCTCGACCTGATCGGTCGTAAAGTGGTTGCTAACAACGGCGCGTTCTACAAGCTGTTCGAAGCCGATATGAATGACTTTATCGCTGAGCATGCCGGTAACGAAGCGGCTGCAGAGTTTATCGAGCCGCTGAAAGCCGCTGTCGAGAATCTGAACGACCTGACTCAGTGGGTGATGGATCAGTCTGCCTCCAACGCCAATGAAGTTGGCGCGGCATCGGTTGAGTACCTGATGGTATTCGGCTACACCGCTCTGGCTTACATGTGGGCGAAGATGGCGGTCGTTGCTCTGACTCATGCTGATGACACATCTGGCTTCTACAAAGCTAAAGTGGGCACTGCGCGTTTCTACATGAAGCGTCTGCTGCCTCGTTACATTGGTATGAGTGCTGCTGTGAAAGGCGGTGCGGATCCTCTGTATGAGCTGGACGACGAGATGTTCGAAACTGCCTGAGGCTTTTCGCATCGATAAAAACCGCCTTCGGGCGGTTTTTTTATGGCCTTTTCTGGTTCTGCAGGCTTGACGGCCGTTCAGTCTGGTAGACGTATGTCCAAAAGGCTTTGTGTGATGCTTCTGAAATAATAAAAACAAAAAAGGACCTGCTGCTTCTGAATGGCAGCCTGACAGTTATGCCCCAGGATCTTGATAAGCGTGTCGAACGATCACGCCGCCTGCTGATGGAAACCCTGCTGCAGCTGATGTCGGAAACGGCATACAGCAAAATTTCCGTGGCCAACATCTGTGAGCGTTCCGGCGTAGCCCGGCCGACCTTCTACCTGCATTACCACTCCAAAGATGATCTGCTGAAAGGGTACATCGAGAGCATGTTCATAAAATTTTATGAGCAGGTTGAAGACTATCTGGTGCGCTCAACTCAGGCCGACCCGGTGATTGCAGAGATTATGTTCCGCCAGTGGTCAGACAATGCAGGGCTGGCGCAGCTGCTGGTTGGCAACGATGTCGAAGCTTTGGTGCTGAACGAATTCAAGCGTTATGTGGCGCGTATTATGGAGCGTTATATCAGTGCCCATAACCTGTCGGTAAAAGAGTCTGCACGGATGAATTATGTGGTCGACTTTATCGCCGGCGCATCCTTTGCGGTGATCGTACGCTGGGTACGGGAAGGGTTTCCTGTGGATGCCCGGGAGATGGGCCAGCTGTATGCCAGCCTGGTCAGACCCGGACTGCTGCAGGTGCTGCTGATGGGTAAACTCTGACGGCTGGTATGGGTGTTTTGCAGGACAATTTTGCAGAGCAATAAAAAAGGGCCTCAAGGCCCTTTTTTATTGCAGTTAAGTCTTATGACACGGCACTGTTGCCGGCCCGGCGACTCTTATCAATACGCTTGTTGTGGATCTGGCGGACTTTGCGCAGGGCTTTGTCGAAGGCATCGGTGACGGCCAGATACATGTCTTCATGTTCCGGATTGTCGTGGTTGTCACGGGTGATGGCAACGGTTTGCCCGGGCAGACCGATCTCCAGGGATACGTGGGCCAGCTTACCTTTATAGCTGTGGTTGTGCGGCATGGCGACAACGGCCCTGACTCCGGTGATTTCATCGAAAGTCGAGGTCAATTTGCCGGCTTTGTCACGGATGTGCTGTTCGATAGCATCGGAGTGACTGATGTCGCGGAAGCTGATTTCCAAACCTTTCATAGCGTCTCCTTAAGAGTCCAAAGAGTCCTTGCCACTTATACCTGCAGTGGCATCAGGCCCCTGGTTGATATTTCACCGGAACAGTTTCCGGTGAACGGGTTGGTCATTTCAGATTACAACAGTAAAACAAAACTTCAATCGATCCAGGTCAAAAATTGTCAGGGCTTTTAGGTGACAAATCCTCACTGGAATCTGCCTGCCTGCTATGCTGAATATGACCCCGGAAAAAGGTGTTTGGTTCGGGGGTTTTTCTGATCGAAACCAACGGATGGGCTTATTCTATGCATCCTCTTACAGCCTTCTACAGCGGCCAGGGCACAGACCACAGGGGGCGCAGCTTTAACAGTATTCTCGCTTTTCCGGATACTGAGCTGGAAATCTGCCACGATTACATTCAGTGGCTGTTTCCGCTGCACGAACCCAGTCCCTACAACCCGGAAGCGCCGGTCGTCACGGATGAGGTCATTGCGGACTTTCGCCATAACGCCGAGCTGCAGTCGCGCATGCATCAGGCTTTGCAGCGTATGTTGACGTTTCTTGGCATGGTGATGCGTGAATCCCCCCAGGGATTTGAACTGGTGTTACCAACAGACATCTGTGACCGTCACTGGCTGGTGCCAGAGAACCACAATTTCCGGCGCATCAGTCGCATGCTGGCATCGCTGAAGCTGATGGGGCTGGATACGCAGGCGCACGCGCTGTGGCAGGGATTGCAGGTACTGGCTTTGCGCTGCGAAGGCAAAATCACCCCGGCAACCCTGACCTACTGGCGTTTGGCGGCCATGCGCTTTGATGACTCCATGTGATATGGGGCTTATACCGTCACTGTGATATTCTGACCGACCTGACATGGACCAGACTGGCGGACGCAGAATGCGGGTTTACGATGTTCCCGTCGTATTTTTTGACCTCGATGACTCCCTGATAAATAAAGACGCTAACAGTCTCTGGATTCGCTGGCGGGTAAAGCGTGAGCGCTGGGCCGTCGTCGAGGCCATGCTGGCGCTGGCCTCGCTCTACCGCGCATACAAAAAGGGCCGTGTGACTCACGGCCGCCTGTCGAATTACTACCGTACCCGCACCCGCGGCATGACCCTGGAAGAGTATCAGATTCATGTTGAGCGCTTTTTTACTGAGCGCGGCCAGCTGCATATTTATCCACAGGCAGCCTCTCTTTTATTTGCCTACCGACGCAAGGGGGCGGAGCTGGTGATGATCACCGGCGCGGATGATGTCGTGGCCAGGGCATACGGTAATGCGCTGGGCATCAATAATGTCATCAGTAACCGGCTGAGTACGGAAAATAACCGTATCGTCGGTCTGGAAAAGCCTATGTGCTATGGCGCCGGTAAAGTCGATCTGGCGCGCCAGTTTCTGACCCGCCGCGGCTGGTCGTTTGAAGACGCCGCTTTCTATTCAGACAGCCATGCGGATATTCCGTTACTGGAAGCGGTCAAACAGCCGGTTGTTCTTAATCCCAGCGACGAATTGCGCTCGGTGGCACTCGAACGTCACTGGCCTTGCCTCGACTGGCGCTCAGAATAGGGCTGTATGCGTGGAAAGACAGGTCCTCTGTCTTGCCGCTCAACCTGCATACCGTTATAGTTCTGCCTATCTCTAAATCCTGTAATTAACGGAGCCTGCGGTGTTTTTCCAATATAACCGCCCCCTGCAAAAGGGTCAGAACCTGACCTGTCGATGGTGTTAAGCGCTGTTCAATCTCTGACCGGCCGCTCAGGCTATCTATCGCGCTTAACAATCTGAAGGTAATTATGACTCCGCAACAATTTGCTGCTCTGGCTGAACAGGGCTTTAACCGCATCCCCGTGGCCCGCGAAGTGCTGGCTGACCTTGATACTCCTCTGACCACTTTTCTCAAGCTGGCGAATGCGCCATACAGCTATCTGCTGGAATCGGTGCAGGGCGGCGAGAAGTGGGGCCGTTACTCCATGATCGGTCTGCCATGCCGGGAAATTCTGACCATCAGTGGCCATGACATCACGCTCACCCGTGACGGCGACATCGTTGAACAGCACAGCGTGGAAGATCCACTGGCGTTTGTCAGTGAGTTCCAGCAGCGTTTCCGTGTGGCCAATGTTGATGGCCTGCCGAAGTTTGATGGTGGTCTGGTCGGTTATTTTGGTTACGACACCGTGCGCTACATTGAGCCGCGCCTGAAAAATTCCTGTCCGAAGGACGAGCTGGGCACCCCGGATATTCTGTTGATGGTGTCTGAGGAAGTCGTGGTATTCGACAACCTCAGCGGCAAGCTGCACTTAATTGTGCTGGCAGACCCGGCGGAAGATAACGCCCATGAAAAAGCTGAACAGCGTATTCATGAATTGCGTCAGCAGCTGCGTGAACCATACACAGGCCCGATCGGTAAGCCGGTTGAAGCACCTGCTGAAGTCACCGAAGCTGATTTCCGCTCTTCCTTTGGTGAGCAGGAATTTATGGACGCGGTTGAACGCATCCGTCAGTACATCTTCGCCGGTGACATCATGCAATGCGTTCCATCGCAGCGCCTGACGGTACCTTATGGTGGCGATCCGGTGAATATTTACCGTGCGCTGCGTACGCTGAACCCATCGCCTTATATGTACTGCATGAATCTTGGTGACTTCCACGTTGTGGGTTCTTCACCGGAAATTCTTGCCCGTCTTGAAGATGGTGAAGTAACCGTACGGCCGATTGCCGGTACCCGCGTGCGCGGTGCCACCGAAGAAGAAGATCTGGCACTGGAGCAGGAACTGCTGTCGGATCCGAAAGAAATCGCTGAACACGTTATGCTGATCGACCTTGGCCGTAACGATGTTGGCCGCGTGGCGAAAACCGGTGAAGTGGAAGTGACCGATCAGATGGTCATTGAACGCTACAGCCACGTGATGCACATCGTGTCCAACGTGAAAGGCAAAGTAAAAGACGGTATCGGCGCCATGGACGTGCTGCGTGCAGCGCATCCGGCCGGTACTTTGAGTGGCGCACCGAAAATCCGCGCCATGGAAATTATTGATGAAGTGGAGTCTACCAAGCGCGGCGTTTATGGCGGTGCGGTGGGCTACCTGAGCTGGAGCGGCAATATGGATATGGCCATTGCCATCCGTACCGCAGTGATTAAAGACGGCAAGCTGAATATTCAGGCTGGCGCCGGGGTGGTTGCGGATTCTGTACCGCGGCTGGAATGGAAAGAAACCATGAATAAAGGCCGCGCTATGTTCCGCGCGGTTGCCATGGCGGAAGCCGGACTGGACCAATAACCACACATTCAGGCGTAACGCCGCAGGAGTCAGCAATGTTAGTCATGATCGACAATTACGATTCATTTACCTACAACGTCGTGCAGTATTTTGCCGAACTGGGCGCTGATGTCAGAGTCTTCCGTAACGACGAAATTACCGTCGCTGAAATTGAAGCGATGAACCCGGATCAGCTGGTGGTTTCCCCGGGACCTTGCACGCCTAATGAGGCGGGTATCTCGATGGAAGCCATCCGCTACTTCGCTGGTAAATTACCGATTCTGGGGATCTGTCTGGGACACCAGAGTATTGGTCAGGTTTTCGGTGGCGATATCGTTCGCGCCGGCCAGGTGATGCACGGGAAAATTTCTCCGGTGCATCATAACAATACCGGTGTCTTCGCAGGTCTGAACAACCCTTACAACGCCACTCGTTATCATTCCCTGGTGATTGATAAAAACACCATCCCTGACTGTCTGGAAATTACCGCATGGACGGAAAATGAAGACGGCAGCATGGAAGAAATTATGGGCGTGCGTCATAAGGAATTAGCGATCGAGGGCGTGCAGTTTCACCCGGAATCTATCCTGACCGAACACGGTCACGATCTGCTGAGAAATTTTCTGGAACAGAACAAAGGGGATAAATAATGGATATCAAAACCGCACTGGCCCGCGTCGTTGAGCGCCAGGATTTATCCACTGAAGAAATGATTGATGTGATGCGCCAGATTATGACCGGTGAGTGCGATGATGCTCAGGTGGGTGGTTTTCTGGTGGGTTTGCGTATGAAGAGTGAAAGCATCGACGAAATTGTCGGTGCTGTCACTGTGATGCGTGAGCTGGCAACCGGCGTAAAAATCAAAGCGGAACACGCTGTAGATATCGTTGGTACCGGTGGTGATGGCGCCAATTTATTTAACGTTTCCACCGCATCCTCTTTTATCGTTGCGGCTGCAGGCGGAACCGTGGCGAAACATGGCAACCGTGGTGTGTCGTCCAAATCCGGCAGCGCTGATTTATTGGAAGCGGCTGGCGTTAATCTGAATCTGAACTCAGAACAGGTTGCCCGCTGCATCGATGAACTGGGCGTTGGCTTTATGTTTGCGCCATCGCATCACAGTGCCATGAAGCATGCTATTGGCCCGCGTAAATCGCTGGGTATGCGTACCATCTTTAATATTCTCGGACCTATGACCAACCCGGCGGGTGTAGCCAATCAGGTTATTGGTGTGTTCAGTAAGGCCCTGGTGCGTCCGGTGGCTGAAGTGCTGCAGCGCATGGGAGCCGGCCATATTCTGGTGGTGAATTCTCAGGATGGACTGGACGAAATCAGTCTGGCGACCACCACCTATGCCTGTGAATTAAAAAATGGTGAACTGAAAGAATACGAAATGAAGCCAGAGGATTTCGGTATTCAGTCACAGGTTCTGTCCGGACTGGATGTTGCCGATTCTCAGGAAAGTCTGGCGCTGATTAAAGATGCGTTAGGTAAGCGCGAAACGACTGCCGGTATCAAAGCGGCTGATATGCTGGCACTGAATGCCGGTGCCGCGATCTATGTTGCCGGTCTGGCCAGCAATATGAAACAGGGTGTTGATATGGCGCAGGACGCAATTTACTCCGGACTGGCGCTGGAAAAACTCAATGAGCTGGTGAGCTTTTCACGCTTTCTGGCGGAAGACGAAGCAAACTGATGAATACTCCAACCATTCTGAAAAAGATTCTGGCCACCAAAGCGGAAGAAGTCGCTCTGCGCAGCAAGACTCTGCCATTGGCAGAGATAAAAGCCCAGGCGCTGGATTGCGATCCGGCTGAGCTGCGGGGTTTTTACAATGCGATGCTGGCCAAGGTCGAAGCGGGAAAGCCTGCGGTTATTGCTGAAGTAAAAAAAGCGTCACCATCCAAAGGCGTTCTGCGTGAGCACTTTGTGCCGCAGGAAATTGCAGAGTCTTATGAAGAGGGCGGGGCGGCCTGTCTGTCGGTTCTGACTGACCGTGATTATTTTCAGGGGCATGAAGACTATTTAAAAGCGGCCCGTGCTGCCTGTTCCCTGCCGGTTATCCGCAAGGATTTCCTCGTTGATCCTTATCAGATTTACGAAGCCCGTACGATTAACGCTGACTGCGTCCTGCTGATCGTCGCTGCGCTGAGCAAAATGCAGCTGCAGGATCTGGAAGGTATTGCTCATGAATGCGGTATGGATGTGCTGGTAGAAGTGCATAACGAAGAAGAGCTGCACACTGCTCTGACACTGAATACGCCGTTATTGGGTATCAATAACCGTAATCTGCACACCTTCGAGCTGACACTGGAAACCACATTTAGTCTGCAGCAGCAGGTTCCGGCGGATAAACTGCTGGTAACGGAAAGCGGTATTCTTACTCCGGATGACGTTGCCGTTATGCGTGAGCGCAATATTAATGCGTTCCTGGTGGGCGAAGCCTTTATGCGCGCGGAAAACCCGGGCGAAGAGCTGCATAAACTCTTCTTCTGACATCAGAGGTTCAGCAGACGAGCACAAAAAAGCAGGCTTTAAGCCTGCTTTTTTGTGCCTGTCATCTGGCATGTCAGTCCGGATGGTTAACGCGGATCTGCAGAATTTCGTCCATATTATCCATCATCAGAGTAACCAGCTGAGGATCAAACTGTTTGCCGGACTCTTTTTCGATCAGATTGATAATCTCATCGTCCGGCCAGGGTTCTTTGTAGCAGCGCTTACTGCCCAGCGCATCAAACACATCTGCCAGCGCAGTGATGCGCCCGGCAATATGAATCTGTTCACCTTTCAGGCCACGGGGATAACCGCTGCCATCCCAGCGTTCGTGATGCTGGGCGGCAATAATGGACGCCAGCTGCAGAATCCGCCGGTCTGATTTACTGAGAATATCGGAACCAATCTGGGCATGCTCCTGCATCACGCTCCATTCGCTGGCGTCGTGTTTGCCCGGTTTATTCAGAATATGATCCGGAATGGCGATCTTACCGACATCGTGCAGAGGCGCGGCCAGTTTGATCAGTTCGGCTTCGCGTTCTGACAGGCCGCATTTGATCGCCAGCAGGCGGGAGATCTGAGCCACACGTTTTACGTGGGCGCCGGTTTCCCGGGAGCGTTGTTCTACGGCTTCGCCAAGCATGTACACCAGCTCGCGCTGAGTCTCGATGATCTCTTCGCGCATCAGCAGGTTTTCATAGGTGATAGCGACGTTGGTGGCGTAAATTTCCAGCAGCTGTTTGTCGAGATCGGAAGGTTCTTTCTGATAGGTCACGAACAGCAGGCTTTCACTGCCACGCTCGGAAGCAAAATAGCCAATGTAGTGGTTAGCCAGATACTGGCTTTTGCGTTCCTGCATGGCCAGTTCAAAACCTTCACGGACATGCTCCGGAATATTGTCGAAATTTTCTTCATCACTGAGCTGCTGCATTTCACCGGTGGCTGCCAGTACGCGGAAACGGTTGCCACCAAGCAGGGCATCAGTACGGTTAGTGCTGGAGCAATACAGCGCGCTTTCTTCCAGTCCGAGCAGATTCGTTACCTGAGACAAAACAGCAGAAGCAAACTGGCCAATAGCACCGGTACTGAAGACTTTGGCGGAGGCCATAATCACCCGTTCCAGCCCGCGGCGGTGTTCGTTCAGGGTACAGATGTCGCGGTAGCTGCGCAGCGTGGCGTACATTAGTGTGTTCAGTTTGGTGGTGGTCAGTTCCGTTTTGTCTTTGTAGTCATTGATATCGTAAGTACGGATGACTTCATGCTCCGGTGCCTGACCAGGCTGACCGGTGCGCAGCACAATACGGGTATAGCGATTGTTCAGTTCTTCACGAATGTAACGGGATACTTCCAGTCCGGCGTGATCATCTTCCATCACCACGTCCAGCAGGATCATTGCGATATCGTGATTGGCGGCCATGATCTGGCGGGTTTCTTCACCACTGTAGGCACTGAGCAGTTCCAGGCGGCGACCATCAAACTGGAAGCCGGAGAGAACCATGCGGGTGATGCGATGAACATCCGGCTCATCATCGGCGATCAGAACGCGCCAGACGTTATGACTGGCGGGGACTGCGGGGGAATCAGAAAACACATCGTCGTCGGCGAACAGCATATCATCGGCCATGTCGGGCGGCTCCGTATCTTTATAATCTCGACAGCGCCCCGGCAGTGTACGCGGAGCACTATCAGTTTAGATCACTCCAGCGTTATATCCTCAGATTATTCTGTGCGGCGGGGAGGTGCCGGGCGGCGGGCGCCGAAAACGACCATGGTTTTACCTTTCACGGACACCAGGCCTTTTTCTTCCAGGTCTTTCAGCACGCGACCAACCATTTCCCGTGAACAACCGACGATACGGCCAATTTCCTGGCGGGTAATTTTGATCTGCATGCCATCCGGATGTGTCATGGCATCCGGCTCTTTGCTGAGGTCCAGCAGAGTACGGGCGACACGACCGGTAACATCGAGGAATGCCAGATCGCCCGCTTTGCGCGTGGTGCGGCTCAGGCGATTGGCCATCTGACGGAAGATATAGAACATGAGCTTGGCATCCTGCTCCACCAGTTCACGGAACTTGGTGTAGCTGATCTCGGCAACTTCACATTCTGTTTTGGCTTTAACCCAGGCGGTGCGTTCCTGTTGTTCTTCATCGAATAGGCCCATTTCACCGAAGAAATCACCTTCGTTGAGGTACGCCATAACCATTTCACGGCCATCGTCATCTTCGATAATGACGCTTACCGACCCTTTTATCAGGTAATAAAGGGTATCGCTCTCTTCCCCGGCATAGATGAGGGTAGAGCGTGCCGGATAGCGGCGTTTGTGGCAGTGAGATAAAAAGTCGTCAAGGTGCTGATGCTTTGACGGCATTTTGGGGAGACTCATATCGGGCGTCCAATCCTGTGTTAGCCTAGATTATCACTCATTAACAGGCTGAGGTGAACCACCGCAGCGCAGAGAACATTAGGCGATTTCCGCCATCTTTTTCGGTACGGACGATTTATCCTGTCGGCTTCCCTGTGATAACCTCCGCCTCCTTTCCATTTTTATGCGGGGATGATGATGAAGGCAACAGTTAAATGGGTTGACGGCGCGATGTTTCTTGGTGAATCGGGCAGCGGTCACTCTGTGGTAATGGACGGGCCTGAAGATCACGGTGGACGCAATATGGGCGTGCGTCCAATGGAAATGCTGCTGCTCGGACTGGGCGGTTGTACCAGCTTTGATGTGATGAGCATTCTGCGTAAACAGCGCCTGGATGTAATTGATTGCGTTGCGGACGTAGAAGCCGAACGCGCAGACGCGGTTCCGAGTGTTTTTACCAAAATTCACGTGCACTTTCGTGTTACCGGTCGCAACCTGAAAGACTCCGCGGTAGAACGGGCTGTTAAATTGTCAGCTGAAAAGTACTGCTCTGCGTCCATTATGCTGGAACAGGGTGGTGTTGAAATTACTCACAGTTATGCCGTGAGTGAATTTGATTGACCGCCATCAGCGGTCACTAATGAGGATGAGCGATTGAACAATAAGTTGCGGCTTCATGGCTTCAATAATTTGACCAAGTCATTAAGTTTCAATATCTATGACATCTGTTATACCAACAGTGAAAAAGAGCGTCAGGAATATATCCGTTATATCGATGAGCTGTATAACGCTGATCGTTTGACGAAAATTCTGACCGATGTGGTGGATATCATCGGAGCTAACATTCTTAACATTGCGCGTCAGGATTACGATCCGGAAGGTGCCAGTGTGACCATGTTGATTGCTGAACATGAAGTTCTGCCCAGCGAAGACCTGATGGAAGAAAAGCCAGGTCCTCTTCATGACGCTGTGGTTGCTCATCTGGACAAGAGCCATGTGACCGTGCACACCTACCCGGAAAGTCACCCGCAGGGTGGGATTTCGACCTTCCGCGCGGATATTGATGTGTCGACCTGTGGTCTGATCTCACCACTGAAAGCACTGAACTATCTGATTCACAGCTTCGATTCTGACATCGTGACCGTAGACTACCGTGTACGTGGTTTTACCCGTGACGTTGACGGTGTTAAGCATTACATTGATCACGACATTAATTCGATTCAGAATTACCTGACCGAAGATACACAGAACGCCTATCAGATGATTGACGTGAACGTGTATCAGGAAAATACCTTCCACACCAAAATGCTGCTCAAGGATTTCGAACTGGATAACTACCTGTTCGGAGAGGGGGTTCAGTCTATGGTGCCGGAGGAGCGTCAGGCGGTTGAAGAGAAGCTGCGCAAAGAAATGCTGGAGATTTTCTACTCGCGCAACATGCCCTGAGGCCTGAATGCCGTTGATTGTCCGCGGCCTGATGGTCGCCCAGGCGCTGGCACTGAGTGCCGCGCCGCTCCTGATTCTGGTTGGTGGCCTGATTGGTCACCAGCTGCACCCCGATCCCCGTTTTGCCACCCTGCCTGTTGCTGCCATGATCTGTGGTACTGCCTTTGCAGCACTGCCTGCTGCCCGGTTGGCGCAGCGCTTCGGTCGTCGCCGTTTATTTATTCTGGCCATGTTCAGTGGCGCTCTGTTCAGTCTTTGTGCGGCACTGTCTGTTGCCCAGCACTGGTTCACCGGCTTCACTCTGGCTGCTCTTGGCATCGGCGGAGTGAATGCGGTTGTGCAACAGTTCCGCTTCGTTGCCATGGATGCCGCTGATGCCGGCAAGGCGCCGCTGATTGCTGCCCGACTGTTGCTGGCCGGACTGGTGTCAGCGTTTCTTGGCCCGGAGCTGACCCGGTTGAATGACTGGTATCCACCGCTGGGTGAGGGGGCAGCCTTTGGCGCGCTCATCGTCTGTTATCTGCTGGCGGCCATGATTCTCAGCTGGATTATGCCGCGAACTGTGGTGGTCAGTGCGCAGGTTGCGGAGGCCGGGCGCAGCTGGTCTGAGTTACTGCAACAACCGGCATTACCACTGGCGATTCTGTCTGCGGCCTGTGGTTATGGGGTGATGGCCTACGTTATGACCGCGACACCGCTGAGCATGACGCAGGGCATGGGCTATCCGCTCAGCGATGCGAAGTGGGTGATCCAGAGTCATATTATGGCCATGTATCTGCCATCCCTGCTGTCGGGTCAGCTGATTCAGTGGCTGGGTTTCCGGCGCATGATTTTCAGCGGTGTGCTGGTGATGCTGGCCTGTCTGTCTGTGGCCTGGTGGGATCAGAGCTTCCTACACTATTGGCTTGGGCTGGTACTGTTGGGGCTGGGCTGGAATCTGTTGTTTGTTGCCGGCACGGCATTGCTGCGGCGCTGTTACCGGGCGGAGGAAGCCGGTCGGGTCGAGGGCATCAACGATATGCTGGTGTTTGCCTGTCAGGCCTTC
>MDTC01164279.1_pt1 | contig 30670 bp, 29 predicted proteins | sample 811181 | NCBI WGS metagenome assembly MDTC01 (sample SAMN05326644, study PRJNA326480) | marine metagenome | isolation source: seawater | place: Pacific Ocean: North | collected 2011 | reverse complement strand
TCCAGTAATAGGACCAAAAATCTCTTTCTTACCAACAAAATTTATTTCTTCGTTTATAACATTTCTTATCAATATTCCCATTATAAAGTCTACCCAATGAGTATGCGATATTACAGGCAAAACCATCTTATCAATTTTGGGCAATTCACCAATTAATTTCCACTTTAGGACTCTAAAATATATCCACTTATAGATTATATTCATTTTTTATGCCATTTAGATTTTGCAAGATTTAAATCCTCCAGAGTGTCAATTGATATTCCTTCAAAAGAGGTAGAAATCATTTTAATTTTCTTAGAATTCTCAATATATCTAAGACATTCTATTTTTTCAGATTTTTCTAGTGGAGTCATGCTTTGGTTATAAAATTCAATCAAAGCATCCTTTCTAAATGCATAAACTCCGATATGTTTAAAGTAATCAACTAATTTATTATTATCTCTATTATATGGTATTGGATGACGAGAAAAGTAAATGGCAAAATCATCATTATCAACAATAACTTTTACAGTATTAGGGTCATTGATTAAATTTTGCTCATATATTGGTGTCATTAAAGAAGCTAGAGAAATATCATGATTTAAATCATTTTTTAGAACTTGAATAAGTGATGATAAAGATTCTTTTTCCATAAAAGGTTCATCTCCTTGAATGTTTACTATAATATCAATGTCCATGTCAGCAACAGCTGCAGCAATCCTATCACTTCCACAATGAAACTCACCCATGCTCATAATAGCTTTTCCACCAATTTCAGTAATTGTTGAAAAAATTCTCTTATCATCTGTGACAACAATTACATCATCAAAAAGATTTGTTGAAGAAGCAGCTAAAAATGTTTGCTCTATAATAGTTCTATTTCCTAACATTTTTAAAAGTTTTCCAGGAAATCTTTTTGCTTCATATCTAGCTGGTATAACTGCAATAATTTTCATTTACAAATAAATTAGAATACAAAGATGCAAATTTTAATAAATCATTCTCAATTAAAATATTCATTTGGAAAACCAACTAAATATAACTCTTTTTTTGCTCTAGTAATAGCTGTATAAAGCCATCTAAAAAAATCTTTATTCGGTCCTTCAGGCAGATAAGGATATTCGACAAAAACTCTATCCCATTGACCTCCTTGGGACTTATGACATGTTATTGAATATGAATATTTAACTTGTAAAGCATTAAAGTGAGGGTTGTTTTTTACTTTTAAAAATTTTTTAAAAGATGATTTTTCATTTTTATAGTCTTCTTTAACTGAGCTATAAAGTAATTGATTTTCCTCATAGGTCAATGAAGGCGAATTTGAAATAAGTGTATCTGTAAAAACTACTGTTTCAAAAGAACTCATCTCAGGATAATCAATTAATCTAGCTGTAATTTCAGCAAACTTAAATCCATAAATTTCATTTAATTTATTGATGGAATCTACAACAATTATATCACCATTAGCTATAAAACCTGCTTGAGACTCAGGTTTTATCCAGAAATAATTATTTTTTACTACCATTAATTGATCTCCTACCGAAAGAGAAGATTCAAGAGAAAGTATTTTCTTTCTAATATTTTGATTATACAAATTTGCTCTTTTGTTTGATCTTACAATAAAAACAACTTGTTCGATTCCAAATTCATTTAATGAGTTATCTAAAGTATGAAGTAGTTCCTCTCCATCTTGTATTCGATGTATATCTTTAAAATTATTTATTTTGAAACTAAAATTATTATAAACTTCATCGAATAGAAACTCCCTTAAAGTTGTAGCATTAAAAAGAATTCCTGAGTTTGATAATTGTCTAACAACTTCAGTTAATGTTAGAGAGGTAACATTTTTATTGTAATTGTTTTTTAATTCTTGTTCACTTAAAGCGGGACTCACATTAAGATTTACGGGAGGTAATTGTGCTATGTCACCAACCAAAACTAAATAACAATTAACTCCACTTGAAACATACTGAATTAAATCATTCAAAAGCGAACCATTTTCAAAAAATTTTGACTGTTCCTTATTGTCACTAATCATTGATGCCTCATCAACTAAAAATAGGGTGTTTTTAGAATTATTAGATTTTAGAATAAATTTTACTCCTGATCCCTTTTCATTTCTAGGGTAATATATTTGTTTGTGAATTGTATATGCATTTTTATTTGAATAATTAGAAATTACTTTTGCAGCCCTTCCAGTTGGAGCCATTAAAACACTCTTAAAATTAAACTTATGAAGCTGCTTTACTAAGTGGGCGACTAAGGTTGATTTTCCTGTTCCCGCATACCCCTTTAACAGAAATATTTTATCTTTTTTAGGGGAATTTAAAAATTCAGACATTAAATTAAACCAATCGTTTTGTTTTGATGTTGGTTCTAATAAAAATGTTTTAGATAAGACAGAATAAATTTCGGATGAATTCATTTGTGAAAACTACGTATTATAATTAACACGCAATTCTTTTATGAATAAAAAAAAATTGTAGTTTTGTTTCTAGTCAAAAAAATAAATTAAAATGAAAATAGCTCTTCAAGCATTCCTATGGATACTTTCTATATTTTTTAGTTATCAAATTTATAATTCGGTCATGGGTCCAATTAATTTTAACAAAGTTAGAGATATTAGGTATTCTAAAGTAATCAATCGTTTAAAAGAAATACGTAAAGCTCAAATTGCATATAAAGATGTAAATGGCATGTATTCTAATAATTTTGACAGTTTAATAAAGTTTATTGATCAGGGTATTTTTACATTAATAGAAAAAAGAGATTCTTCATTTTTGGAATACGATCGAACATATAGAATAGATATGTTAAAAGAAGTTATTGTAGTTGATACATTAGGTACTGTGAGTGTAAAAGACTCCCTCTTTAGCGATAGTGATGATTATGTAAATATGTCAAAAATTCCTGTTGAGGGTATTGATGCGGAATTTTTAATTAATGCTGATATAATTATTAAAAATAGTGGAAGCGTCAATTATAATGTCCCTGTTTTTGAAGTTAAAATTGCAAAAGATATAATATTACATGATCAAAATAAAGATCTTCTCAAACAAGAGAACAAAACAATTTCTGTAGATGGAGTTAATGGATCTGAAATTATTTTAGGATCAATGACAAATGTAAGTATTAATGGTAATTGGCCAACTATATTTGATGCATCCAAAAACTGAATTAAAATCAAATGAAAAATCCTCAATAATTATTAGTGGGGATAAACTAACATATTTTAGCTCAGAAAATTCTACTTCGGTAAGTTTTGATACTATCAGTTTAAATGATAGCAGGTTTTTTTTAGATTGGATAAATAAAAATAAAATTAATAATGATACACAATTAATTGTTTCAAATACTCCAGGCTTATTTATACCCAATGCTATTTTTGATAAAAATATGATTAAAGAATATTATGATATGTTTGATATTCTCAAAAAATCGAATAGTTTATTTACAAATTTGTCGTCTAATCATCTTAATTATATAATTTTTAAACTATCCAATGATTTTTTAAGACTTAAAAAAAAGTATTTAAATAACTCTATTATCATTCATTATCAAACCATACTCTACAATTATTTAATCTCAAAAAATAAAAATAATAATCAAAAAAAAATATACATTAATATTCAAAAAGAATCTTTTGAAATATTTTTATTTTTTGGGGAGCAATTAATTTTGGTTAATAGGTACCTTAACAAAGGACCAGAAAGTTTTTTATATTTTTTGTATTACATAGTTGAAAAAAATGAATTATCTGAGAATGATTTTTATATTAGTTTTCTAGGTCAATATTTAAATTATGAGGAATACTATAATGGAGCAAAACTTTTTCACAATAAAATTGAATTTATTAAAGAATCAGATCAAACAAAATTCATTAACTCATCTACTCCGTTTTTAAAAGACCTTTATGCGTATAATTTCTGGAACTCATAAAGGGAGAAAAATACGTCCTCCAAAAAAAATTCCTTCCAGACCCACAACAGATAGGTCAAAAGAGGCACTTTTCAATATTTTAAATAATTTATTTGAATGGTCTAATATAATTGTTTTAGATCTTTTTTCAGGTACAGGAAGTATTAGTTTTGAGTTTGCTTCAAGAGGTGTAAATTCAATTACAGCGGTTGATCAAAATAAAACTTGTATTGATTTTATTGATCAAACTTGTCTAGACTTTAACTTTAATATAAAAACACACAAAATAAAAGCTTTAGATTTTCTAAAACAAAATAGTAATAAATTCAACATTGTATTTTTAGACCCTCCATATGATTACAATACTTCAGATTATGAGAAGATCATATCAAAAATAATATTAAAAAATATTTACAGTGATGGTTTAGTTATTGTTGAGCACTCAAATAAAATAAATTTTAAAAAAATGATAGGATTTACAGAAGAAAGGAAATATGGAAGTAATTGCTTCTCATTTTTTAAATATAAAGCAGGCCTATAAGCCGGATTCTGTCTTGTCTTATCATTTATCTAGATTAAATATTACTATTTAATTCAATCCGCCTACCCTTCCACATCGGGCGAGCAACCCTTAATTGCAGATTTACTTGGCGTTTCACCGTATAGAGTTTACCGATTTCACTACAGCCTTACTGTACTTGCTTTCTGTTGCACTGGTCCGCTTTTACAAAAGTAAAAGGACGGGCGTTACCCGCTATATTGCTCTATGGTGTCCGGACTTTCCTCTGTACTAAATAATACAGCGATAAGATAGCCTGCTTTAATACAAATGTACATATTGTTGATAATTAATATCTAAAAATAAAATGATAATTAAGGCAATTTATATATTTGGATATAATAATAAATTTAATGGATTCTTTTACAGTTTCTGCTTTAAAGTATCGTCCACAAAAGTTTGAAGAAGTGGTTGGACAATTTCATGTCACCTCGACTCTTATAAATGCAATTAAAACTAATCAATTAGCTCAAGCTTTGTTGTTTTGTGGCCCCAGAGGGGTAGGTAAAACATCATGTGCAAGAATACTTGCGAAGCAAATTAATGAAAGTGATAATAGTAATTTAGATGAAAACTTTTCATACAATATTTTTGAACTTGATGCTGCTTCCAATAATTCAGTTGAAGACATAAGAAAATTAAACGAACAAATTCGAATTCCTCCTCAAATAGGAAAATTTAAAGTATATATTATTGATGAGGTACACATGCTATCATTATCTGCATTTAATGCTTTTTTAAAGACACTCGAAGAACCTCCAAAACATGTAATTTTTATTTTAGCTACAACAGAAAAAAATAAAATAATACCGACTATACTCTCAAGATGTCAAATTTATGATTTTAAGAGAATTACTGTTTCTGAAATTAAAGAGTCATTAGTTAATATATGTAAACTAAAAAAATTAAACTATGAGAATGACGCATTAATTTTAATTAGTCAAAAAGCAGATGGCTCTATGAGAGACGCTCTATCGATTTTTGATAGAATGGTGAGTTTTACATCAGGTGTAATTAGTCTTTCAGAAGTTTCAAAAAATTTAAACATTCTTAATCATGAGTCATTTTTCAATATGTGTTCTTTGATTAAAGAAAATCAAATACCTAATCTACTGATAGAAATTAACAAAATTATTAATCTAGGATACGAACCAATTAATATTCTTAATGGGCTATCAAATCATATTAGAATGTTAATTCTTTCAAAAGATGATAAAACATCTGATATTATAGTTTATAGTAAAGAAACACAATTGAAATATCATGAACAGTCAAAGGAGTTTGAAATAAAATGGTTGATTAATAGTTTATTAATTATAAAAGAAGCAGAAATAAGTAATAAATCAAGTCTCAACAAAAGACTCAATTCTGAACTATGTATAATGCAACTTGCTTCACTCCATTTAAATGGAGAAAAAAAAAATTTATAATTAATAGTAGTTCTTTTAGAAATTTTAAAATCAAAGATTTCAACATTGAGAAGTCTAAAAATGCTTCAAAAAAATCATCTGAAAAAAAGTTAATTTCTAACGAAACTAAATCTCAAAATCTAGAAGAAAATCATTCATACAAAAACCCATCAAATATTTTTTCTGGTTTTTCTTTAAAAAGCATTCAGCTAAAAAAAGATATTAAAAATCAAAATAAAAAAATTCAAGCCAATGTTGATTTAGAAAATAGTTTTAATATTGACGACTTTATGATTTATTGGACAAAATATATGAATAAAATTGAGTTAAAAGGTAATCAAAATATTTTAGCTATCCTGAAAATGGATACTCCAAGACTGGTCGAAAAAAATATTATAGAATTCAATGTGCCTAACTCCACAAACAAGGTGGAGATGAACAAAGAGTTAGAAACGATGTTGCCTTTTTTAAAAGAAAATCTTAAAAATCATAAAATCAAGTTCATTATAAATATAGATGAAAATCAAAGTAATAGCTTTGTATATACTACTAAAGAAAAATTTGAAAAAATGAAATTAATAAACCCATCAATAAAAGTTTTAAAAAAAACTTTTGATTTAGATATTTAAGTTTTTGTTATATAACTCTTCAATCATACCATCTGTTAAACCTTTTTTTGGGACAAAAATCTCAGAAGATTTGCTCCATTTCATTGCTGATAAATAAATCTTTAATGCTGGAAGAATAACATCTGCCCTATCAGGGTTTAATTGATATTTGATAATCCTTTGATCATATCTCAGTTCAGACATTTTTTTATAAAGGAGATTTAATGTTTTATAATTAATTGGCTTTTGATACTCAGTGTCAGTGATTCTATGAATTTTATTAATATTTCCTCCGGTCCCAAGAATTGATAGTTTCTTAAATTTTTTAGTTTGATCAGTTATCCATTTTTTAATATTATTCAATGATAAATCAGAAATATTTTTATTTAAATTTCTTACTGTACCAATTTTAAATGACTTTTCAATAACTCTTTTACCATTTTGAATAATTGAAAATTCAGTGCTTCCTCCACCAACATCTACAAATAAGAAATTTATATCTTTTCTAAAATTTTTATATAAATTTAATGATGAAGTTAATTTAGCTTCTTTTTTTCCATCTATAAGTTCAATTTTGATCCCAGATTTGTTTTTAATTAATTCTACAATATCCAATCCGTTTTTTGCTTCTCTCATGGCAGAAGTAGCATAAGCACTGTAATCGATGACATTATGTATTTTCATTACTAACTTAAAAGCATTGATTGCTTCTAATATCCTATTAATGTTTTTTTTTGAAATATATCCAAAAGTAAATGTATCATTCCCTAACCTAATTGGTAGTCTTACTAAAGCATTTTTAGAGAAAAAAATATGACCATTATTATTTATAGCATTTGCTATCAGCATCCTTATTGCATTCGACCCTATATCAATTGCGGCATATTTTTCAATTCTCACTTCCTACAACTAAAGATTTAAAATATTCATGAATCTCCCATTGGGAACGAATTCTTTTTTTATTTGTTTTATTTGACTTGGAAGGATTATTGTCATGATTAACATTTCTAGATTTAATATTATCATTCCATGCTATTGAAAAAATTTCTATAATTTGTTTTTTAATTTCAGAATCATAAATTGGACAGCCAACCTCTACTCTTTCATAAATATTTCTTGTCATAAAATCTGCTGAAGATATGAAAACTTTGGGATCATCGTTATTTTCAAAAATCATTACTCGAGGATGTTCTAAAAATCTATCAACTATACTTATTACCTCAATATTTTCACTCAGTCCCTCAAGTCCAGGAATAAGACAACAAACTCCACGAACAATCAATTGAATTTTTATACCTTGTTGACTTGCATGATATAACTTATCAATCATTTTATAATCAGTTATATTATTAAGTTTTAGTTTAATTCCAGTTTTTTTTCCTTGATTATGCAAAAATATTTCATTATCGATTAATCTATTGATTGCATTGAAGGTGTAGTGAGGTGAAACAATTAAATGTTTGTACTTTTTTAATTTATAACTGACCTCTATAAAATTAAAAACTTTATTTACTTCTTTCATGATCCTTTGATCAGCACTGAATAAAGTATAGTCAGTATAAACTTTTGCAGTTAATTCATTAAAATTACCAGTACTAATAAAACCATACCTTTTCACTTTGCTATTTTCCTCTCTTTCAATAACACAAATTTTAGAGTGTACTTTTAAACCTGGTATTCCAAATGTTATTTGAACTCCAGCAGCCTCCAATTTAGTCGCAAACTGAATATTATTTTTTTCATCAAATCTAGCCTGGAGTTCAATTTGAACAAATACTTTTTTTCCGTTCTTTGCAGCATTAATTAACGAACTGATAACTTGTGAAGATTTTGAAAGCCTATATATAGTAATTTTTATTTTTTTAACTTTTGGATCCAATGCAGCTTCTCTTAAAAATTTGACTAAGTAGGAAAATGAGTGGTACGGGGTAAACATCATATAATCTTTCTTAGAAATTGAATCTAAAATATTTTTACTTAAAGGCAGTCCGGGGATGGTTAAAAAGTTTTGTTTAGGATATAGTAAATCAGGACGATCAAGACTTGGAAACTTCATATAGTCTCTTCTTTGATGGTATCTACCACCTGGAATTATACTCCCATTTAAATTTAGTCCAAGTTTTTTTAGCATAAAAGACAATGTATCATTTGAAATACAACTATCATATACCATCCTGACTGGCTCATTAAACATTCTATCCTTAACACTTTCTGTAATTTTTTCAATATAACTTTTTGATGCATCACCCTCCAGATCTAACTCAGAATCTCTAGTGATTTTTATCATATGACCCTCAATTGATTTATAATTAAAGAAACTAAATATTTTATCAAAATAATATCTAATTAGATCGTCAACTAGCATTACATATTGAATATTATTAATCTTTGGAAGAACTATAAATCTATCAAGAACATTTAAAATTTCAATAATCGCAAATTGTTTATCAACAGACTCATTATTTATACCTTCAAACTCCATTTTAACAACTAGAAAAGCTGTATTATCTGTAAAATCTTGCTCTTTTTCTTTATTTAAAATTACAGTAACTAATTCTGGACTCACATTACTTAAAAAATATTCTCTCAAAAAAGATTCTTGCTCGGGGAGAACTTCATTTTCATTTATAAAATGAATATTTTCTTTCCTTAAATGTTTCTCAATTGAATTCAATATATTGTTACTTTTAGATTGAAGCTCAATAACACGGCTTGTTATTTCCTCAAGTAAATCTTTTGCTTCAGAACCACCTAAAACCTTTTTTCCAGTTTTACCTGACTGAGCAATTCTCTTTACCGTCGCATATCTTACTTGAAAAAATTCATCTAGATTATTTGAAAATATACCTAAAAAACGAATCCTTTCAATAATTGGAACACTAATGTCTGCTGCTTCTTCTAGAACTCTCTCATTGAAATCTAACCAACTATGCTCTCTATTTATAAATCTTTCAGTATTTTTCATTTGAATTATTAATTGGTTTTAAAAGATACTTTTCCAATTCCAATATTCTCCCATTTATTTTCTTTAAAGCTAATTTTTGCCCAAGAAGCTGTTTTTAAATTTTGAATTTTTTTATTTGATAGTTTATTAATTAAATCGGTAAAGGCTGGATTATGACCTACAAAAGTAATATAATCATATTTATTGGAAATTGTTCTTATTGTTTTTTCAATCATTGTTGATGAAAAAGAGTATAATGAGTAATTTATTGAGATTTTATCAACACCAAGATTAGTTTCTCTGGCTAAAATAATTGCTGTATGAACTGCTCTATTAGCATGACTAGTCATAATAATATCAGACTTATTAAACATTTCAGCACTTTCAATTGCAGTTTTGATTATGCTATTTATCCCTTTTAATTTTAGTGGTCTATCAATGTCATCAAAAGGAAAATCCCATGAAGATTTGGCATGTCTCAATAAAATAAGTGTTTTCATTTATGGAGAAAGTCTCTTTTTTATCCATTTATCTTTTATTTTTTCAAATAAAATTCTATCGTGTAAACGATTTTCTCTGCCTTGCCAAAATTCATATGAAATCCCTGAGATTTTAAATCCTCCCCAATTATTGGGTCTTTTGGGTAATTTTGATTTAAAAGTATTTTTTAATTTATTTAATTTATCTTCAAGTATCTCCCTATTTAAAATTACACTACTTTGATTAGAAACAATGGCACCTAATTTACTTCCTAATGGTCTTGATTCAAAGTAGATATCAGAAGAAATATCATCAATTTTAGATGCAAATCCTTTAATAATAATCTGTCTTTCCAAAGATGGCCAAAAAAAACTCATGCAAACTTTTGGATTATTTATAATCTGTTTTCCCTTATTACTATCATAGTTAGTATAAAATACAAACCCCTCTGAGTCAAAAGATTTTAATAAAACAATTCTTGATACAGGAAAACCATCATTACTTATTGTTGAAATATTAAAAGCATTTGGCTCGTCAATTTGTTTATCTAATTGGGCTTCATCAAACCATTTTTTAAAGAACGTAATTGGATCATTTCCAACTGAACCCAAATCTAAAGTTCCTTTTTTGTATACCTTCCTTAAATACCCAATATCTTTTTTCATGTATCTAAATTAATAAAAAAACTAGATGTCATACTTTTTCCCTTGAATAGCTAAAACTACATTATCAAATTCTTTCTTAGCCTGTTCTAAGAATTGATTTTTATCCTTGTACCTAGTAGAAAAATGACCCAACATTAACTTATTTACTTTGGCTAATGAGGCAATTTTTCCTGCTTGTTCGGCAGTACTATGTAAAGTTTTAATTGCTAATTTTTTGTGAGTATTTAAAAATGTAGATTCATGATACAATAAATCAACATTTGTAATTTGATCAACTATAGAAGGGTAAAATGCTGTATCACTGCAAAAAGCATAACTTAATGGCTTTTTTGGAGATAATGTTAAAACATCATTTTTAATTATAAAACCATTAATATCTGAATAATCTTTTCCGTTTTTCAAATTTGAGAGATCACAATCTGGAATATTATATTTTTTCACAGTATCAATATTAATTCTTCTTAAACCTATTTTTTCCTTAAATAAAAAACCATTTGTATAAATCCTATGTTTTAAGGGGATTGTTTCAACTTTTATTGTTGAATTTTCATAAACTATTTCTGATTTAGTATTATTTAATTCGTAAAAAAAAAGCTTATAATTAGTCCAAGAGCCTGATAGTTTCAACTGTAATGTTATTATTTCTTTTATACCCTTTGGACCAAAAATATTTAGGTCAAGACTTCTACCCAAAAGTTTAAATGAATTAATGAGACCAATAAGTCCATAAAAGTGATCTCCATGTAAATGAGAAATAAAAATATTTTTAATTCTAGAAAATTTTATTTTCTCTTCCCTAAGTCTAACTTGAGTTCCCTCACCACAGTCTACTAAAAACATGTTGTTTTTTTGTTCTAAAATTTGTGATGTTGTATGATAGTTGCTTCTTGGTGTAGCTGAGTGACAGCCTAATATAGTAACATTCATAAATTAAAGCTCAGATCTCTATTTATTCTTTCTAATTCAATAAAATCAATAGCCTCATGATATGTAGGAACAAAAATCAAAGACTCATTTATTCCTGATAATTTATTCATTGATTGAACTACATTTATTAAAACCCTATTATTTTTCTGTAATACTTCATTCCAATTAAAAATAATTCTGATTAAATCAGAAGTAATTGAAAAATTTATTTCCAAAATAACATCATAGTTATTATATTTTTTTTTAAAAGAAATTAAATCGAGTGATTTGATAAAATTAAAATTCGGATTTTTAAAATAAATTATTTTATTTTTTTGCTCAATAATCATATTAATTAGTGATATTTTTAATTTTGGAGGCTAATAAATATATTACGGCCATTCTTATAGCAACACCATTTTCAACTTGGTCCAAAATAATTGCGTTTTCTGAATCAGCAACTTCTGATGTAATTTCCACCCCCCTATTTATAGGTCCTGGATGTAATATTGTAATTGGTTTTTTTATTAATTCTAATTTTTCTTTATTTAAACCGTAAAGCTTAAAATATTCTCTTGTTGATGGAAAGAAATTTAAATTCATTCTTTCATTTTGAACCCTTAAAATATTGGCTGCATCACACCATCTTAGGGCTTTAATCAAATCTGTTTCAACTTTTACTTTAAGTGATTTAGAATATTTTGGTAGTAAGGATTTTGGCCCACAAATCATTACTTCTGCTCCCAGAGCTTTCAAAGCAAATATATTTGAAAGTGCCACTCGACTATGAATAATATCACCTATTATTGCAATATGTTTTCCTTTTAGATCGCCAAATTTTTCTCTTAAAGAAAAACAATCTAACAATGCTTGCGTGGGATGTTCATGGGTGCCATCTCCAGCATTAATAATTTGAGAATTAATATTCTCTGATAAAAACTTAGCTGAGCCAGGGTGAGGATGTCTTATTACTATCATGTCAACTTTCATTGCTAAAATATTATTAACTGTATCAACCAGAGTTTCACCCTTAGAAATTGAAGATTGTGAAGCTGAAAAATTAACTACATCGGCACTCAGTCTCTTTTCTGCTAATTCAAAAGATAATTTTGTTCTTGTGCTGTTTTCAAAAAATAAATTTGCTATTGTTATGTCCCTTAGACTTGGAACTTTTTTTATTGGACGATTTATTACTTCTTTAAATCGATTTGCAGTGTTAAAAATTAGTTCAAAATCATTATTTGTTAAATTTTCTACACCTAAAAGGTGATTAACAGTAAGTTCATCCATTGGTTTTATTTTTCAATATATACACAATCTTTTCTCATTTTAGATTTCCATTCCACTCTTACTTTATCTCCTTCTAAAGCATCAATCTGGACCCCAAGATAATCTGGCTGAATTGGAAGATGTCTTGAAAATCTACGATCAATTAAAACTAGTAATTCGATTATTGATGGTCTTCCAAAATAATCAATAGCGGTTAAAGCAGATCTAATACTTCTTCCTGTATAGAGGACATCATCAATTAACACAATTTTTTTTCCCTCAACTTCAAAATTTAATTCTGTAGGTCTAGCAGAATGGATCTTTTCTGATCTTCTAAAATCATCTCTATAGAATGTTGTATCTAATTTCCCAACTTTTAGATCATGAACCCCATATTTATCTTTTAATAAAAAAACAATTCTATCAAGTAAGAAAACTCCTCGAGGCTGAAGTCCAATTAACACAGTCTCAGAAAAATCACCATGAAACTCAAGTAGTTGGCATGTCAATCTATTCAATAAAACATTAATTTTTAAACTATCAAGTAAAACCTTATTAGACATATTAAATTTAATAGTATCAAAAATACCAAATTAATATATTAGAAAAAAAAACCACTTCCTTGAGGAAGTGGTTAAAGCTTAAAATAATAAATTTTGTATTATTTATCATCCATTTGCTGTTTTAAATCAGCTAAAACATCTAGATCTCCTAATGTTGTTTTTTCACTATTAGATGCTTTTATTTTTTTTGAAACTTTTGATAGATTTTTTCGTTCTTGTTCTTTAAAGACAGAGGTGTGTGAAGCAACAACACGCTTAAACTCTTTGTTAAATTCAATTATTTTAAATTTAGCTTCTTCTCCTTTTGATAAATTTGATCCGTCTTCCTTTACGATATATCTTGAAGGTACAAAGGCTATGACATCATCATTAAATTTGATGGTTGCTCCTTTATCAACAATTTCAGAAATAGATGCATTATGAACTGTATCCAAACCAAATTCTTTTTCATAATTATCCCATGGATTATCTTTAGTTTGTTTATGACCTAGACTAAGTTTTCGTCCTTCAACATCTAATTCAAGAACAACAACATCAATTTTATCACCAAGTGCAAGCATTTCTGACGGATGTTTTATTTTTTTTGTCCAAGACAAATCTGAAATATAAACTAAACCATCAATTCCTTCCTCTAATTCAATAAAAACACCAAAATTTGTAAAATTTCTTACAATACCTTTATGTTTAGATTTAAGGGGGTATTTATCAGTTATATCAGTCCATGGATCTGGGGTTATTTGTTTAATACCCAGTGACATTTTTCTGGAATCTTTATCTAAAGTTAAAACTATCGCTTCAACTTCATCTCCGACTTTTACAAAATCTTGTGCAGATCTAAGATGAGTTGACCATGACATTTCAGAAACATGAATCAACCCCTCTACACCTTCTTCAATTTCTATAAAAGCTCCGTAATCGGCAATTACAACTACTTTACCTTTTACCTTCTCACCTTCCTTAACGGATTCACTTATATTGTCCCATGGATGAGAACTTAATTGTTTCAATCCTAACTGAATTCTTGACTTATTATCGTCAAAATCGAGAATAACAACATTTAGTTTTTGGTCTAATTCCAGAATCTCATTTGGATGATTAATTCTACTCCATGACAAATCAGTTATATGAATCAATCCATCTACACCACCTAAGTCAATAAACACACCATAAGAAGTTATATTCTTGACAGAACCTTCGAGAACTTGACCTTTTTCCAATTGGCCAATAATTTCTTTTTTCTGTTCCTCAATGTCAGACTCGATAAGTGCTTTATGAGAAACCACAATATTTTTAAATTCATGATTGATTTTAACCACTTTGAACTCCATTGTTTTATCTACATATTGATCATAATCTCTAATGGGTTTTACATCAATTTGAGAACCTGGTAAAAAAGCTTCAATTCCAAAAACATCAACAATCATTCCTCCTTTAGTTCTGCATTTCACAAAACCATTGACGACCTCTCCTTTATCATGAGCGTGATTCACTCTGTCCCATGCTTTTATAACTCTTGCTTTACGATGAGATAAAACTAACTGACCAGTTTTATCCTCTCGAAGATCAACAATAACTTCAACTTTGTCGCCAACTTTCAAATCAGGATTATATCTAAACTCATTAAGCGATATAACACCCTCTGATTTTGCATTTATATCAATTATTGCTTCTCTATCAGTCATATAAACGACTTCACCTTCAATAACATCATCATCTGCAGTATCTACGAAATTATCTTTAACTAAAGATTCAAATTCTTTTAGCTGACCATCTTCAATTACATCAATACCCTCCTCATAATTGTGCCAATTGAAATTAGCGAGAAAATCTTGTGGTGAATCTTGATGTGTTTTTGGATTAGGATCTTTAATTTCATCTTCTTGATGCAAAACTTGATCTTTCTTTTGAGTAGCTTTTTTGGCCATCATAAATTTTTTTGTATACTAAGCTTTGGGTTCTTTATCAATTGAAAGCTTTAGTAGTGGTTTATAATTATGTTAAAACCCTTAACAATTTTGGATTGCAAATTTACATAAAAAAACATCACATCTAATAATTTATGTGTAAAATTTAAAGCTTGTAAGTATTTTTGAATGAAAACATTAATTATTTTAAGAAATCCCGATTTGATTAACTTTGGATTGTTTAATAAACAAAAATGAAAGAGCTTAAATACTTAAACAAGTATCTATTAAGATATAAAAGAAAATTACTTTTTGGTTTTTTTATAACTGTAGTTGCAAGAATATTTTCGCTGATTGCACCAAGATTAATTGGAAATTCTCTTAGTGCAGTAGAAAAATTCCTAAATAAGTCAAATATGGATATCATAATGTTAAAAGAAATATTATTGACTAATATTTCTATAATTATAGCAACTGCGTTAGCTTCAGGTTTTTTTACATTTCTAATGAGACAATCAATAATAAATGTATCAAGATATATTGAATTTGATTTAAAAAATGAAATTTTTATTCATTACCAGAGTTTAAGTCAAAATTTCTATAAAAACAATAGAACAGGAGATCTTATGAACAGAATAAGTGAAGATGTTGGAAAAGTAAGAATGTATTTTGGTCCAGCAATAATGTATAGTATCAATACAATCTCTCTTTTCATAATTGTTATATCCTATATGGCGTCTGTTGACCCTAAACTTACCCTCTATACAATACTTCCTTTGCCAATATTATCCTTTTTAATATTCAAACTCAATAAAGCAATACATAAAAGGAGTACTAAAGTTCAAGAGATGTTATCAAAATTATCTTCATTTACACAAGAAATATTTTCAGGAATCAACGTAATTAAATCATACAATTTATCATCAAGAATACTCTCAAAATTCATTCATCTATCAGAAGTCTCAAAAGATAAAAACATGAGTCTTGTTATTCTTCAGGCCTGGTTCTTTCCATTAATGCTACTTTTAATTGGCGTATCAAATTTAATTGTCATTTTGATTGGAGGAAAACAATACTTAAATGGAGAAATTGAAATTGGAATTCTTGCAGAATTTATAATCTATGTAAATATGCTTACTTGGCCAGTAACTGTCGTTGGTTGGTTAACTTCGATTATTCAACAAGCGGAAGCTTCTCAAAAAAGAATTAATGATTTTCTAAAGGAAATTCCAAAAATTAAAAGTGGTAGTAGCAATAATAAAATTAAAAATGGGAGTGTAGAATTTAAAAATGTAACACTTGTTTATCCAGAAACTAACATAAAAGCTTTAGACAATGTTTCATTTAAAATTAAAAACAATGAAACAATTGGTGTTTTAGGTGAAGTTGGTTCTGGTAAAACATCTTTATTTGAATTAATAACAAGATTATATGATCCAAATTATGGTAATATTTATATTGATGGATTAGATTTAAAATCATACAAACTAGGGGAACTAAGAAAAAAGATAGGATATGTAACTCAAAATCCATTTTTATTTTCTGAATCAATAATTAATAATATCAAATTTGGGAAAAAAAACTCATCATTAGAAGAAATCAAAAGTGCCGCAAGTTTGGCATCTATTGATGATGAAATTCAAAAATTTAAATTTCAATATAATACTATTTTAGGTGAAAGAGGAATAACTCTTTCTGGAGGACAAGTTCAAAGAATTTCAATAGCTAGAGCTCTTATAAAACAACCCAAAATCATTTTACTTGATGACTGCCTTTCATCAGTTGATACTGATACAGAAGAAATAATAATAAAAAATTTAAATAAGTATTCTGAAAATAAAACAACAATCATAATAAGTCACAGAATATCATCAATAAAATCAGCGGACAATATTATGGTTCTTAAAAATGGTAGATTAATTGAATTTGGGGTGCACAAAAAGCTTGTTGAAAATAAAGGCTATTATAACGAGATATATGAAAAGCAACAAACTGAAAAAAAAAAATAATTTGCTATGTTTAATAATTTATTGCATTTTTGACAAAACATTTAAAACACAAGTATGTTTGCAGAGGGAGAGCATAAAGAAATATCATCTAAAATTCAGAGAGCTGGAAGAAGAACCTACTTTTTTGATGTAAGAGAAACAAAAGCAGGTGATTATTACCTAACAATCACAGAAAGTAAAAAATTTACAAATGATGATGGAACTTTTCATTTTAAAAAACATAAAATATATTTATACAAAGAAGATTTTTCCGAGTTTAAGCAAAACTTTGAAGAAATGACTAATTTTATTATTAGTGAAAAAGGCTCTGAAGTAATTAGTGAGAGGCATCAAAAAGACTATTCTCCCGAAAAACCTGTATCTGAAAATCAAAATTCCGAGTTTTCTGACGTTGATTTTGATGAAGTATAGATTTTGAATTTATGTATATTTTCATAAATATTAAAACAAAATTTTATCTATCCTCCGATTGGAAATAAGTATCCTAATTATTTTAATTTAAAAGGAATAGTCCATATGAATAAAAGGAAAGATATTAGTGAAAAATAAGCTATAAAATTTAATTTATTGAAATTTTTATTAAACGATAGTAAAGTTATTTATAAATTATATTTTTTTCATAGCAGTCATTGATTCTCGTAAATCATATCCTATTATTTCTATTGGATGAAATCGGATCGCCTCATTAATAGATATTAATTTTTGATTATCTAAATAATTATCACCCTTCTTATAACTTTTTCCAATAACATCAGTTGATATATTACTCATAAAGTCTTTTAGTAGGGGTTTTGCTGCGTGATCAAATAAGTAACAGCCATACTCTGCTGTATCAGAAATCACTCGATTCATCTCAAATAATTTCTTTCTTGAAATTGTATTGGCAATAAGAGGTGTTTCATGCAGTGATTCATAATAAGCCGATTCTTCCTTAATTCCAGCATCAACCATTGTATCGAAAGCTAACTCAACTCCTGCACGAACAAAAGCTACCATTAAAACTCCATTATCAAAATACTCTTGATCATTAATTTTTTTTATTGAGGGAATTGTTTTTTCAAAAGCAGTCTCAGCTGTATAAGCTCTCCATTTTAATAAATTTTCGTCGTTATTAGCCCAATCTTCCATCATTGTTTTTGAAAAATAACCTGAAATAATATCATCCATATGTTTATTAAATAAAGGAGTTAAAATTTTTTTCAATTCTTCTGAAAGTTCAAAAGCCTTTAACTTTGCAGGATTAGATAATCTATCCATCATATTTGTAATACCTCCATGCTTTAGAGCCTCAGTAATTGTTTCCCAGCCGTATTGAATTAATTTTGATGCATATGAAGGTTCAATTCCCTCAGAAATCATTTTATCAAAACACAAGATACTTCCTGTTTGTAAAACACCACAAAGTATTGTTTGTTCACCCATTAAATCTGATTTAACTTCCGCAACAAACGAAGATTCCAATACACCAGCTCTATGACCTCCTGTAGCAACAGCATAAGCTTTGGCTTGATCTAAACCTGATGCTTGAGGATCATTTTCTGGATGTACGGCAATTAATGTTGGAACTCCAAAACCTCTTTTAAATTCTTCTCTTACCTCGGACCCTGGACATTTTGGAGCTACCATAATAACTGTGATATCCTTTCTTATTTTTATTCCCTCTTCAACAATATTAAAACCATGTGAATAAGATATGGTTGAATTTTTTTTCATTAATGGCATTATAGCATTAACTACAGATGTATGATTTTTATCTGGAGTCAGATTAATAACTAAATCAGCATCTGGAATCATCTCATCATAATTTCCGATATCAAAATTGTTTTCACTTGCATTAATAAATGAAGTTCTTTTATTATCTATCGCTCCTTGTCTCAGAGCATATGAAATTTTTAAGCCAGAGTCTCTCATATTTAAACCTTGATTTAAACCCTGTGCCCCGCAACCAACAATAACAATATTTTTATTTTTTAAAACTGAAACACCCTTTGAAAACTCAGATGAGCTCATAAACCTACACTTACCTAATTGATCTAATTGTTGTCTTAACGATAGTTCATTAAAATAATTTGCCATAATTTTTATTTGTTTTTATTAAAAGTATTTAGTAATTCTGATATTTTCATTTTTGATTTTGTAACTGATATTCTTCCTGATCTTACAAATTGAAGTAATCCATACTCAACTAGATTCTTTCTTAACTCTTCAGTTTCATGGCGAAAACCAGTTTTTTCAATAACAAAATATTCAGGAGATACAGTCACTATATTTGCATGACTTTTTTTAATCACATTCTGAATATGTCTCTCTTCAAAAAGAGAACTAGACTTCACTTTATATAGGGCAGATTCTTGAAAAATTGTCTCTTCATCAGTATGGTAAAAAGCTTTTATCACATCAACCTGTTTTTCTATTTGAAGAATAATTTTTTTTATCTTATTGGGATCAATATTTACAACAATAATAAATCTAAAAACATTTTCTATTTCTGATAAAGAAGTAGAAAAACTTTCAATGTTAATGTGTCTCTTAAGAAATATAGCAGAAATTCTATTTAATAAACCAACGTTATTTTCTGAATAAATTGATATGGTATATGTTTCTTTTAAATTCATATTTTACGATAATCTTATGTCAGAAACTGATGCACCTGTTGGAATCATTGGAAAAACATTATCTTCTTTTTCAACACATATCTCTAAAAAGTAAGGTTTGTCGGTAGATAACATTCTAGACACAGCTTTATCTAACTGATTTCTTTTAGTCACTCTTTCAGCATCTATAAAATAACCTTTTGCAATAGTAACAAAGTCAGGATTAACCATTTCAGTTGAAGCATATCTTTTATCAAAAAACATTTGTTGCCATTGCCTAACCATTCCTAAAAAATCATTATTTAAAACAACAATTTTAACAGCAGTTTTTGTTTGAAAAATTGTTCCAAGTTCTTGAATTGTCATTTGATATCCACCATCACCTATAATGGCAATTACTTCACGATCAGGTGCCCCCATTTTAGCACCAATAGCTGCGGGTAAAGCAAAACCCATAGTTCCTAAACCACCAGATGTAATATTACTCTTTGATTTGATAAAACTAGCATACCTACATGCAACCATTTGATGTTGACCAACATCAGTAACTATTACTGCATCCCCATTGGTATAATTATTTATTGTTTTAATTGACTCTCCCATTGTAAGTCCTTCTTTTGTCGGATATAAATCACTTTTAATAACTTCTTTTTCTTCAATTTCCATTAAAGAATCAAATCGATTTATCCATGAATCATGTTTTCTTTTTTTAATCAATGGGATGATTTTTGTTAAACTATCCTTACAATTTCCTAGAATAGGTATATCTGCAAAAACATTTTTATTGATTTCAGCTGGATCAATTTCAAAGTGGATTACTTTTGCCTGTTTAGCATAAGTTTCTAAATTTCCTGTAACTCTATCATCAAATCTCATTCCAATGGCAATCAAAACATCACACTCATTAGTCAAAATATTTGGACCATAATTTCCATGCATACCAACCATACCTTTGTTTAAAGGGTGTGATGTAGGTAAGGCTGATAAGCCTAGGATTGTCCATACAGCAGGGATTCCAGAAATATCAACAAACTGTTTAAACTCAGCCTCTGCATGACCTAAAATAATTCCTTGGCCCCAAACAATCATTGGTTTATTTGAATTATTAATTATTTCAGCAGCATTTTTTAAAGAATTCATATCAACATCAATAACAGGATTGTAACTTCTTATACCGATACAGTACTCGTAATTAAAAATAAATTCTTCAAATTGAGCATCTTTAGTTATATCAATAAGTACAGGACCTGGTCTACCTGATTTAGCAATATAAAAAGCTTTTGATAAAATTTCTGGTATTTCATTAGCCCTTGTAATTTGATAATTCCATTTGGTAACAGGTGTTGAAATTCCAATTATATCAGTTTCTTGAAATGCATCTGAACCTAATAAATGAGAAGCAACCTGACCAGTAATGCAAACCATTGGGGTTGAATCAATTTGTGCATCAGCAATTCCTGTAACTAGATTAGTTGCACCAGGTCCAGATGTAGCCATTGCAACTCCAACTTTTCCTGAAGTTCTAGCATATCCCTGGGCTGCATGAGCAGCTCCTTGTTCATGTCTGGTTAATACATGTTGTAAAGTATCTTGAAATTTATATAATTCATCATAAATTGGCATTATTGCTCCACCTGGATAACCATAAATTAAATCTACTCCCTCGGCCAATAAGCACCTTATAACAGCTTCAGCTCCAGAAATTTTATTTGATTTATTATTTTTCATATTTTAACTTTCATCTGTTACGCAGCCATTCGATGCATTGCTTACACTTTTTATATATTTATATAAAACACCTTTATTAAATTTGAATTCTGGTTGAACCCATTTTAACTTTCTAGTTTCCAGTACTTTATCAGCCAAGTCAACATCAATAGTATTAGATTCTGCATCAATAGTAATGATATCTCCATCTTTGATAAGCGCAATTGAACCACCTTCTTGAGCCTCCGGAACTATATGTCCAACTACAAAACCATGAGTGCCTCCAGAGAACCTTCCATCAGTTATTAAAGCAACATCCTTTCCAAGACCCGCTCCCATTATTGCTGCAGTTGGTTTAAGCATTTCGGGCATACCTGGCCCACCTTTTGGACCTTCATATCTAATGACTATAACATCACCTTTTTTTACACTTCCTGAATAAATTCCATGGTTTGCTTCATATTCTCCATCAAATACTTTGGCTGGTCCCTTAAAAATAAGGCCTTCTTTGCCAGTAATTTTCGCAACAGATCCATTCGGAGCCAAATTACCTTTTAAAATTCGAATATGACCACTAGACTTAATTGGGTTGCTTAAAGGTCTAATTATATCCTGCCCTTTTTTAAGGGGTGGTATCTTTTTCAAATTTTCTTCAAGTGTTTTACCAGTAACAGTTATACATTCTCCAAATAACATTTTATTTTCTAGCATATATTTTAAAACCGCTGGAACACCACCTATTAAATGAAGATCTTTCATTAAATATTTACCACTGGGTTTTAAATCAGCAAGAAAAGGAGTTTCATCACTAATACGTTGAAAATCATCAATTGTTAAATCAAGATTGGCAGCCTTCGCAATTGCTAGAAAATGAAGTACTGAATTAGTTGAACCTCCAAGAACAGATATTAACCTTAAGGCATTCGTTATTGATTTTTTTGTAATAATGTCTAATGGCTTTATATCTTTTTGCATAAGATTATATAATGAACTACCAACCTGTTTACATTCGGAAATTTTATTTTTACTTATTGCAGGGTTTGATGAATTATAAGGCAATGACATACCTAAAGCCTCTATGGCCGATGCCATGGTATTTGCGGTATACATTCCTCCACATGCTCCTGCACCTGGACAAGCCTTTTGGATAATATTTCTATATTCCTTTTCGTCAATTGTTCCGGCCACTTTTTCTCCCCATGCTTCAAAAGCAGAAACAACATCTAATTCTTTACCATTATGACAACCCGAAGATATAGTCCCTCCGTAAAAAAGAATACTTGGTCGATTTAATCTTATCATTGCTATTAGTGCACCAGGCATATTTTTATCACAACCAACCACTGTTGTGACTGCATCGTAAGACATAGCTTGAACAACAGTTTCAATTGAATCGGCAATTATATCTCTTGAAGGAAGTGAAAACCTCATGCCAGGGGTTCCCATAGAAATACCATCACTTACCCCAATAGTATTAAAAATTAGTCCAATCATATTTTTCTCGCTTTCTATACCTTTTTTTATATGAATAGAAAGGTCATTCAAATGCATATTGCATGGATTTCCTTCGTATCCTGTGCTTGCAACACCAATTATAGGCTTTTGAAAATCTTCGTTAGTTAACCCAATTGCATGCAACATAGCTTGAGCTGCAGGCTGGGATGAGTCTTGGGTAACTTGATGACTAAACTTATTTAAATTCATAGAATTAAATAAACTAAATTAAGTAGAACTACTTATTTTAAAAAATATATTAATAAAACAAATTATATTCAAAATGATTTATTTAATAGTAAATAATTGATTATCAAATATTTTAATAAAAAAAAAGCTGGGATTCAAATCAATATATATAAACTAATTAAAAATTACTCATCTTTGCATCAAAATTAAATTTCGTGTCAAGTTTAAAATTAATTTATGCAAGAAAAATCTGTTAGTGAAGCAATTTATTTTAGAAGATCTGTTCGCATCTATGACCCAACAAAACTAATTGAAACTGAAAAAGTAAAAAAATGTATAGACCAAGCAATGTTATCCCCATCGAGTAGCAACATGCAACTTTGGGAGTTTCATCATATTATATCTGAAGATTTCAAAAATAAAATTTCAAAATATTGCTTTAATCAACCTGCAGCAAAAACTGCAAAACAACTTGTTGTCGTAGTGGTTAGGAGAGACTTATGGAGAAATAGATTAAGCTCAAATATAAGAAATATAAAATCTACATTTTATAAAACAGAAAAAATTGAAAGTAGTAAACAAGAAAAAAAAGCACTGTACTACTATCAAAAACTAGTTCCACTTATTTATTCTGACTTTATTGGTATAAAAGGCTTTTTTAAAAAAATTTATGTTAAAATATTTGGAATTTTTAAACCAATGTATCGAGAGGTAAGTTCGGGAGATGTTAGAGTTATTACTCATAAAAGTGCTGCACTAGCAGCTCAATCATTTATGATAAGTATGGCTGCAATTGGATATGACACATGTCCGATGGAAGGATTTGATTCTAAAAGAATAAAAAAACAATTAAACCTACCCTCTGCTTCTGAAATAAGTATGATTATAGGTTGTGGAATTAGAAAAAATAATGGGGTATATGGAGAAAGATTTAGAGTTCCATCAAGTGATACATACCATGTTCACTAACTTAAATCTAATTAATTTTCCTGTTGCAAATTGTGATATTTTAGATTGAGAATCCTCTGTCACTTGTAATATTCTAGGATAACCTCCCGTGACTTGTCCATCTCTCATTACAACTAACAAATCACCTTTCGGGGTTAATTGGACTGTTCCAGGCATAACAGATGTACTTAATAATGAAATTTTATTTTTAAGATCAATTCCTGATAAAACATAAGCCATTCGATTATTTGAGCCAATTTTAAACTCTGAATTTAATATTTTATTTTTTAAACTATTTTCAATTTTATCCCAAAATGGCCCTTTATAAACTTCTATTGTTTGATTAAAATCAAGTTTTTTTATTTTAATTTTTTTACGTTCTAAATTTCTATTATTTGTATTTATTAAAAAATTTTGACCTTTTTTAATAGTGGAATCAATAGTGATTGGATGATATTGAGAATAGCTTCCAAACACTTTTTCAGGAAATATTCCTCCACCAAAACCAATATAATTACGAAACCCTTTTTTAACAACTCCAATCTCTAAAATATCTCCTAGTTCACAGTGAAAAGATTTATTTAACTCAACAGGGTTGCCATTTTTGTAAATTGAAACATCAGCTCCAGTAACAGCAACAATACATGAACTTGAAAATAATATTTTTGGCCCCTTTAGGGTAGACTCAAGTACTGCCTCATTAGAAGAATTGCCAACTAATTTATTGGCATTTGTAAATGAGTTGTAATCCATCGGCCCAGATACTGGGAAACCCATTTCTCGATATCCATATCGACCTAAATCCTGTATTGATGTATAGTATCCTGGATCTATAATTTTAATAAATGATTTCAAAATATGATGACTTGGGTATTTTATTTAAATTACAAAAATTCTCAATTTCAATTTTATATTCTTTAAGAGAAATAGAATTGAACTTTATTTTATCACCTGGTAAAATAAAACAAGGTGGATTACTTTCTCTTTTAAAAAAAGAATAATAAGTCTTTCCAATTCTATTCCATCCACCGGGGCTTAGTTGAGGATAAATTCCAACGTAGGAATCTCCAACAGCTAAAGTACCAGTGTCAACAGATTTTACTGGAGTCATTTTTCTTGGAATATGAAGTCTATTAGGAAGCCCAGTCGAATAAAAAAACCCAGGCAAGAAACCGTAATGATGAACTTCAAATTCACATTTTACAAATTCTTTAATATATAAATCAAATGCTAATAAATTTCCTTTATTATGATTTAATAAATCTTCAGAGAATATGTGATCAAAACATATAGGGATTTCCCAAGAACTTCTAATTATATTTTGTTTTTTTAAAGCAAACTCTTTTATCCATAAGATTATTTTTTTAGTTTCAAATGAACTAGGTTTTTGTTTAAAAAAAATAGTTATTTCAGAAAATGAATAAACAACATCATATATTATATTTTGAAATTCTTTTTTTAAAGAAATACATAATTGAGATTTCCAAGCTACAGAACCTTTTTTAGAAATTTCATTTTTTAAATCTATTACAATAGTCTTACATCCAAAATTAAAATAGTTCATATAAAAATTATTGAATTTGCTCCTCATTTAATATCTCATGCATTTTATAAATAAATTTATCAGACATTAATGAGTCACTATGAAGGCAAATGCTATCAAATAAAACATTTCTGAACAAATGATTAGAAACTCTTATCTTCCCTTTAAGCAAGTGTTTTAAATTAGCCGAAAACTCAGTAATATCAGTAATCATTGAATTTGCATTTTTTCTTGGAATTAAGTTTAAATATTCATCATATCTTCTATCAGAGAAAATTTCTTTCAAAACTCTAAAATTCATCTTTTCTGCATCATTTATTATCGATTTTGAAGCAGGTAAGATTAAATAGTTAATTTCTGAGAATTCATTCAATACTTCAAAATAAGCAGTTGTTAATTTCTGATTGTGAATTAAATCATTATATAGAGCACCGTGGGCTTTACAATGGTGCCAATCTAATTTGAAATAATTAAGTGCTTTTTTAAAATTTAATAGTTGATCATGAATAGATTTTTGAAATTTATTCAAATCCATTTTTATAGAAACTCTTCCAAAATTAGTTTTATCAGGATAAGATGGATGTGAACCAACATTTACTCCATATTTATAAGCTAATCTAATTGTCTTCTTTATAGTACTAATTGATCCATAATGACCTCCAACTGCAATACTACAGCTATTTATTATGGACATAAATAGTTCATCTCTTTTTCCGCCTTCACCTAAATCAACATTAATTTGCATCAATTCTAAAGAAATTATAACATTTTAAAATACTAAATTAGAAACTTAAGAGATAGTATAATAAAAAAAATAAATAATAATAAGAGTCCAGTAAAACGAATTTTAATCATTCTTGAGTCATTTTTCTTAGGGAAACATAATATGCATATAAATAGAGCTACTCCAGGTAATAAAAGTCCATTTGCAATTTGAGCTGATTTAATTAATTCTATTGGATTATAGTCCAAAACAGAAAAGAGTAAGCCAATTGTAACAATAAATATAGTTGTTGCTTTTTTTAAAAGTTTTGATTTTGGATACTTAATAAAAGATTCCTCAACAACAAATCCAGCGGCAATTGGAGCAGTTATTGCTGAACTTATGCCTGCGGCAAAAATACCAATTGAAACTAAAACTTGAGAACTTTCTCCATATAAGTTTTTTAATGAATCTCCCAAATCATTTATTGAAGATATTTGATTAATATTAGCACCAGATGCAGCAACAACAATAGCAGATGATATAATACCCCCCATGCAAACAGAAATAATAGTATCTCGCCTTAAATATGAAATTTGGAGTTTATCTAAATCTTTTTTTACTAAAGCAGCATGCAAAAACAAATTATATGGAACAATTGTAGTCCCAAGAAGAGCAACAATAGTACCCCATTTTTCAGGACTCCATTTTGGAATTAAGAATCCTTTTATTAATTCCAGAATATTTGGACTTGTTAAAAAGGCAGCAAATAAAAATGATATACTCATTAACAAAACTGCAATTAATAATATATTTTTTAGTAGTCTATTATTTTCTTTCCAGATTAAAGAAATAATTATTAGTGCAATAAAAATATATGAGTAAAACTTTATTGATTCTGAAATATTAAAAGAAGATAAATCAATAAGGTTTTTTAAACCAATATATGCACCTGATATATTCCCTGCCTCAAAAGCACTATTCCCTATAAAAATTGTAATTAAAATCCATCCAACAAAAAAAAATTTAAAAATAGAATTACTTAATTTATTGTTAAATAATTCGACCAAACCTTGTTTTGATTTAAAACTAATATTAGCAACGGTATTTTGAAAAAAAATTGTTATTAAACAGGATAGAAGAATTGCCCACAACAATTCATATCCAAAATCTACTCCAGCAGTTGCACAAACTGTTAAGCTACCTGGACCAATAAAAGCAGCAGTAATAATAATTGCTGGACCAGGTCTAAATAAAAAGCTTTTCATTTAAAACGGTGTGTCTTCATCTGAAATATTATCATATGATTCACCAAACGCTTCATTTGCATTTGGTATGTTTTTATCTGAAAATGAATTGTTTTCAGAATTAATTTTTGATTGGTACTCAGAGGAAGAATCAAACTCTGAAAGATTTTCAAATTTACCGAGGTGGGCTTGAAACTTAAGTCTAATATTATCTAAACCACCGTTTCTATGTTTTGAAACAATAAACTCAGCTTGGCCATCAGATGGGCTTCGTTCTTCATCGTCCCATTCGTCAATTCCATAATATTCTGGACGATATATAAATGAAACTATATCTGCATCCTGCTCAATAGCTCCTGACTCTCTCAAGTCTGAAAGCTGAGGTCTTTTTGTTCCTCCTCTGGTCTCAACTGCTCTTGATAGTTGAGATAATGCAATTACAGGGGTATCCAATTCTTTAGCAAGAGCTTTTAAATTTCTTGATATGGTTGATATTTCTTGTTCTCTATTACCTGATTTATTATTAGTTGCAGCAGTCATTAATTGAAGATAATCAATAACAATTAGTTTAATTCCATGAAGTCTAGAAAGCCTTCTAGCTTTGGCCCGAAGCTCAAATATTGATAAAGATGGAGAATCATCTATATACAAGGGTGCTTTTTCTAGGTCACTGACCTTAACATTTAACTGTTGCCATTCGTGTTGAGCTAATTTTCCAGTTCTGAGTTTTTCAGATGAAAGACCAGTTTCAGCAGAGATTAGTCTTGTGATAAGCTGAACTGATGACATTTCTAAAGAAAAAAATGCCACTGGTAATTGTCTACCAACAGCAATATTTCTTGCCATTGACAATGTTAATGCTGTTTTCCCCATTCCTGGTCTTGCAGCAATAATTATTAAATCACTAGGTTGCCAACCAGATGTCAATTTATCAAGCTCTTCAAAACCACTACTAATACCACTTAACCCTTCTTGATTACCAATATCTTCAATTTTCTTTTTAGCTTGAATAACGAGGTTTTGGGCAGAAGTAGCGGATCTTTTAATGTTTCCTTGAGTTACATCATAAAGTTTGGACTCAGCTTCATCAAGAAGTTCTAAAACATCAGTAGAATCCTTATATGATTTTTCAATTATTTCACTCGAAATTTTAATTAAGCTTCTTTGAATATATTTTTGTAAAATAATTCTTGCATGAAATTCTATATGAGCAGAACTAGCAACTTTTTGAGTTAATTGAACTAAATAAAAGTCTCCTCCAACAGCCTCAAGTCTTCCTGCCTTTTTTAAAGCAGATGAGACAGTTAATAAATCAATTGGATTGGTTGATTCAAATAACAATAAAATTTCTTCAAAAATATATTGATGAGCAGTTTTATAAAAAGACTCAGGCTGTAATATGTCAATTACCTCGTCAACTCCTTTTTTATCAATAAGCATTGCACCCAAAACAGCTTCCTCAAGATCTAAAGCTTGAGGAGGTAACTTGCCTTGTTGAAGATTCACAACAGTAGAATCTTGTTTAATTGTTTTGAAAAAAGGTTTTTTATCTTCCATAAATCAAATGTAAGTTTCAAAAACCGAAAGAATGATATTTTTTTAAATCAAATTTAAACAGTTAGTAAGTTAATAACTTGCAAAAGTTGTTGATAATTAAAAATTATTTCTTTTCATCAAAAAAAACACCCATTTTTAAAAACTTATTTCTTCGAGCATCAATTCTCATTTTTGATTCCATTTTGTTTAATTTTTGAAAAGAATTAAGAATTTCTTTTTTTACTGAATTGAAAGTTTTTTTGCGATCATAATGAGCTCCGCCCAAAGGTTCTTTTATAATTTTATCGATAAGCTTTGCCTTTAACATATCATGAGGGGTCAATTTAAGTACATCAGCAGCAGTTTCTTTATAATCCCAACTTCTCCATAAAATTGAAGAACATGACTCTGGGGAGATAACAGAATACCAGGTGTTTTCAAGCATAAAAACTTTATCTCCTACACCGATACCTAGAGCACCTCCAGAAGCTCCCTCACCAATAATAATTACAATTACAGGGACTTTGAGAGACATCATGCTAATTATATTTTTTGCAATAGCTTCTCCTTGACCCCTTTCTTCAGCTTCAAGACCTGGAAAAGCTCCAGGAGTGTCAACTAGGGATACAATAGGAATGTTAAACTTTTCTGCAGAGTGCATTAGTCTTAATGCTTTTCTATAACCTTCAGGATTAGCCATGCCAAAATTTCTATACTGTCTAGTTTTAGTGTTATAGCCTTTTTGAGTACCAATAAACATAAAAGATTGGTCATCAATTTTACCCAAACCTCCAATCATAGCTTTATCATCTCCAATATTTCTATCACCATGAATTTCAAGAAATGAATCATTTGTCAAAGCTTGGATATAATCTAGTGTATAGGGCCTGGAAGGATGTCTTGACAGTTGAACTCTTTGCCATGCTGTTAAATTTGAATAAATTTTTTCTTTGGTTAAATGCAACTTAGTTTCTAAAAGTTCACATGTATCACTAACATCAACTGCACTTTCACTCCCAATATCCTTACATTTTTTTATTTGTTGATGTAGATCTTTTATCGGCTCTTCAAAGTCTAAATATTCCATATTTATAAAAAAAGATATTACAAATGTAATTTGTTTTCATTTAATTTTTCTATTCTAATCTTACGTTTATCAAAACTATCTAAAAAAATTGCAATTAAAATTACAATTAAACCAATATAAAAATCAAAACTCATTAATTCACTTTCACCAAAAAATAATAGTGATAAACAAATAGCGTAAACTGGTTCTAAATTTATTATAATCATAAAAGAAAAAGGGGATAGATTTCTCATAACTTTAACAGATCCCACATGAGCATAGGCAGTGCAAATAGATCCTAAAATTATTAATAAAATAAAATCTTTGTTGCTAAAATCAAATATTGTATAAAAATAATCTAAATTAAATAGCATATAAATTGAAATAGCAAACCAACCAAAAAATAGTTCATAAAAAGTAATTGTAATAG
>MDTC01276015.1_pt1 | contig 30676 bp, 32 predicted proteins | sample 811181 | NCBI WGS metagenome assembly MDTC01 (sample SAMN05326644, study PRJNA326480) | marine metagenome | isolation source: seawater | place: Pacific Ocean: North | collected 2011 | reverse complement strand
TCGAGATTGGGGGTTCGCTGGTGATTACGTTGAAGGAATGTGGTTAATGATGCAGCATGATAAACCTGATGACTGGGTATTAGCAACAGGAGAAACACACTCAGTTAAAGAGTTTGCAAAGTTAGCTTTTGAAGCAGTAGGTTTAAATTGGGAAGATTTTATAACAACTTCAGAAAAATATTACAGACCTAACGAGGTTGAATATTTATTAGGAGATCCAACAAAAGCAAAAAAGGGTCTTGGGTGGAATCTTAAGACTAGTTTTAAAGATTTAGTTCAAATGATGGTTGACCATGATCTTAATGAAGCTAAAAGAGAAAAAGTGTTAATATCTGAAAATCTCTTAAGTCCAACCTGGGAACATCCACTTAATTAAGTTTTATTATTTAAAAACCAATCATAGCTTTTTTTTAGACCATCTTCTAGTTTTATAGTGCTTTCCCAGCCAAGATTATTTATAAGAGAGGAATCAAGAAGTTTCCTCGGATTCCCATCAGGTTTAGATTCATCAAATTGTAGAACACCTTCGTACCCAACAACAGTCTTTATTTTTTCAGAGAGCTCTTTAATTGATATTTCATCACCACTTCCAATATTTAAGAGGTCAATAGTAATTTCATTTTCAATAATGAAGTTTATAGCTAAAGATAAATCGTCAACATACAGAAATTCTCTTAGCGGCTTCCCAGTTCCCCATATATTAAAATTATCGAGATTTTCAGTCTTTGCTCTATGCATCCTATATATTAAACCTGGAATAACATGACTGTCTGTTTCGGAGTAAAAATCATTTGGACCATAGAGATTTGTTGGCATGAGGTTGATTACATTATGGTTAAATTGTGTATTTAGAGACCTCCCAATTTCAATAGCAGCTATTTTTGCCATTGCATAAGGTGAGTTTGTAGGCTCTAATTTTCCGGTCATAAAACTATCTTCACTAATAGGATCACTCGCATCTAATGGATATATGCAACTACTACCTAGATTTATAATTTTTATTTCGGGATAAGGAATGCAGGCCTCTAGTAGATTCATGTTTATTTTTAAATTTTCCAGAATAAACTCTGTTCGTTTAGTATTGTTTGCAACTATACCTCCCACACGAGCAGCAGCAATAATCAATATGTCTGGTTTTGAGCTATCTATTAAATTTTTTGTTTGTTTAGAATCAAAAAGATCGGCATCATTTCTGTTAGATGCAATTACATCATAATTATTTTTTGTATCATTTAAAACCCTTACTAATGAAGAGCCAACCAACCCATTACTTCCGACTACTAGTATTTTAATTTTTTTATCCTTAGTTATATATAAAAGCATAACAAATATATATCTATAAAAGTTATCTTTGTTTTTCAAAAAATAAAAAAATCTACTATATTCATATATATAGTGAACAACTCAAATAACTCTATAATTAACATACCTCCATTTTTTTTAAGGAACAAAAATATAAATCATATGAATATAATCCAAAAAATTATTTTGATTATATGTGGCAAGTTTTTCTCTTTGATTGTTTTATTTACAGAAAAAAAATTATTTTGTTTTTTGATTAATTTATTTTATAAAAATGATGGAAGACTTATTTATCATGACAATTTCTATATCAAAGAGTCTAAATATGGAAGAAAGATTGCATTTCTAAATAAGAGAGTTTTAAGACTAGTTAATAATTACGATTCACAGCTTCAAAAATTTAGAGATGCTTACCTATTAGATATGGTAAGTTTTTCTGATGGTGAAACAGTAATTGATTGCGGCGCAAACATAGGAGAGTTAAATATTTCATTTAAAGAGAAGGGGTTAAATTTAAACTATATAGCTTTTGAACCGGATAAAGAAATTTTTGATTGTCTTAAATATAATAATCCTGAGGAAAATTGTACACTATATAACCTAGGATTATCAGATAAAAATACAACACAAGATTTTTTTATTGATAGTACTGGAGGAAATTCTTCATTTGTTGATTTTGGTGTTTCCGAATTTAAACAGGTTAAGGTCTCTAGACTAGATTCAATTCCAACTAATAATAAGATTAAATTGTTGAAAGTAGATGCTGAGGGTTACGAGCCAGAAGTTTTAGAGGGAACAGAAGGCATTTATGAAAAAATTGAATATATATCTGTTGATTTTGGGAATGAAAGAGGGGTCGAACAAGAAAGTACAATTGTAAAAGTGAATAAGACGCTAACAGACAACGGGTTTTCATTGATAGGCTTGAGTAAGATTAGAATGGTAGGACTTTATAAGAATAATATTTCGGATGAGAATTCAAGTTAGTCTATGATTAAAGAGTTTGAAAAAGATTTAGTTGGAAATGTTTATAATTATTTAAAATCCTTAGAGAGTAAACAAGATCGCTATAAATTTACTCCTGCTAGTGACGGTCTATTAAGGAATGGAAGGAACCTAAACCTTGGGTTTTCATGTTTAGCCTTAAAATCTTTCTACATTACAGGATTATGGGATCAATTAACAAATGATGAGAAAAAAGGTTGGATTGAATATATAAACTCGTTTCAAACTAGTGCCAAAGGCTATCCAGATAATTCGTTTATTGATTTAAATTATTTAAAAGGTTTTACTGATTTAGATTTAATGAGATTAAGTAAAAAAACATTAAAGAAGTTACTTAACTTAACTAGGTTATACAGTTTCGAAAAAGATTCGAAAATAAAAATTGATGGTATTAGAGCAGAAAGCAAACAGGCTATATCTACCTTATTTCAGGTTAACGAGAGAAACAGTTTAAAATATTCAGACTTTCCATATAAAAATAATGAAATAAAGAGTTTTTTGAAAAAGTTAAATTGGAATAAACCCTGGTCTGCAGGAGCACAATTTTCAGCCTTATGTGTTTTTTCAAAAACTCAACTAGATGAAAGTGAATTCACAGTAGCCTCTAAAGAACTATGTAATTTTATTGATTCTATGGTAAATAAAAATGATGGAGCATATTATTTGAATCCTGTCCCAGAAAGAAGCGAGTTAATAAATGGATGCATGAAAGTATTAACGGGGCTTGATTGGCTAGAAAAACCTATACATTATCCAGAGAAATTAATTGATCTTTGTATTAAAAGCAATCCCTCACAAGACGGGTGTGATTTGGTTGATATAATTTATGTCCTTTATCGTTGCTACAACGAAACGAAATATAAAGAAGAAGAGGTTAAAAAGTTTCTCCACGATCAGATTTCTCTTATTGAGAAGCACTACTTTTATGGTGTGGGTGGATTTTCTTATTATATAAATAAGAGTCAAATTAATTATTATGGATTAAAAATAACAAAAGGAAAGAATATTCCTGATATTCATGGTACTACTTTGCTATTGTGGGCTTTATCAATGATATATGAAATTATTGAATCGGATAAAATTTCTTGGAAAGTAATTAAACCTTAGATTTAATTTCTAGGTTGATTTTTGTATATTTCGAGTAGAAAACCTGTAATTGAAAGCTGAATCCCAACAATAATCATTAATATCAATAGATCATCTTGGATAATTGTATCTTTATAACCTAGAATCCAATTTACTACATTTATAATTAATAAAATTATTCCACAAATAAAGATTATTAATCCTGGGGATATTAAGTATCTAACAGTTCTTCTGTAAACAAGTAGAGCAATTAAATTTGAAATAACAATTATTGGATATTTAATTCCTATAAAAGATCTTCCAACAGATCTCGAAGTAATAGTTATGTCTATTTCGTTTATGTTAAGGTTTCTCAATTTGGCGTCAAGTAGTAACTGTTGAGCAACATTATATGAACCAATTATTTTATAATCATCCATATATTTTTTACTTAGATAAATAAAACCATTTGTTGGGTCACTAATTTTTATTGAGAATAATCTTAAAATATATTTAAAAAATAAACTACCAATTCTTCTAAATTTAGGCATGCTATAACTTAAATTTGAATTAAATCTATTTCCATAAATTACATCACTTTCTTTAAACTTTTCATATTGAATAAAATTATTTATTTCCGAAATTTCCATTTGATTGTCTCCATCAACCTTAAAGATTCCATCGACATTTTTTTCAATTGAAAAATCAATAAGATTTTTTACAGCATAACCTAAGCCTCTATTCTCTTTTCCCTCAAGCAAGGTTATTTCTTTATATTTTTTTAATATTTCAACAGTGTTGTCTGTTGAGCCATCGTCATAAAATACAATATTAAAAGTATTTTTATTATCAGACTCTTGAAGAAATTTATTTAATTTTTCAAGGAGCTTTTCTACATTTTCAGCTTCATTGAATATAGGTATGCATATATTATATGTCCTATTTGTCATATACTAAATATAATTGAATAATGGAAAATAAAAATAGAAATTTGTTTCTTTATCTCAAGTATCAGGCAAATTCCATATTAAGTGTTTCATTAAGGTCAGCTTCAATCTATATTTTTACTGATTTATTTAAATTTAATTATTCCTTAATATTTTGGTTGTCTTTTTTTCTGGTTTCGATAAATAGTTTTTTTATTCAAAAGAAGTTTGTATTTAAGTCAGAAAGTCCGCATTCATTTTCAAGATTTCTTTTAGTAGCTTCAAGCTTAGGTGTTTTAGAGTATATTTTTTCAACTCTTCTTTTAGACACATTCCAATTAAATGTCATTGCTTTTTTAGTAGTTGGATTTGGTATTTATATATTAAGGTTCACTCTTAATAGATATTATGTTTTTAGAATGAGTAATAAGAATGAAAACAATAAATAGAAAAGGTATAGTCTTTTTTTTAGTCATTTTATTTTTGATTCTTCTTAGATCAGATTTTAGATTTATAGAAAAGCCATTATGTTGTGGTGACGATCATGATTATTACTCTCATGCAGAAAGCCTGGTAATTGATTATGATTTTGACTATTCAAATCAACTGGAAGGCTTTGAAGAAAAAAGATATAATCAAAATAATAAAATAGCCCCAAAGGGGTTTATTGGAACAGGTATATTATCTTCACCTTTCTTATTTCTAGGAAATGTAATTGATAATATTTCAGAAAGTTTGTTTAGCACTGATCCTAATGCTTTAATGAATTATAAAATTCTTCTATATTCGTTATCTTCAGTTTTTTATTTTGTTCTCTCTGTCTTATTAATTTATGAAGTATTAAAAATTTTAAAAGTTGATGTAAATTTTTATTTTATTTTATTAGTTTTCTTAGGTTCTGGTTTACCATACTTTGCTTTCGAAAGATATAGTATGACCCATGTTTATGAGGTCTTTACCATGTCCCTAATAGCATTTCTTTCAGTAAATTTTTATTCAAAAACAAACAATAATAAAAATTTCTACTCCTTTTTTATCCCAATAGCTATTCTTATGTCTCTTTTAGTTAGGTGGACCAATTATTATGTAGTTTTATTGCCTTTAATAATTAAATTACTGTTTCCAAAAAAACTTGATGGATCAAAAAAGTTGATAAATGAGGTTAATTTTTATATTTCAATAGTTTTCTCAATCGTATCTTTTATATTTCTTAATTACAAGGTATACGGCATAGCCACTATCAATCCAGTTCTTATTTATGGAGATGCCAGTAGAAAATTAGATATTTTTTTGGATAGCCTAAATAATTTTCCATTATTTCTTGAAAATAATGTTTTATATTTATTTCAAATTCTATTTGGGAAAGAGTTTGGTATTTTTTGGTTTTCTCCGATTGTATTTATTTCCTCCTTATATGTTTGGATAATAATTTTTACTAAAAAGATTAAATTAAAACTTAAAATATTATTATTTCTTTCCTTCGCCCAAGTTTTTTCTACTGTATTTATTTGGACTTCAACAGCCTCATCTTATGGATACAGATACCTATATTCTTTAATCCCCTTATCCTTGCTTGTATATTATTCAGATAGTTTTAAGAATAAATATGTATTTACGAAGTATTATTTAATTCTTTTTTCAATCGTTGGTTTATTAGGCATTTTATTCTTTGAAACATCGGAGGCTACAGCTTTACAGGAAAGTATAAATTCTTTTGGTAATTTAGAACCTTATTCTCAGCCAAATTATCTTTTTGGATTAGCTTCTTCTTTATTTAGTTTTAGTAGCTATTTAATTATATTTACAACTAGTTATTTAGGTGCAATTGTATTTAAGTTGTTATTAATAATATTTAGTATTGATAACTTAAATTTATTTTTAGGAAAACTTGGTTTACCAATCGAAAATCAAGACTTTCAAAACTTGCTAATAGAGCTTACTGATATATCTTTAGATAAATTTATTTTTACTTTATTATTTATTTACTATATCTCAAAGAAAATTAACCTTAAAGGTAATGACATGAATAGGGCTTATGAGTAAACAGGATATTAATTTGGTATATTGTTTTGATGAAAATTACAATATACAAGCAAACAACTCAATTAATTCAATTCTTGAACATATAGCAGAAAAAATAAATATATTTATTATTCATAAAAATCCAGATACATTCTCCACTTATCTAGAAAAGCTTAAAGAGAATAAATATATTGGGAAAATTGAGATCTATCATTTTAAAGATAAATATATGCTTGATACATTTCCAAGAGTTTTTAAAACACACATGTCTGAAGCAACTTATTATAGGTTTTTTATAGAAAAATACCTACCAAAAGATATTGATTTTTTAACATATTTGGATGCAGATATCATTTGTATAAGTTCGCCAATAAAAAAAATAAGAGAACAGATAAACTTAATTAGTCAATCAGACTATTTAATTTCTTCAAAAACTGAATCAATAATAGATGATAATTTCAATGATGAAAATTTTAGATTGGAACTTAAAAGCAAAAAATATTTTAATGCTGGAGTAATGGTTATAAATTATAAGAAATGGTTAGATAACTCAATTTCATCGAAGTTGCTTAAGGAACTAGATAGAATTAAAGACGATGTTTATTATTGGGACCAAGACGTTTTAAATTCATATTTTGACGGTGAATATATTGAATTAAGTAAGTATTTAAATTATAACCTTTTTATGACAAAGAATGATTTTTATGACAATACATCAAAAAATGAAAAAAAACAGATATGTTTAATTCATTATGTCGGCAGCTACAAGCCTTGGTCAATTAGGGGAATTTATAATCCAAAATCTAGATATTATCAAGATCAACATATGAAATTAAATAAAAACAATTATCATGTTATAAATACTTGGAGAGTAGACGCTCTATTAAGATTCGTTCAAGGAATCATTACTTTTAGATTTATTTTTATAAAAAAACCAATAAAATTTTTAATAGGGGTATTTGTTAGCTTATTAAAATCCAATAAAAAATAATTATGAGATTATATATAAACGAATTAACACCAAAGAATGTTTTATCAAGTTATAATTTTGCTAGAAATTGTGATTTAGTATATGCAGAAAACATCAGCACTGAAGAGTATAAAAAATTACAAGAAGCTAAACATAGAGTTTATTTTGAATCTGAATCTATGACAATCTATAAGCAAACAAAATTTACTTTAAATGAAAACGATATTATTTTTTGTAATACAGATTTCTTACCCAATCTTTTTTCTGATTTAAAAAAAATTTCTAAATTAAATAATTTAATTCTCTTAACGAATCAAACAGATACTATGATCACAAATAAAATATTTGATAAAAAACCAAAATGTATTTCTAGGTGGTACTCAATAAATGTTGATTATGAAAACGAATTTTTGACCCCAATACCTTATGGCTTATCAAATGACTATTCTCCTAAAAATCTTAAATATTCTGATTACAAAAATATTAATAAACAGAATAACGAAAAGGCTATATCAATGTATGTTAATTTTAGAATTACAAATTATAAAGAAAGAGAATTATTATATAAAGAGTTTGAAAAATATAGCTGGGTAAATTTAGATTCACCTGATATTCAAATTAGTGAATATGTAAATAATTTAGCTTTTAATAATTTTGTATTATCTCCTTGGGGTAATGGGGTAGATACACATAGGTTATGGGAAACTTTATATTCTGGTTCTATACCTATAACAAAATATCATGAAACATTTTCAAATTTGGACGGCTTACCAATATTATTTGTTAACGATTACAAAGAAATAACTTATGAATTATTAAAAGAATTTAAAAACTCAATAGAAGAAAATGCTTTTACTAATGAAAAACTAAATGTTTTGCATTGGATAAATAAGATCAAAGAAAACAAAAATGAAATAATAATTTCTGAAGACATTGAAGAAAATAATATAGCAAGAATATTTTATGATTCATATAGAAAAATAAATATGAAATACAAAAGTATCTTAAAAAAATTAATTTTTCATTTAAGAAAAGTGAAGAAAATTAAAAGGTATTTCCTAAAAAATTAAATAATTACTATGTAAATGATTAGTAAAATGAATATATCATAAAGAAAAAATTGATTAAAGATAATAACATTTACAAGTTAGATCATTTAAGTGAGAAAAAAATTATTGTTCATCACCATCTGGGATTGGGTGATCATATAATTTGTAATGGATTGATTAACAAACTATCTGAAAGCTTGGAAACAATTTATTTGCCTGTTAAATCACACTACTATGAAATGATTAAATATTTATATTTAGATAATAAGAAAATAAAATTTTTTCAAGTAACGAACAATAATTCTGAAGATGACGTTTCAATTTATGCTGAAAAAAATAATTTAAGAATTTTAAGAATTGGGTTTGAAAAAGTAAAGAAAAATCCTTTTAATACATGGTTTTATGAGCAATTAGATTATCCATATGATTATTCTTTTGATTATTTCAAACTTCCAGATCAAGAATCAAAAGGTGAGGAACTAGAAGCCCATCTTTGCGATTATTATTCTGCAAATAAGGATAACTATATTCTTGTACACAACCAATCACATGAAAATATATATGATTTAAAGAACATAATCAATAAGGATATTATATATATCTCAAAAGACTCAGATTTGTTTGATAATATGTTTTATTACAAAACATTAATAGCAAATGCAAAAGAAATACACTGTATAAACAGTAGTTTTCTTCATCTTGTAGAAAGAGTAAAAACAGACTCAAAGCTCTATTACCATAATGTTAGAAGTAGTAATTTTAAATTAAGTGATAAGTGGAATGTAGTAAATTATGACAATTAAAATCCCAGTTTCTTATGGTGAATTAATAGATAAATTAACGATTTTAGAAATAAAAAAAATAAAGATTTCTGATATTGAAAAGTTGGAAAATATAGAAAATGAATTTAATTTGCTTGAGGAATCTGTATCTGAATTTAAAAAAAAGAATACGAACAAATACAATAAATTTTATTCCGAATTAAAAGAGATAAATCTAAATCTCTGGGAAATAGAAGATGAAATTAGGGTGCATGAAAAGAATAATTCATTCAATAAAGAGTTTATAGAATTAGCTCGTTCAGTATATAAATTGAATGATATTAGGTTTAATATAAAAAATGAAATAAATTTAATCTTCAACTCTACTATTGCTGAGCAAAAAGACTATGAAGATTATTAAATTTTTAATCTAGTTTTTTTATGTTAAATACAATTAATAGTTCTCTAAAATTTAAAAAAATTACAAAATTTACTTCAGAAGCATTTTATTTTATTACTGATAGTGTTAAGCTGAAAATTTTACAGATTGGAAATTTATTTAGATTCAGAACAATATTTAAAAAAGAACTTGTAATAGTAACTGCTGCAGATAAGTATTTTTACCAAAGCCTTTTACAGCTACTTCAATCAATTTCGTATTATGAACCAAGAATAAAAGTAATATTTTACGACCTTGGATTAGATAAAAATCAACGAAGTAATCTTAAAGACAAGTTTGAACTACTTGAATATCGTATTTTTGATTTTTCAAAATATCCATCTTTTTTTAATAAGAGAGATGAGCATAAAAAACTAGGAGCATATGCATGGAAAAGTTCAATTATTAATGAGACACTTCAAAGTGAAAAGTTAAACCTTTTATGGCTTGATGCAGGAAATATTCTAACGGGCAATCTAAATTCTGTAAGGACTGTTTTAACTTCAAAAGGCTTTTACTCTCCTATAAGCAATGGTACAGTAAGCGACTGGACACATAAAGGTACGATTAAGTATTTATCTGTACAAAATAAACTATTAATGAAGAGGAATCTTACAGGTGGGATAGTTGGATTTAATTTTAATAATAAAAAATCAAGACTATTAGCTGAAAAATGGAAAAACTATTGTTCTATTCAAGATTGTATTGCCCCAAAAAAAAGCAACAGAGAGAATCATAGGCAGGATCAATCAGTTTTAACAATTTTGTTCTATCAAGATGGCTCCTTTAATTTTCCATTAAAATCAAAAACTTTATTTAATCTAAAAGTTAACCAAAATCCTGGAATTAAAACATATTTAACTGAAGGATATGGGAATCAAATAATTACTAATTTTAGAGAAAGCTGGTATAAGAAAAATAGTATTATTTCAACAAACACTATAAGTATGGCAGACATTATTTGGGTAATTTCTCCAATGAGTTTAAATAAAATTCCAAAGAAATATTTGAATCAATCTATAGTTATAGTTTCTTTTTTTGATAAATTATTTTTTGACAAGAAAATGGTAGAGAAATATTTATCAAAATATGAAAAGTATATTGATTACTACTTAGTAAATGAAGAGTTTTCTCAACAGTACATGAAATTTATGTTCCATAAAAGCTCTTTTGATAAGTCAAAAATTTTATTTATGAAAAGTAATACTTATGAAAAAGAATATTCATTTGCTATTAAAAATATAGGCATTATGGAGGAGAATGATGGACTTAGGGATTTATCAAATCAAATAGTTACTTAGTTAGTAGTTTCTACCCGCTCCATGTTTTCCATCATAATAAAACAAAGGTTCATTTATATAAATTGAAGAAGTCAAATTTAATAAACCCAACCAACAATCATAATCAGAAACACCATTTGGGAGTCCATTAAAGCCACCATATAAGTCAAAAATTTCTTTTTCTACAACAACACTTGAAAGGATTATACAGTTATGTACTTTTATAAAATCTATATCCCAAACTTCAGGAAATTTTCCACGTTTTAAATATTTTGTTCCTTTGTATTTTTTCTTAATTTTTTTATAAAATTTTTGGCTATTGTACAGTTCGTATGCTTCATCATTTTTGAATTCTCCGTATCCAAAAAAACCTTCAGTTGAAGACATTTTAAATTCGCTATTATTTAATGCAAAAATTTGTTTTTCTAATTTTTCATTCATCCAGATATCATCATCATCTAGAAAAGCAATATACTTACCAGAGGCTTCTTTAACACCCACATTTCTAATAGCGTCTGATGAAAATCCTTTTATTTCTTTTTGGTTTTTATCTTGATGTATAATTTTTACTTTTGAATCAAGTTGGTTGCTGTAATATTCCTCCTCATCCGAACCATCATTAATTACAATTATTTCTACATTTTTATAAGTTTGATTCAGTACGCTATTGACTGCATTAACTAAGTATTTAAATCGGTTATAAGAAGGGATTATCACACTTACTAAATCATTCGACATAATTCGAATTATAACAATTCTCTAATAAATAAAAAAAGATACAAGTTAATTATTTTTTATAGGAATCCAGCTGCTCTTAGCTAGATTATTTCTTTCTAGTTTTTTAAACCAAGGCTCTGGATATAAAACGGTAGATTTATTTGTTTCTTTCAAAAATGAAGCTAAAAGAGAAAAAGTACTATTAGATATTATAAAATTTTCATTCTTTAACATAGAAGAGAATGAAAGTATTGTATTCTCTTTATTATCCTGAAATGAGTTAATTTTTGTTGCATCTTTAAATATTTTTCTTTCCTTAACCCAATCTTCATCATCAGTAAATATCTCATAATTAAAATTGATGATATTATTTTTTGCATAATTTAATGCTTCTCTATAATAATTTTCATTTAAATCTTCACCCATTTCTAAATAGTCAGTTCTCCTTACATGTAGAGCGGTCGATCCTTTTTTAGGTAAAGATTCCAACCCCTCAAAGATGTCTTTATTTTTACTTAATCCACTAATCAAGAAATCTTTATTATTTTCAAGAATTTTCAATGATTGCCAATAACCAGTAAATCTATTAAATTTTGATGATTTTTCTAAGTCTAAATTTTTATCATTAAACCATGAAAAATAATATCTAGTTAATTTATTAGTCATGAATTTATTTAAGTTATTAAATTTTAATTTATCAATTAAATCATATTTGATAAATTTTTTTGAACTTAACTCATCAAATTTAAAATAACTTAAAGGCAATATAAGCTCACGATTGGTAATAATTGAGTTTCGTTCTTTTGATACTCTTCTAAAATTATTTAAATTTATGAAAACTTTATAACCTTTGCTTCTTAAATAATTAGCAAACGACAGCTGAAATAATTGATTTCCAAAACCTCCCAATATATCAACTACTGCTTCGTCTTGTTTAACTTTCATTTGATTTTAAAATTTAATTTATTCATTTTTTAATTTGTAGTTTTAAGTTGATGCACCAATAATATAAGTTGAACTTTCTATTTGTTTTTTGTAATAGACTTCTTGAACCCCATCTTCAGTTTTCTCAGCAATACAAGCAAATCTATGTTTTTTAGAATTGTAATTTTCATGTATATAACACTTAGATTCAAATATTTTTATAAATCCAACCATTTTAAGCCAACTTAAGATTGCTTTTTTAGAGGGCAAGTGGGTAATTGTTGTAGTGTCCCTATATGTTGATGGATAAAGAATCTCAACTACATTTTTTTTAATAAAACTTCTTTGTCTGGTTGTCGCACTTTCTAAAACTAAAATTCCATTGTTATTTAATTTTTGATAAATTTTTTGCAAGAACCTTAGTTGTTCAGGATTATGATATAAAACCCCGGTAAAATATATCAGATCAAACTTTCCTAAATCTTCAAATTCTTTTTTACTAATATACATGAAATTATCTTCTATAAATTTATAATTAGTTTTTATTTTCTTTAGCCAGGTTAGATTATTTTCTGTCTTGTCTGGTAAATCAAAAATTACTATTTCGCTTGGTGACAAGGTCTCAAGCCTAAATGTATCTTCTCCATCCCTAGGCCCAATTTCTAAAAACCTTTTATTTTTAAAATAGTCTTTTGAATAGTTATCAATTAGTTCATCGAATAAATATTTTCTGTAAGGAAGCTCAGAATCTACTTTCTCAAAGCTAGTTAAATTATTTTTAACTTTAATTAAATACCATATAAATGTATTAAGCACTATTTAATGCTAGTTAAAATCTACTAATAAAAGAACATTTATATAAAAATAACAAATATTATTTTAATTTAGAATTATCTTCCAAGTCTTTCAACCAATGTTGTTTTAGATTATATAGTTCATAAGCTTCTTTTGACTTCCAAGAAAGTTTTCCATTAAAGTCAATACCTAACAATCTATAATTAAAACTTTCAGAATTATTTTTATACTCAAAAAGCAAATCTGTTGTATCATTTATTTCTGACCAGATAAGATCTTTATTAAAATATTTTTTGTGTATAGCTTTTAGAGCTTTGGTAAAAGGCCCTCCAGCGGTTAATTTAATTAAATCTTCTGCGTTATTTATATAATTTGGATAAAGGTTGTTATTTATATTTTTTGTTACTATTTCAATAACTTCTTTTAAAATAGGATGTTCTTTTTTAAAGAAAAGTGCCCATTGTACAAAATTATCTTGGTTAGTTTCGGCAGACACTATAGCTTCATTGCCGGTATTTATTATTTTACTTAGAGGTTCGTTTACACTTGAGTCAATGTCTACATAAATTCCTCCATTTTTATATAGTATTAGATATCTCCAGAAATCTACTTTTGGCACTATGTGTTCTAATGAATTAAAGGCTTTCTTTATTTCTTCATTACAATTTGCATTTACATAGTCTTCAATTTGAGAATCTGTATAAATAACATGATCATACTCTGGATTAGTTTTCTTTAGCTTTTTAATTGATTTATCAACTTTTGGAGGCATATTTTGAGTAAACCAAGATCTGTAAATAGTTTTAGGTATCATTTTTATATAATTATATGAATCAATGTTTTATATATATATAAAAAGAAAAAAATATTGAAATATTTTTATAAATATTATGTAAGGTAATTTGAGTATGAACTATTTATTAATTTATTTTGGAGAAGCACCAGATTATCTAAAATATACTATTAATTCAATACTTTCAGTTGATAAAGATGCAAAAGTTTATTTCTGTTCAGACAAATTAATAACATATAAGAATGTTGAGTATATTAATTCCGATGAAGTCTCAACGGAATTAACCAAAAGTATTGTAAAACTTAATATTTACAAGAATACAAACTATGAAGATAATCCACTATGGGCAACTTCTTTTTTAAGATTATTCTACCTTTGTGATATTGCTGAATCTTTAAGTCTTAAATCTTTTGTTCATTTTGACGCAGATGTATTAATTTATAAACCATTTAGCGAATTAAATAGTTTATTTGATATGAAAAGATTCAACATAACTCCAGTAAATGAAAATGAGTTAATTTTTGGTTACTCCTATACAAATGATATAAGCATTTATAAAAAAATAATTAAATCTATTTACGATTTTGTTAACGATGAAGAATTTAATGGAGAAGGACTTAATGAGATGAAAATATTAAATAATGTATTTAATAAAGAAAAAGATTTATTCAATCTTTTACCAGTAATACCAAAAACTGACAATATTATTTTTGATCCAGCTTCATATGGTCAATATATTGGGGGCACACATGCGCACCCAAGAAAAATATTTTCTAAACCATGGGCAGGAGATCATCATTATGTAGGAAGAGAAATCTTAAACGGTAACTTGAAAGTAAGGTTTAAAAATAATTTACCCCATGTTTTGAAAAACAATAGAAGATACGACATTGCAAATTTACATATACATTCAAAGAGACTACGAAATTACTTACCTGCAGAATATAAGGAATATTTATAAAATAGAAATTATTCTATTTCAACTAATTTTTTTTCTTCAATTACGTACACCTTGTCAGCATTCCTAAAATGTTCAGGCTTGTGAGTAATATTTACAATTGTTCCATGAAATTTATCTATTTCATTACTAACAAGGTTTACGCTTTTTGTATCAAGATTTGCTGTAGCTTCGTCAAGAAATAATATATCGGGATTTCTCAAGACAGCTCTAATTATAGAAATTTTTTGCATTTGTCCAGATGAAAGTGATTGAGTGGATACAGATTCATCCAATTTACCTGGACTAAAACTATCAAAAATATTATATTTATCTATTAAATCAATTAACACATCATCATGAATATTGACATCTACACCATATAAAATATTATTTCTTATTGTATCCCGAAAAATTAGTGGGACTGGACCTACATAGCCAAATTTATCTGAATAAATTTTTATCTCTCCTAAATTTGGCTTATAAATTCCATTCATCAAACCTATTAAAGTGCTTTTCCCAGAGCCATTAGGGCCAGTTATTAGAACATGGGCTTTATTTGGGATAGATATGTTCATTTTTTCAAATATACTATCATTGTTCCGATCATATTTGAATGTAACGTTTTTTAAGAAGATAATATTTTCTTTTGAGTCTTCTAATCTAAGAAATTCGAGAGTTCCTAATTTTTTTGAATGAACACCATTTAATTCATCTAGATAGGAATTTATAAAAATTCCTTGAGATAATAGTTGGGCATACATTCCCGTTATTTGGCTAAGATACTGGACCCCTCTTAGGAGAATAAAAATTACCTCTAAGGTTAAATTTACATTAAAGAAATTTTGTACAATTAATATTGCAATAATGAAAGTTACTAGAGTATTAAATAAGTTATGAGTTACAAAAAATAATTTTGTATTTGTACGAGTAACATTAGCTATTTCATCAACATTTTCATTAAATCTATTAATTTCAGATTTTTCTTTTTTTAAAATTTTAATTAAATAATAGTTACTAAGGATTCTTTCAAGATTTTTATCCAATTGAATAGTTAAGTCCCGGTTTATTTTAGAAAGTTCTTTAAATTTTTCCATAATAAATAAAATTGGTTTTAATAAAATTAAACCAATAAATATTAAAATTCCTGCGACATTTAAGTTGAGAAATAAAAGAGAAGAAAAATAAATTATTACCTGAAGACTTGTTCCAACGAGATTCATAAAAGTTTTATAAACTGTTGCAATGCTATTTGATTCTGCTGAGACTTTGTAATTAATGTATGTATATGACAAGTTCTCATTACCAAAAAGCCTTTTTGTGGCATCTTCTTTAAGTGCTTGATTCATGCTTATTATTAAAGACTCTTGATTCATATGGTCTAGAAAATTTATTAATAATCTTACTAAAACTAGAAAAGGTATTAGGATTATCAGTTTTTCTAAATCAAAACGTTGTAATATTTCATTGGTAGGAGCTTCATTTGTTAATGCAAAAGAAATTAACACAACAATAACGACTTCAACTCCGGCATTTAAATTTTTTGCAAGGATTGAGAAAAATATTTTGAGCTTCTTTTTCTTTATCCTGATTGCTTTAGAAAGTTCATTAAATTTTATTAAATTAAGATAGACTCTTCTTATTTGATTCATTATTTATATGATATATTTAGTAATTTTATTTAATTATTTAAAATAAATAATTCTTCAAAAAAATAATTACACATTTTGATTAGTATATTGTTACTTGTGGTAGGAATTGTAGATATTTATGGAGGCTTTGGAAATCAGTTATTTCAAATTTGTTTTGCCCTATTTTTAAAGAAAAATGGATACAATCCTTATCTTTATACCTTCAGTAATAATAAATCCCAAGATCACAATATTTATAATATAGATGAGAAAAATTATCATTTAAGAAAGATAAATTCTGTAAATGAAAACTTAATTAAGACAGTAAAAAAAATAAATGTTATTGATAAAAAACTATTTTCTGTACTAGAACAAAAAGAAATCCCTGAGATAAAAAAATTAAATTTTCCAAATAAAAAGTTAGTTACTAGTTTTCATGGATTTTGGCAAGATAGATATTTTGTTGATGAAGTTTTTCAAGAATTTAAATTAGGCCTTCTAAAAAATAAGATTATAAATCATTCTTATCAATTAACACCTGCTAGAGGCTCAACGGCTTTGCATGTTAGAAGGGGAGACAACCCACACTACTTACCGTTAGGCTATTATAAAGATGCGATAAAGCAAGCAAGTAATATTGACAATTTTTCATTTGATATTTTTACCGATGATACCGAATGGGTAAAGTCATTTGCTGAATTTAAAAATGCTAATAATATCTTTGGCCCATCTACAGTAGATGATATTAGAACTGATACTATAAAAACATTTGCAAATATGCTCGAATATGAAAATTATATAATAAGCAATAGTACCTACAGCTGGTGGGCTGCAAAAATTGGAGAAGAAAGAAATTCAAAAATATATTATCCATTTCCTCATAGACCGGCTTATCACCCTGATATTTATTATGAAAATTGGATTGCAATAAAGCATCCTGAGTATGAAAACTGGATTAAAGATAGTAAACCATATTTGTTAAATTGAGATTTTTTTTATATAAAAATCGTTCCGTAATGACCAAACTGCTTGTTTGAATTTTAATTTTTTTAAGTTTCTTATAAAATCATTTGGTCTTGTCAATTTATAGTGTGGTAAAGATACGAAATCTTTATTTGCAAGATTTTTTTTAGACAACAAATCAATATTTTCCCAATATAAACGTCTTACATCATATAATTTTGGAAAATTTTCTAATACATAATGAAAGTATATTTCATAATCTCCAGAAGGGCTGTTCTCGTCGGGATTAATCTCATCTAAATAAACATCATAGAATTTTTTTTGATGATAGTCTTCAACCAAATTAAATAAATTTGATAATAATTCTTTATCAAAAAGCATATGATGAGATATTCCGCTTTCATTTCGATTTCTTAAAAGAGTAGGATGTAATTTTTTCATATGATCAAAATAAGGTTGATGATATTCATCAGAAACTGTAAAAATGCCTCTATTATTTTCTATAAAATTTAATTTTTTTAGAAAAAAAACATCTGCATCAACAACCAAAGTGTGTTGATGATTTGCCTGTAAATATGGATAATATAATTTAACTAATTGGGCATAAATCCAGCCTGCCCTTTTTTTTAATTTGATTTTATCTTCAATGTAATCAAGTGAAAAAGGGAAAAAGTTGGGATCAATTTGTTCTACTCCTTTAATGTTTATTGATTTACTTTCATTAAATATATATATTTTGTCAAAACCATTTATCTTCCTGGAATTATTTTTTATTGAATGATGTATTATGTCATAATCTTTTGGGCCAACGGGGTAGAAAACATCAAATTTATTCATAGTGTTTTCGCCTCACCAAACATACTTACTGTATCTAAAATATTTTTAATTATAAAGCTATTATTAAAATATTTTTTATAGCAATATTGACCATATTCTAACATTTCTAGATGTTTGTTTGATTTAATAATTCTTTCAACTTTTTCAGGAATTGAATCAATATCATCTAAATCAACTAACAAACTAAGTTTTTCCCAATCAATAATATTCGAATACGGAAGAATAAATTCATCAGAAACATATATAGGGATAGATTGCATTTCTAGACTTTCATATAATCTAAAAGAAGTTGGTCCAAAACCTCTAGGACATAAGGAAAAAATAGAATTACTAATAATTTTTCTAAACTTTCTTAAATCTTTATTTTTTACTCCATCTGAATTTAAATTTCTTACATAATAGCCATTTAAGTTATCTAAATTTTTCTCCAGACTACTTCTTACTTCGTGAGTATTTCTTCCTAAATAAGATACTTTGTATCGTTTGTTTTTTATTTTTTTATATTCATGCGGAGCTGTAATTAAGGGAATTGAGATAAAAGATAGGTTTCTTTGTTTTGGAGTATTAAACATTCCACCACTAGAGAAAACCAAACAATTATCTATCTCTACTAATGGACCTCCAGCATACTGTGTTACTGTAAAGAACTTTTTATTTGGATTATTTTCATTAAGTTGATTACAAAACTCTTGTAATTCTTTAATATCTTTTCCATAGTTTTTTTCAATTAAATAATTTGTCCATTGTATAGGTAGATAGCAAAGCTCACTATTTATATTATTTTCTTTATTTATGTAGTCATAGAATATACTTTCAATACCTCTTGCTTTATTGTGAATTGGATAATTTATGATGTTGAAGTTTAAATAATTTGAAGGTATTTTTTGAATTTCAATCATGGCTGCATCATTTTATCATAAGCTCTAAACGTATTAATTATTAAGGTTTATTCAGTCATTATAGTTAAAGTAATATATACAATATTTAATCAAATATAAACATTTTCTTATTTCAAACAATTATTAACTTATAATTATTAAGTATGTTTATTCCACTTAATTACTTAATTTCAAAATACAAATTAGAGTTAACTGGAGTTTCACATTTTGGGGCTCATTTAGGGCAGGAAGTAAAGAGCTATATTGATAGCGGAGTAAAAAATATACACCTTTTTGAACCACAACTAAAAATTTTTAATGAACTATATAAGCTAAAAGAAAAGTATCCATTTATTGATTTTTATAATTTTGGTCTTGGTTTTGATAATTCTATAAAAACTATAAATATTGAAAGCAATAATGAAGGACAGAGCTCTTCAATATTAAACCCAAAGTTACATTTAGATTTTTATCCAGATATAACTTTTGAGTCAGAAGAAGAAATTGAGATAAAAAAATATGAAGAACTTAACATTCAAAATGTAAACTTTCTAAATATCGACATTCAGGGATATGAATTAGAGGCTTTAAAAGGTTGCGGAGATTCTTTAAATAACATTGATTATATTTATATAGAAATTAATAGGGATTATTTATATGAAAATAATCCTCTTGTTGAAGATATTGATCTCTTTCTATCAAAATATAGATTTTTGAGAGTTGAGTCAAAATGGGCAAGCAGTAAATTGCCTTTTGGTGATGCATTTTACATAAAAAGAAAACGATTAACTGTAAAGACTATTTTTATTTCACAAATAAAAATTAATTTACAAAAAATAAATTTTTATTATATTTTTATAGACCCTTATAGAAAATTAAATAAAATAATTTATTTGTTTAAGAAAAAGCTAGCTCTATTAATAAATAAAAATTAAATGTTAGGCTTTTATTAATGAACAAAAATATTACAGGTTTAAGTATTGTTTTGCCAACAATTAATGAATCAGAAAACTTAAAAAAGATAATTCCAGAACTAATTTCTAATATTAATGAAATCGAAATTAAAAATTTTGAAATTTTAGTTGTTGATGACGGATCTACAGATGATACATTTGAATTTATGAATCAATTAATGACTAGCTATTCTAATATTTCTTTAATGAAAAGAGAAAATGCACCATCATTGCCAATGTCAATTTGGGATGGGTTGTTAGCTTCGAAATACGACTATATATTATGGATGGATGCAGATGGATCTATGCCACCATATGTAGTGAGAAAACTAATTGTTGAACAAAATAATAATCCAGAAGCAGTAATTATTGGATCAAGGTTTGCAGAAGGAGGTGGATATAAAGGGATAAAGGAATTAGGAAAAACAGGTTTTTTTGAGGCAATTAAAAATGTGTATCATTCTAATGATTCTGTATTTGGAATGATTTTTTCCACACTATTTAATAAGTTATTAAAATCAATATTCAAAACCAATTTAACTGATATTACAAGTGGATTTATCATAGGAAGAAAATCAAATTTTACTGAAGAACAATTTAACAAATCAGAATATGGAGAATATTTTATATATATGTTATCTGATTTAATAAAGAATAAAGTTAATATAATTGAAATTGGTTATATTTGTGAAACTAGAATTTCGGGTATTTCAAAAACAGCATCGAATATTGGCCAACTAATAAGAAGAGGTATACCATATATTCAGACTGCATTAAAAGTTAGGTATAAATAAAATCATGGAGATTAAAGATAAAGAAGGAAATTTATTAGCATTAATTATCAATTCAAATGAAATTAGTAATGACAAATATTTTGCAACCCAGAACTCCCAAGAGCTACAGGTCGGAATATTTAATTTAGAAGCAGGAGATGTAATAAATAAACATATTCATTCGCTTCAAGAAAGAAAAATTAAAACCACATCTGAAGTAATTGTTGTCACAGAGGGGGAATTAATTGTAGAAATTTATTCAAAAGATTTAGAGCTGATGCAGACAAGCTCTTTATTTAAAGGAGATATTTTGGCTATGTTCGAAGGAGGTCATGGTTTGAAAATGGGAAGTAAATGTAAATTTATAGAGGTTAAACAAGGACCATACATTGAGGAAATAGATAAAAAAACATTTTAGTTATGATTCAAGTATTTCAACCAAACCTGACTTTAAAAGATAAATTAGCAGTTTATAGAGCTTTATTAAAAAATAATATCTCAGGAACTAGCCCTATAATTAAAGATTTTGAAAATCAGATAGCGAACAAATTTAACAGGAAGCATGCTGTTGCCTTAAGTAATGGAAGTGTTGCTCTAGATTCTGCTTTCCAAATGCTCAATTTAAAAAAAGGAGATGAAGTAATTCTTCCATCATTTACGATAATCTCATGTTTGTCGGCAGTTTTTAGAGCGGGCGCAACACCTGTTTTCTGCGATGTACATAAAGATTCATGGAATATGACAATAGACAATATTAAAAAAAAGGTAACAAAAAATACTAAAGCTATATTAATGGTTCATACTTATGGCCTACCTGCCGATGCAATTGAAATAGAAAATTTTTGTGAAGAAAATAATATTACTTTAATTGAGGATGCTGCAGAAGCACATGGTCAAAAAATTGATAATAGATTTTGTGGCTCTTTTGGTAAAATTTCGACATTTAGTTTTTATGCTAATAAACATATTACAACAGGAGAAGGGGGAATGGTTCTTACTGATAATCTAGAATTAGATTCTTTATGTCGTCAGATTAGAAATCTAGATTTTTCACTCCCAAGGTTTCAACATGAAAATTTTTATTGGAATTACAGAATGAGTGGAATGCAAGCAGCGTTAGGAAGATCACAAATAAACAACTTAGACAAAATAATCAAAGAAAAAAAACATCAAGGTAACTATTATCAAGATCTTCTGAGTGGGTATGAAGAGATAATTCAGCTACCTTTAAAGAAATATAAAAACTCAGAAAATCATTACTGGGTTTTTGGAATTGTATTAAAAAAAGACGGCATAAGAGACAAATTAATTTCATCTCTTGAAGAAAGAGGAATAGAAACAAGGCCTTTCTTTTGGCCTCTTCACTTACAAAATGCACTTCCAAATGATATAAAAAAAAGAGTTTATGATTTACCTGTTAGTGAAATCCTTGGAAGAAATGGATTATATTTACCTTTAGGCAATCATATTTCGAAGAAAAAACAAAAATTTATTATAGAAACATTGATCAATTCTATATTAGAACAAGATAATTAAAGGATATTTTTATGTTGAGAAATTCAGTTAGATTTATAACTTTATTTATACTTAATTATTTAGTAATAATCTCAAGCCCTTCCCTGGATACTGAGCAATTTGTTAAAGATATAAATAGATTCACATCACTTGAAGAATTTAGTATAGGGGGGGTCTATTTTTTTATTTGTATCGCTGTTTCTTCAATGACACTATTTTTAATTTATTTTTTTAAACCTTTTATAGAAATGTATTTGACTCATTATCTAAAATATAATTTTTATTTACTAATAAATTTACTTTCATTATCAACTATATATATTGTTTTTAGAATTTATGGCTACTCAAGATTATATCTTTTAATTTATTTACTCTTATCAACAATATCTCTTAATTTATTAGATAAATATTTAAGGTAGTAAATTAATTCAAAATAGTAAGTTCGCATTTCCTAAAATGTTATTTCATATTTTATATCTGTAGGAAAAGTATCCATATCCAATGGGTGGGGAAGACTGTTTACTTTATTATCTTTTTTCAGATTTTTTATAAAAGTTAGCTCAATAACTTTTGGTGTTTGATCCTCATTAAATGATCCAGAAATATTTATATGAGTATGGGATAAAGTTAACTTAAATTTATTTATAAAATCTTGCAATATTTGGTAATTAACTTCATTTAAATTATGAAATTCTATAACTAGCGAAGTAAGCCTATTTTCTAACTGCATTATTGAATCTAGTAATTGATACTCTTCACCTTCAATGTCTATTTTTAAGAAAATATTCTTTTCTTCAGATATTTTCTTAAATATTTTATTAAATCTAAGAAATTTAGGATTGTATCCATTTTTTTTAATAAAATATTTTATATCCAAGCTTGGCTCATTTTCATAAACGAACATTTCATAGTGCTTTTTCTTCTTTGAGAATTTGTAATTGTTAAAGAAAAGATAAAATCTTATCGGCAATAATATCCACCAAATAGTTTTTGTAAAATAATTCAAACTTCTTATTTTAAAAATATTTTTGATTCTAGTCTTTATTTTTGCATAGAAGAAACTTTTACCAACAGAGCCATCATATGCATAAGTTTCACATTTATTTAACTTAAAAAAATCTCTCTCAAAGGACCAGTCGTATGATATGCCAATTGATATTAAGACATCAGTTGATAAAACGCTTTCTTTATCAACTAAGTAACCGCCATCATAATCATTTCCTAATCTGATAATATTTTTGTTTTCATAGGGCTTCAGGTAATTAGGCAATTTAACTTTCTTTATCATTTATTTATTTTAAATTTTTTATCCTGTATGCAACTTTAAAAAATGAATCTTGAGATAAATTTATATCTTCTTTGTGCATAGTACATTTTAGATTTATCCAGCAACGATCCCCATTATCAGGCCTTACCCAGTTTTTATGTGTTTGAATTTCTTTGTATTGTTCTTCAGTTCTTGGATCACTGACAGCTATAGATTTATTTTGATATAGCTCTAAATAAGAGTTTGCTCTCGGAGTCAAAACTACACATATCATTATTAGTAGATAAGTTAGAATTTTATTTATCTTAAATTTTTCATTGGCTGAATAAAATCCAAGAACCGAAACAATCGTCAATAAGGTACCCATTGCATATCTAGGAATAGGACCAAAAAATAAGAGATAAAGTAGGGAAGAAAATATGTAGGTAGATATAATCAAATTAAATCTTCTATTTGAAGAATCATTTTCAAATAAAGTAAATTTAATAATAATGATAATTATTAAACTAAAAATAAAGTTGATATATACCGACCTATAAAATAATGCTAAATCAGTGTAAATTTCTGAAAGAAAAAAATCATTGAACCAATTAAGAATATTCCTTGAATCGTCAAGAAAATATTCCATATAAGCAAGACTTGAGATAGTAGATATTTCTTCATATGCCTTGGTAGAGTTAGCCCAATACCAGTCAAAATTATTAATACAAGTAAGTTCAAGAGGAAAAATGATACAACCAGTTGTAAGATAGCTTTTAATACTCCAGACAATACCAAAAAAAATTGTTGGTAATTGTAAATAAACAATTCTTTTTAAAGAGGAAATTTTATTTTTTACTAAAAGGAATAAGAAAATAAAATATAAGAAAAATATTATTACACCACTGACTTTTAGTTGAAAAATAAAAAATGTGATTAATGAAAGCATAACTAAATCAATTTCTTTAGCTTCCTTTTTCTTTATAGAATTTAAAATAACCAGACTTACGAAACAAAATAATACTGCTACAGCTATATCTTGTTTACCAATTCCTTGAATATAGATAAAACCATTTCTTCCTCCACTTATTCCAAAATTGTCTAATAAAGAAAAAAATAGTAAGAAGTACGATGCAGCCTTAAAATTGAGGTTTTTGGAAAAAAGAATATTGTTTGCCAAAAATACAAAAAAGAAATGAATAAAAAATAAAGTTAAAAAATGAAGAAGAATAAAAGAAGTGTCAATCCAGAGTATCGATGATATATATTCGTTAATTGAGGACATTCCAAAAGGCCAAAAAATATTTACCATTCCGATAATTAAATTAGATTCTCTTAACCAGTTTTGATGATTTAGATGATAGTAGCCAGCATCATAATGAAAATTTGTAGTAGAGGAACTAACAATAAGGGTTGCTGGGATAACTATATAAAATAAAAAATTCCTGAAATTTAAATGATTAGATAAATTTATTTTAAAATCTATGTTTATGAAATTAACTAAAAGGAACATAGTTAAAATCACTAATACGAGACTATTTTTTAATGGCAAAAAGAAATTTATAAATATTAAATAGTTACCTAAAAAAATAATTCCGATAATCGGATAAACAATATTTGAATTAATGTAAACAAGTTTTTTAGGCAGTTCTTTGGAATTAAAAAATAATTTTTGAATTATTAATACAAATGATCTACCTAATAGGAATAAAAACAAATAAAACAATGTATATTTGAAAAAAAGTTTACTAAAAAGTAAAACTAATTGAACCATGAAAATGATTCTAGTAGTGCTAAATTAAAAGATTTTTAAATCTTTTATAAAAATCATAAATTATAAACTATTGATAGCAGTTTTTTTCTATTTGACTAATATCCGAAGATGGACATAAATGAAATAGAAAAAATTTGTGGGCCTGTTCCGCCAAATTACGAAGCTATTAATCCAGATTCAGAGAATTTTATTTTTCAAAATGATCCGAATTTTAATGCAATAAATCTTTACGATTTTTTTGGAAATGGTGCAACAGTGAATTCTTTTTCAGAGTGTGCACATTATGTGAATGGTGGATGGGAACCTTTTAAAACAACTATTTTTGATATAGGAGCAATAATTTTATACATTGCTATTGGTACATTTTCAGTATTTAAAATATATAAATATTTTCAATCAGTTTTTACAATTGAAAAGTTAAAAAGTTTTTTTAACACTTCTGGATTATTTAAGAGTATAAGTAATCAATTAAATAAAAAAGAAATATCAAGAGTTTTTTATACATTTTTCTTTTTTGTTCAGAGCTATTTTCTTTTTGACTACATTAGAACAAAATCAGTAAGAATCCCTCGCTTTATAGATGAATATATTTCATTAACATCAAATTTAAATTTTTTCAAAAATTTAAATTTTAATGCTGGAGAATTTATTGGCGGTAGCTATAGTACTAGCTTAACTTCTGGACCAATATCAGCTATTGGAAGTGTATTTGCATGGAACGTCACAGATAAATTAACAATTTCAAGAATTTCTAATTTCTTTTGGATTTATTTACTACAGATATTCTTTGCATATTTAATTGTTAAATTATATAAGTCAGATTTTAAATTTCTATTTTTTATTAGTGGGATATCTTTAGTGCTTATTCCTTGGTGGCAAGGTTCTTTATATTCATTAGGAGAATTCCCATCATCAATAATCTTTGTTAATGCAATATTTTTATTTCCTAAATTAAGAAGTATTTCCTTGGTGCTATTTAGCATTTCTATATTTTATGGAAAGCTTCTCAATTTAGTTCCTTTTGCTGGGTTTTATATAATAATTATGATTTACGAAAAAAAAGTTAGAAATATAATTAAAGACCTTATATTTTTTCTAATCCCTCTATCTAGTTGGTTGTTATTAGCTAATTCCAAATACGAAGGGGGCAATGCTTTCATATATATTAGGGATCAGTTTTTATTCATCACTAATCATCAAAGTTCGGGCACCCCAACAGGGGAACAAAACTTTTTTGACAGCCTTATCAATTCCTTTATTTCTTCAGAATTTTCTACGTGGAATAGTTTTGATAAAGCAAGACTAACAATTATCCCGATTATTTTTTTAATTATCATATTTAGAAATAAGGAACAAATAAATACTTTTTTTGGAAAAATCACATTACCGATTATCTCTTCTTTATTATTTTCTTATTTATGGTTTTGGTTACTTAATACAACAAAATGGATGAGGCACACACAACACTTTATAGTTCCTTTAATTATTATTATTATTTATTTAGTTAACTTTAATATTATTAACTCAAAGCTAGATCTAGCAATTTTAATTTTATTAGTAGGACTTTTTATTGAAAATAATAAGTATTTATTTATTCTTTTAGCTGTAGCTGCGATATTTATAATTTACAATATAGAAGAAAATGTTAAATATGCCTACATCAAAACACTTCTGGTAGTAATTATTTTCATTGATATTTCACTTCCTTATTTCGAAAAAGATACTTTTGGTAACTTGCATCATATCATTGAAGACTGCAGGATTGAGTTGATTAGCTCAGAATGTAAATCTAGCTATCTAAGTGGAAATTAATTACTTATATTTCTTATTAATAATATAAATATCTTTTAACATTATTAATGGGTCTTTTAGCAAAGAAACAGAAGAGTCTCTATTAAAGTTGTACTTAACTGGTTCTTCTTGAACTGTAATACCTAAAAGTAAACAATTTAATATTAAGTCTAAATCATACAAAAAACCACCACACGTTATTTGTTCAGCAATTTTTTTAAAATCTTTTGTTGATAGATATTTGAAACCACATTGTGTATCACGAAAATTTAACTTAAATATTTTTCTTATTAAATAGTTTAAGATATAACCAGAAAGTTTTCTGATTTTCGGTGTATTTACTTCATTTCCTAATGGTCTTGATCCAATAATTAATAAATTATCCTTTTGTAACCATTCATTATTTAATTCATTAATACTTGCTGACAAATCTGCATCAAGAATAACGGCTTTATTGTATTTTGAATTCTGTAGCCCTTTCTTGACAGCAAAGCCTTTTCCTTTACATGGCTCATTTAATATTTTTACATTATTTTCTTTATTAAATTTATTCAACTCCTGTAATGTTTTGTCTGTTGATGCATTATTTATTAAAATTAATTCAGATTTAAAATTTTGCTTATTCTGCCAAGATAAAATTTTATTTGTATTCTCAAAAATAACTTTTTCTTCATTAAAACAAGGAATTAAGATACTTAACATTAATACAATTAAACCACACTAATTCATAATTCAAAAAGAAATAAGTATGGTTTAATGAATATATATAAAAAAGAATATAAATTGTATGTTAAGAATTAGGAAATTTTTAAGAAGAATAATTAGAGAGATTAAATTATTAAAGGGCCTAGCCTTTTTGATTAATAAGATATTGTTAATATTTTTTAGATTTTTATTTTCATTTTCAAAGCAAATACAAAAAATTTATGTTTTTCTATCATTTCAAAATGATTGGTTTTTAGCAAATAGAGTACCTAAGAATTACAGGCAAGAATACAATTTGTACACTTGGATTTTCAATCCACAAAATGTTCATTTTGCTGTTTCACCCTCTTTAGCTAGGACTCATTTAGATTCTGATTCAGTAGTTTTAGATATTGGTTGTGGAGACGGAACTATAGATTATTTATTTTTTTCGGACATAGCAAAAAGAATCGACGGAGTTGATATTTCAGAATCTGGTATAAATTACGCAAAAAGGCACTATAAGCAGAAAAATTTAAATTATTACAAAACTAATATTCTTGATTTTCAACCTGAAAATTTACCATATGATTTTGTATTTTGGGCCGACAGTATTGATTATTTTAGCAAAGAAGAAATCAATGATATTTTGATGTTATTAAAGGAATGGGTAAAAATTGATGGTCACATATTAATTAAAACACCTTTGAGCGAAAAAAGTCCGATCAGTGATTCTAATCATATGAAATCTTTTCAAAGCAACCAAGATTCATTTGCTGATTATTTATCTAATTATTTCAATGTTGTTTATAAAAATGTTACTGATTATGGTTTCCGAAAAGATATTGATATATTATTGAAAAATAAATAACTAATATTTATTTTTTTAATTCAATTAATAAAATATAACCAAAATAGTTTTTAAAAATATTTTCTATTATATTTTCAAATTTAATACCTGTTTTGTGACTAAACAATGAAAAGAAGACCCCAAAATTTAATATTTTTTTTACTTTAATTTTTGAGAATTTTGATTTTATTAATAGTTTTTCTACACTGTCTTTATTAAACCTATTAACAACCTGATTTTCATAGCTTACTTTTCCAAATTTATTAAGAAACTTTTCAAGAAAATACATTAAACCCCTGTAGTTTGGTGTTGTTAGGCATACTTTCCCACTAGGTTTTAACATCACATTTAATTTATTTACTAAATTTATAATTTCATCTGAATCGATAAATTCCAATAATCCAATAACTGTAATGTAGTCAAATTTTTCATTGTAATTGTCAAAAATGAATTCTTCTGTAGTTAAGAATTCTCCACTATTTGAATATTTTTTTTTGGCGTAATTAATTTGTTGTTGAGAAATGTCAACACCTATAGAATTTGATTTAAGATAGTTGCCTATAAAAGTTCCAGGACCACATGCATAATCTAAGTGTTCTGATTTTGAAGTAATTAATTTCGAGATTTTTTTGAAAGTAATATTATGCCAATTTGATTGTATTCCAGATTTTTTCTTAATACCTTGAACTAGTATTTGGTCATAATATCCGGGAGTTACTTGATTTATCCAAAATTCACTCACGAAATAATAATAACTTATTTATTCTAAATTAAAAACCTTTTCAATTTTCTCATAAGTTTTTCTCTCAATATCTTCAAGTTTCAATATAAGATTTGAGCTATTTCCCCCCGTCTCTTTAAAAGCTGGTACCATAGCATTCCACAATCCCTCCCCTTTAAATCTAGAATAAAGCGAAGCACCTACATGTAAAGCAATTACTACATAACTAAGAAATGCTGAAAACTCATGTACTGCAATAGCAATCTCTACACCTCCCACTTCTAAGGAAAAGAGAGCAGCAATTAGGAGCCCAGTAGCGGGTAGCATTATCAAGCTGAAATATATAAGCCCATGAACAGTTTTTGCAATAAATAGGTGACCTTCGTGTATGTTTTCATGGGCTCCAAGTAACGTTGGAGTGTCTTTCATGTAGAAATATCTAAGTAAAACAATAATTAAAAATACTATTGCAAATAAAATTTCAAAATAAAGCAATGACGCATCTTCAAGCTCGTTGAGATCATCTACTTGTTTAAATATCCCATAGGCATAGAGAGGAATGAATATCCAATGAATTAATTTAGCTAAAAATGTGTGAGCATTAATCATAAAAGTAATTTTAATTTTAGATTTTTTTTCAATTTATACACTTGTAAGAAGCGTTTATAAGGCTTTGGCCTCTTTCATTAATTAAATATTCTCCACCTAATTTATTTACTAAATAACCAAAAGACATTTTACAGTCTGGATCAGCAAATGTAGCGCTGCTTCCGCCGAACCCAACATGTCCAAAGGCATTCGGACCAATCATAAAAGAACCTCCTTCGCCTTCAAACTTACCTCTATTGTCCATATGTAACATAAACCCCTCTGAAAAATTTGTAGGAAAAAGAAGCATATTATCTATATCTGATTTTACATTTAATTCAGAAAGTCTTTTAACAGAACTCTTTGATAGAAGGTTTTCATTATTTTGAGCTAGGGGAGTCAACATTCCTGCTAATGAACGAGCATTAGTAATTCCTCCAACACCACCTATTTCAGCTCTGTAGGTTTCTATCGCATTGTAATCATA
>MDTC01229590.1_pt1 | contig 30689 bp, 25 predicted proteins | sample 811181 | NCBI WGS metagenome assembly MDTC01 (sample SAMN05326644, study PRJNA326480) | marine metagenome | isolation source: seawater | place: Pacific Ocean: North | collected 2011 | reverse complement strand
TTAAAGACTACTTTACGGAGCTTGATGGTGCTGATGACAGCGGCAGTAGTGAGTTTCAGGAAACCACCGCCGCAGCCTCTCTCACCTGGCAATTTTTGCCGACATCCGCTACCTACTTAAGCGTAGGACAAGGCTTTGAAACCCCCACCTTGACCGAGCTGGCTTATCGTAATGAAGGGTCGGGTTTAAACCGGGAGCTCGGGCCGTCCACCAACGACCAGTGGGAATGGGGCATTAAGCACCAACTACCAAGAGACTGGCGCCTACACTTAGCTTTCTTCGGTATTGAGAGCGACAACGAGATATTGGTTGACCAGTCAACTGACGGCAGAACGACCTACCGAAATGCATCAGAGACCTCTCGCGAGGGCGCCGAACTAACCATTAACGGTGCGCTGACACAGCAGTTAAACTTACTGGTCTCGTACAGCTATATCGATGCGGTATTTGGCGAAGGTCCGTTACAAGGTAATCAGCTGCCCGGTGTTGCCGAAAGCCAGGGTTACTTGCGTTTAAACTGGCAGCCAACCGAACAGTGGCTGGTTCAAGTTTCGGGTCAGTATCGTGACGAAACTCCGGTTAATGATGCCAACGACACGTTCGCGCCGTCTTACACTACCTGGAACTTTGCCGCGAGCCGCGAGTGGCAATGGGCAAACAGCGAATTAGACGTATGGGCTCGGGTCGACAATATTACCGACAAAGAGTACGTCAGTGCGGTTGTAGTGAATCAGGGCAGCGGGCGCTCGTTTGAACCCGGAATAGGGCGACAAGCAAGCGTCGGCATTAGTTGGCGCCGACGCTTTTAAATGGTTTTAGACCATAGCTCTTAGTACATCGAGCAGGCGCTGAGCCGTCTGCTCCGATGATGCCGGGTTCTGACCAGTAATCAGCATGCCGTCCTGAACAGCATAAGCTTGCCAGTCATCAACTTTACGATAATGGCCGCCTTTTGCTGTGAGTTCGTCTTCCAGTAAGAAAGGAACAACATTGGTCAACTCGACGGCAGCCTCTTCTGTGTTACTAAAACCTGTGACAGTACGGCCCTGAACAATGGGGTCCCCGCTTGGCGTTTTCGCATTCAGCAATACCGCCGGCGCATGGCATACCGCCGATACCGGCTTACCTTTACTCCAGAAGTGCTCAATCAGCTTAATAGACTGCTCATTGTTGGTTAAATCCCATAACGGTCCGTGTCCACCTGGATAGAAAATAGCGTCAAAGTCGTCAGGGTCAACATCGTCCAACGTGCAAGTTGTTTCCAGCTTGTGTTGCGCTGTTGAGTCTTTCTCTAAACGCTCAGTAGCCTCGGTTTGCGCATCCGGCGCTGTACTGTTCGGATCCATTGGTGGTTTACCGCCTTTAGGAGACGCCAGCGTTACATCGACACCTGCATCCACAAAGACATAGTAAGGCGCAGCAAATTCCTCGACCCAAAAGCCAGTTTTATGGCCAGTGTCGCCAAGCTTGTCGTGTGAGGTTAAGACCATTAATACTTTCACTGGGTACTCCTTAAATTTCGTGTGAAATTCTCTGTAAACTTACGTGCATTTTACGCAAAAAGTCACCAATTTGATCACTCCGCCTCGTTATCAAGCCAGCGATACAGCGTGCGGCGAGTAACGCCGAGTATTTGTGCCGCCTGCGACTTGTTGCCGTCGGTATGCTCTAAAACTTTCCTTATGTACTGGCTTTGGTGCTCATCTAACGTTGGCCAGGCTGACGTTGCCGCCGGCTGACTGGTATCACTTTTCTCGACTATACGCTGCGGAAAGTCGTCTACCGACAGGGTCTCGTCACTGGAAAACGCAAACGCCCGCTCTATGGCGTTTTGAAGTTCCCGAACGTTCCCCGGGAATGGATACCGATACAATAAATCGAGAGCCTCCGCCGAAATTCCACGTACTGTTTTATCACTGCTCTTCTGTTGCTGCTGCAAAAAGAAATTTGCCAGTCGCTCTATATCCTCTCCTCGTTCTCGTAAAGGAGGCACTCGCAGGCTAAACGTCTCCAGACGATAAAATAAATCCTGCCGGAATTTGCCCTCTTCAACCAACCGCTCTAAATCCTGGTGCGTCGCAGCAAGAATGCGAACATCAACTTGCTCTTCTTTGTCGCTACCAACGGCTCTTATCGTGCCTTCTTGTAAAACACGCAATAATTTGGCCTGAAGCGCCATTGGCATTTCACCAATTTCATCCAACAATAAGGTGCCGCCGTCGGCTTGCTTTAAAAGCCCCTGCCTCTTATTCTGCGCGCCGGTAAAAGCCCCCGCCGCGTGACCAAAGAACTCACTTTCCATTAAGTCGGCTGGAATACCCGCACAGTTTACCGCCTGGAAAGGCTTGTCAGATCTATCACTCAGCTCATGTAAGGCTTTAGCCACTAACTCCTTACCTGTACCGCTTTCGCCGGTAATAAGAACACTGCCGCCGGTTGGCGCAATGTGTTCAATTTGGTCATAAAGCTTGCGCATAGCCGGACTTTGCCCCACCAAGCCGCCAGGGCCTTTCTGCTGCTGTTTATAACGTTTCAGTTCCCGCTGTAATGAGCGATGCTCTAATATCCGTTCAACGCTCAACAGCAAGTGCTCAATATCCAGCGGTTTTGTCAGAAAGTCATCGGCACCTTTTTTCAGCGCATCAACCGCCTGGTCGACCGTGCCAAATGCCGTTATCAGCAGTAGCGCAGGCGGGTTATCGTGCTGCTTCAAGTCTTCCAGTAAGGTTAAACCCGATTCTCCGGGCAGGCGTATATCGCTGACAATTAAGTCAGGGCTTGCATTGCTGCTCTTAAAGTCTTCTAAACTTCCCCAGGCATCCACCTGGTAGCCTTCCGCTTCAAGTTCTTCGACCAAAAGCTCCTGTAATGCAGGGTCATCTTCAACAACACCTATGACAGCTTTAAGTACCGCCATTATTGACCTCCTAGTGCAGGCTTATCGGCCAGACTCGATGCCGGCAAACATAAAATGACGCGACAGCCACCCTTATCGTTATTCGTTAACGTCAATTCGCCCTGATGATCACTCAAAACATGTTTCACTATCGTCAGCCCCAAACCGGTGCCTTTACCTTGTGGTTTATTGGTCTCAAACGGGTGCAAGGCTTTTTCTTTCATATTGTCAGGCAGACCTTCACCGTCATCATCAATAATTATTTTCAACGCGCTATTGCTGTCGACCTCTGCGTTTATATTCACCACGTGCTGTGCTGCCTGTAGCGCGTTACGCATCACGTTGACCAAGGCCAGTTCCAACCGTTTAATATCAACTTTTAGTGTGACAGCAGGTAACTCTCCCAGTTTGACTCTGGCGGCTCCTTTGTCTTGCTCAAACTGAATGCTGGTTATTGCCGTATCTATCAAGGTTGCCAGCGCTATAGACTCTCGGTGCTGAACTGGCGTTCTGGAGAACGCGAGCAATTGGTTGACCAACCCGGTTAACCGCTGAACCTGGCCGCGAACGGCCTGCAATTGACGCTGACTTTCTTCATCTTTGTGAGTTCTTAATAGCCGGCTGGCGCGTCCGTCGATAACGGTAAGCGGCGCCCCCAGTTCGTGTGCAACGCCGCTGGCAACGCTCCCTATTGCCGCCATTTTTTCTTGTTCGCGTAATGCTTGCTGAAGCGAGGCTTCGTGCTGTCGGCGTTGTTCTAACTCTTTTTCGGCCTGCTCTATGCTGTCCAACATTCGGTTAAGCCCTTGCGCAACCTCCTGCAATTCAGAAGGCCCCTCAGGTTTTACACGAGCCGTACGGTTCCCCTCAGCCACTTGCAACATCGCGTCTTTCAATTGAACCACGTGTCGCCCAACGCCACGATAATGTCCAAAAACCAGCACCGCTATGGTAATGAGCGCAAAGGCTCCCCAGGTTAACCAGGCATACTGGCTGAGCTCTTTAAAGGACTCATCAAAGTCACTGGCTCGGCGGTTAATCTGCAGTAACCCGATAATTCGACCGCCTCTGTCAACAATAGGGAGGAACTGGGAAAAAACATCACGTCCCTCTACGCGACGGTAATCGTCCTGTTTGATGCCTGTTTGTACGGTTTGCAAAGCAAGGCGGCTGTTACTTAAATCGGTTTCCGTTACGCCCGCTTCAGCAACCTGCTCACCATAGACGTTATATACAGAGGCTCCATAAACCCGGCCAATGCTAAATACTGAGTCCAGGTTGGCCTGCACCGTATCTAAGTCGTTATTCAGCAACGCATCACTAATAGGTAAGCTAATCGCGCGTCCCAATAACTCTAAGTCGCTTTTCAGGCGATCATTAGCATCTTCTGAAGCTACCTGAAGACCAACGGTGATTGCCGCGCCCGATATCAGCAGCATAGGAACCACAACATAAGCCAGTAGCCGCCGTTGCAGGCTCGATAGAGACCAATTGTATACTTTTGTCACACCCGCCTCCTTTGACTGTGTCTTCAGGATACACATTTTTAAGGATTCTTTCTGTTGATTTTAATCGGACAACATAAAAACCTTTAAAAACATAAACTTGAAAAGTTGGCACAGTCTTCGCTTTAGTAAGAGCGTTAGTAAATCTGACAGAATCAACAAGGAGATTATCATGCAAAAGACAATTATCGCATTAGCAACGGTATTCGCACTGGGTAGCACTGCAGCTATGGCTCAAGAGCAACAAGCTCAAGGCAACATGGCTCAGCAACAGCAGCAAACTCAGGAAATTACTGAAGGCATGTTAGTTAAATTTGTTTCAGCAATGGAAGAAGTGCAAGGCGTTACTGAAAAGTATCGTGAAAAGTTCCAAAACGCTGAAAACCAGGAAGAAGCTAGAGGAATTCAACAGTCAGCTCAAGAAGAAATGATTGCAGCTGTTGAAGACGCTGGCCTTACTCCGCAAGAGTACAACATGATTATTCAGCAAGCTCAAAACGACGAAGAACTGCGTGCTCGTTTAGAAGAGTTAACCTCTGATTCTTAATTCGTTTTAGCGAAACCCCATTGAGAAACGGTCGGCAATTTAGTCGGCCGTTTTTGTTTGTAACTACGACTAAAGTCGTAGTGGTCCCACCATAATTACCACCTATCCCCACAATTTACCGTGTAACGCTTGATCATTTGTTAATTTGGTGTAATAACAACTAAGTACTATCATCGATAGTCACAACAAAAACAAAATGTTATCCATCGCGGGGAGAACAACAATGAAAACAGCATTTAAGTACTCATTATGTGCTCTAGCTGTTGGCGCACTGTTTCATTCGCCAAGCAGTTTTGCACAAGAGGACGCTCAAGCAGAAGATGAGCGTTTAGAACGAATTCAGGTTACAGGTTCACGTATTTCGAGAACCGATATGGAAGGCGCTTCTCCAGTCGAAGTTATCGACCGGGAAAGTATTGAAGCTTCCGGTTTCAACAACCTTCAGCAACTTTTAGAGCGTCTGCCATCAGCCGGCGTAGGCACTTTCTCAACTCAAGGTAACAGTCAGGACACCACTGCAAACGGTGCCGCTGCAATCAGTTTGCGTGGCTTCGGTGCAGATTCGACCTTGGTTCTGTTAAATGGACGTCGTGTCGCTGTATCTTCGTTCGCAGAAGGCGTTGCTAATTCATTTGTCGATATTAACTCGATTCCAGTCGCAGCCATTGAACGTATCGATATTCTTAAAGACGGTGCGTCGGCTATTTATGGTTCTGACGCCGTAGCCGGTGTTGTAAACATCATTCTACGCGACGATTTCGTCGGTACTGAATTAACAGCTAGTCACGGTGGTACCACCGGTGATGTGAACTACGAAGAAACCAGCATGAGCTTAGTCTGGGGTACCGGTGGTGATGACAGTAACACCACCATGATTCTAGACTACTGGAAAAACACCTCTATAGTCGGTGCTGAATTTGGTCGTAACGGCACAGCAAACCAAGCACCTTGGGGTGGTAACGATTTCCGTTCTTCTCGTGGTTTCCCAGGAAGCTTTATCGTTGACGGAGCTGAGCAACCCGATCCAGATTGCCCTCCTGGCTCTGAAGTAGGTACTCGCTGTGTATTTGATTACGGTCCTTATGCTCAAATCTTCCCTGAAGCAGAGCGTGTGGGCGCAATAATCCAATCTCGCAAAGAGTTTTCTCGTGACGTCGAAGGTTACATTGAAATAGCCGCTCAGCATAACCGTTCTAAAGCTGGTGGTGCACCAACTCCACTAGATGCAGACGCAGGCCTTTATGTGCCAGCAGACCACCCTAACAACCCTTGGGGTGAGCGTGTAGACATCAACTTTTTCCGTACCGTTGATGCAGGCCCTCGTATCTGGGACGTTGAGTCGGATACCTTACGCTTTATTGCTGGTTTACGCGGTGATTTAAATGGCTGGGGCTGGGATGTTTCTTACCAGAAAGGCCGCAGTGAAGGTATGCAGACAGGTTCTCGTGAACAAGGCTGGGTGCGCACTGACTTCCTACAAGAAGAAATTAACGCCGGGAACTACAATCCATTTGGCGGTACGATTAACGACCCTGAAGTCATTAACGACATAACAACCTCTTTGGTTCGTCGTGGTGAGTCACACTTAACGGCTATTGATGCAAGCATCGCGGGTGAAGCTTTCCAGCTAGGCGATCATTATGTGTCTATGGCGGCCGGTCTTGAGTATCGTGAAGAAGACGTATTTGACCAGCCAGATGATCAGTTCCAACGCGGTTTAATTTTTGGTACTGAGTCAGTACAGGCAGAAGCAGAACGCGATCAGTGGGCAGCTTACATGGAGTTCTTAATTCCAATTACTGACACACTCGAGCTGACTGCTGCTGGTCGTTATGATGATTACAGTGATTTTGGATCAACCTTTAACCCTCAGTTTAAGCTTCAATGGCGTCCAACAGAAGACGTAACCCTTCGCGCATCTTATGGTGAAGGTTTCCGCGCACCATCACTGGCTCAAATTGGTTTAGGTCCGTCTCAAGTATCGACATTCTTCACAGATACCTACCGCTGTGAAACGGATGGTGAAAGCTGTGTCCCGCTTGACTACACTATTGTATTCTCAGGCTCAGACGGCTTGCAGCCAGAAGAATCATCTAACTATAACTTAGGTGCTGTTTGGCAGATTACAGATGATTTCGATGTTTCAGCTGACTACTGGTCCATTGAGCAAGACAACAAAATTGTTCAAAACGATTTTGAAAACGTTTATGACGATAATTGTAATGACCAAAGTAGCGACATCTGCGTTCGCCGCGCCCCTCTACCTGGCGACGAGTTAGGTGAGCTCGCAACGCTGTATAACACTTATGTCAACTTATCAAGCCAGGAAGCTGCCGGTCTTGATTTATCAGCCAACTACAACTGGGATACTCAAGGTATGGGTACGGTTCGATTTGGCTTTGATTGGTCATACATGAGTAAGTTTGAAAAAGACGGTATCGACTACGCCGGTGAATATGAGTATCCAGAGCATCGCTGGACAGGTCGTGCTGAGTGGAGCCAGGATGCGTTAGGGGTTAATTTAAACCTTAACTACATTGGTGAGTTTGAAGACTACCAGGCACCGGCTTTAGTTGAGAGTGAAGAAACTCGTATGGTTGATAAACAACTACTGGTTGATTTACAAGCTTACTATGACGTGACTTCTCAGCTTCGCGTTACTCTTGGTACAACTAACCTGTTTGACGAAGAGCCACCAGAAGCGTTTAACACTGACCTTTACGGTTATGCTCCAAGCGTTCACAACCCTCGTGGTCGCTTTGTTTATACCAAAGTCAGTTACTCGTTTTAATAACTAAGTCTTAGCAGACTGTAAAATCCGCAATCAGTTAGGTCTGATTGCGGATTTTTTTGATCATATCTCCTATGCTTTACGTAACTCATTAAACTAAAAAGAATTAACGCAAGGAGACAGCGACGTGAAAGCATCCGATTTATTCGTAAAAGCTCTGGAGAACGAAGGTGTTGAATACGTTTTCGGTATTCCGGGCGAAGAAAATCTGGACTTATTAGAGTCTCTTTCAAAATCTAATATCGAGCTTATTCTAACTCGTCATGAGCAGGGTGCCGGCTTTATGGCCGCCACTTATGGTCGACTTACCGGCAAACCAGGTGTTTGTTTGTCGACGTTAGGACCGGGCGCGACCAACCTGGTTACTCCGGTCGCTTATGCGCAGCTAGGTGCTATGCCTATGGTCGTAATTACAGGCCAAAAACCTATTAAAGAGCGCCAGCAGGGCCAGTTCCAGATTATCGATGTTGTCGACATGATGACGCCCATTACCAAATACACACAGCCTATTATTAGCGCTAATAGTATTCCGGCACATATCCGCGAAGCCTTTCGCCGAGCGGAAGATGAGCGCCCGGGTGCTTCACACCTGGAATTATCGGACGACATTGCTCGTGAGGAAGTGAGTGCTAACCCAATAACTCCGAGTTTCTCGCGCCGTCCTATAACTGAACATAAAGCGGTTCGTCATGTTCTGCAATTACTGAAAGATGCAAAACATCCGGTGTTACTTATTGGTGCCGCGGCAAACCGTAAAATTACGGCGAAAATGTTAAGAGCCTTTGTCGATAAAACCGGCATTCCGTTTATTACGACTCAAATGGGTAAAGGGGTTATCAACGAAGATCACCCTCGCTGGCTAGGCAACGCTGCGGTTTCAGACGGTGACTACCCGCACCGTGCCATTGAAAAAGCAGACTTAATTCTTAATGTGGGGCACGATGTTGTCGAGAAGCCGCCCTTTATGATGAAAACGGGGGTAAACGACGACAGAAAAGTGGTTCACATTAATTTCCAGGGTGCCCAAGTCGACTCTGTCTACTTCCCGCACGCCAGTATGATTGGTGACATTGGTAACAGCATTTGGCAACTGAAGGAAGGTATTGAGCCACAAGAGCACTGGGACTTTGACTTTATGCTGAAAGTCCGCGATCACATGCGTGACCATACCGACGAAGGTGCCGATGACGATCGCTTTCCAATTTTGCCTCAGCGTTTAGTTGAGGATGTTCGTGACGTTATGCCAGATAATGGTGTTATTGCACTGGATAACGGCATTTATAAGATTTGGTTTGCCCGTAATTATCCGGCACGTGAACCAAATACCGTATTGCTGGATAACGCATTAGCTTCTATGGGTGCGGGCTTACCTTCGGCAATGGCTGCCAAACTGGTCAACCCTGAGAAAAAAGTCATGGCAATATGCGGAGACGGTGGGTTCATGATGAACTCACAAGAGCTTGAAACCGCAGTGCGCATGAATCTGGACATTGTCATTGTTATTCTTAACGACAGTGGCTATGGCATGATTAAATGGAAACAACAGCACATGGGTTTAAGCGACTATGGTTTAGACTTCAATAACCCTGACTTTGTGAAGTACGCTGAGTCCTATGGCGCTAAAGGGTATCGTGTGGACAGCACAGAAAGCTTGATACCACTGATGAAAGAGTGCCTGGACAAACCAGGCGTACACCTCATTGATGTTCCCATGGACTATTCACAAAACGACCTACTGCTGAACGAAGAAATTCCTGAACGCAGCCGGGCGATAAAAGCCTATTAAGCTTTAGATGGGTCGGTATCCGCGAAATAGGGGTAGTCGTTGAGCTTATCAACAAAAGCCTCAAGTCGCGGATACTTATCCAGATTAAAACGCTGACGGAATAATCCCCAACTTAAAAAGCAGCCCAACCGCAGCTCGCCATCACTGAATGGATGTGGACCCTCGTACGCCACTGCGTGATCTTTTTCTTCCATCAACTGCAATATATCATTGATGCGCTCTTGCTGGCGCTGCAAATAAGGCGCCTGTGAACTTTTTATACCATCTTTTTCCAGCAAGAAAATATTGATGGCAGCATCCATTGCCGTATTGACCAGACAGTATTGATCGAAGTCTTTTGTATCGGCAAAGAAGCGCTCACCGGCTTTCTCCCGCACGTACTTTAAAATACTGGTCGAGTCATGCAGTCGTAAATCGTTATGGTGCAAAAACGGGACCTTTTTCGCCGGGCTCAGTTTTGCGCTTGTGTCGAAGTCAGTCTCTGTTAGCGAAAACTTCGTGTCCGTTTCTAGCAAGGCAATACGGCAATGTCTTACATAAGGTGACGTATAACTGCCAAACAATTCCATGGTAAACCTCCGTTAATGATCACGACAGGCTTCGTCCGGATATTCCAGCTCTATAGTGGTATGAGCTAATTCAAACTCGGCCAATTGTTCTGATATCTTTTCTTTTAACACCGCTCTCTCAGTGCTGGTTAACTCCTTTGATACCACAATATGTGCTGTTAATACATGGCGTTCACCATCAAGCGACCAAAAATGTAAATGGTGTGCGTTATCGACTAAATCCAACGCCACCAACTTTTTATGGATTTGCTGATATATTTCTGGGTCAGGAGAAGCCTGAACAAATAGCTTAATAGTCGACCCTAAGTGGCGTATTACGTTCACTAAAATAAACAGGGTAAACGCAATAGACAATAAAGGATCTAAAATAGGCCAGTCGACAAACAGTAAGACAATAGAGACAACCAGCACTGCAACCCAACCGAGAACATCTTCCAGCAAATGCCAGTTCAATACCCGTTCATTAAGTGACTGACCTTTCGAGAGTTTGAATGCCGCATAACCGTTCACAATAACACCAAATACGGCCAGCAAAGCCATGCCTTCAGCCATAGGCATAACCGGATTCCACAGCCTTGGAATCGCCTCAAACAGAATCCAGATAGAACCGGCTGTAAGAATAACTGCATTGATAAAGGCGCCGACTAAGGAGAGACGACGGTAGCCATAAGTAAAGGTATTGGTCGCGTCTTTACGACTGAATTTATCCAGCAACCAGGCCATACCAATAGAGATACTGTCTCCTAAGTCATGAACCGCATCGGCAAGTATCGCGGTACTGTTGGTCAGCACTCCGCCAATAAACTCGATAACTGTGAAGCACAGGTTTAAGAAGAACGCCCAGCCAATGCGCTCTGAAGCCGTATCATGATGATGATGGTGATGCATAGTGCTCCTAACTTAACAATTCTTTGTTCTAATAAGACTCTCAAATAGTATAAGCAATCATACCGCCTGCTAGCCAAAGAACACTGACTACACACAAAGCATTCATTACTTTATCCCCAACAGACGACCCGCCGTGGTCATGATGATGGTGGTGCTCATGCTCTTTTTGTTTCTTACGCCAAAGTACAACCATGACAGCGCTAAGTAGTAAGAAAATAACATTCAGCACAAAACCATAATTGAGTTTGAAGTGTTCTTGCTTAGCCGGTGAGGACCATTGAGACGCATCGGGTAAGGCATCAAAGGCCAACAATCCGTAATGCATAGCAAGAGACGCCGCTACCAGGCAAATAAAAAGCATTAAAGCAATGTACAGAGCCATTTTCCAACCATAGTAGCGGGCATTAATTTTCAGCACTGGCAGCACAATTAAGTCAGAGAAAATGAATGCCATAACACCCGCAAAGGCAACTCCTTCGCCAAACAGAACAGCTGCCAGCGGAATGTTCCCCATGGAACCTATGAAAGTGAAAAACGCGGCAATAGGACCTACAACAGCCTGCTGCAATAATGACCAGAAACCTGGCTCGCCTTGAGTACCCACACCAATAAACAGCCACTCGAAGAAAGCACTGGGCACAAAGGCAGAAATAACACCAGCTACGGTAAAGCCGATAAGTACATCCTGCCAGACCATCTGCCATTCCATAATGTACTTTTGCCCGACTTTTTGCCAGGTATCCGCACTTAATAAATCGGAAAGCGTTGTTTCATGATGGTGCTCGTCTTCATCATCTTCCTCTTTACGCGCACTTTTAATCAGCTTTTTGGGGTTGGTGAGCGTTATGAATAACCAAACGAACAGAATGAGCAGCAACCCGCCGACGTATTCACCAACGACAAACTGCCAACCCAGAAAAATAGAAATGACAAACCCCAGTTCAATAACCAAGTTGGTAGAGGCCAGCATAAACGCCATAGACGCACTGAACGCCGCGCCTTTGTTAAATAAAGCTCTGGTGGTTGAAAGTGCAGCGAAACTACAGGAGCTAGAGATAAAACCAAAGAAGGTACCCAGCGACACAGACTTTAAGTCATTACCGCCCATCGCCTTGCGCATGCGCCGCTTAGTAATAAGCACTTGGATTAAGCTACTGATCAAATAACCTAATACAAACGCCCACAGCGCCATCCAGAAAAAACCCAGGCTGGTATAGGCCGACTCACCCCATAGCGATAGAAAATTCTCCATGCTGGCTCCTTGGTCTGGTCAAATTATTTTAGAATTCAGCAGATTAAAATAAAAATATGACTACATTCAAAATAGTAGCTTACGTTAAGCCTGTCCAAAATTGATCAAAACGCCTTGTTCCGTGACAGTCTCGTGACGTTTTCTTAAAAGAGCACTTTTGAGCCGCTTTCGTGTAGCCCCTTTTCATTTCCAGTTAAGCTGAGCTTTTAATAAGAGTCTTTGAGTGTTCTTTATAGAAGCGCTGGCGGAAAAACCAGGCGGAACATACCATCAACACGCTACCCAGAAGAGCCGTAAAGTAAGCGCTCTCTAATAGAAAGTTTAGCCAACTTAGCTTTATTTCAAAGAAGTTACGGTACAGCAGTATACCGACGGTTCCCGCATAACCCATAGCATCCGCGATATAAATAAGAAATCCGGCATTAGCTTTGTCGTTTATCATCGATAACATGCGATCGAAAATAAGACAGTTAAAAGGAACATAAGCCAGATAAATCCCAATAGTTAGCGCTATCATCCATGATGAACCTGAAATTCCACCGCTTTGATAGAATAAGCTGCTAACACCTAAGAGAAGAAATCCCCCAATAACCATCAGATGGTTAACCATAAATGCCCGAAAATTGTTTTTAATCCACATTATCGAGCTTAGCAAAAGTAGAACAGCCAATGACGTATACAGCGCAACGGAAGAAAATATTGCGGGTCTGTCGCCATACCCTAGTTCTATCCATATTTCTGCTGCAAAATTGTCACTGAAGTCGCGCATAGCGGTCAGTAACATATAACTGACGACCATGCAGCCCAAACCTATCGAGTATTTCCGCACTAATTGGATCCGATCTTCGGATGTCATTGGCTCCCTTTTATGGCGTTCCGCTTTATCCTGGTGTGTCGGCGGGGGAATCCTGGAAAGAAAATATACGGAAATAAATAATGGGATAGTAAAAATAGCGCCCGTGGCAGCCGGCATCCAGTATTCGCTGACTTGTAAGTCCAGCATCAGGTATTTACCGACGGTTTTTACGACACCAGAAGACACAATGAAACTAATAGATAAAATAGCACCCAAGACTTCCGTAGTTCTTCTTCCCTCTAAGTAACTGAATACCAGGCCCCAGATTATGCCTAACGGTAAACCGTTAAAGAATAGCGCGACTAGCTTCCAGTTCCCCGGCACAACGGCAAAAGCCATAAGTGAGCACTGTGCTGCCATTACCAACGTGAGAATGGCAACACTGCGATAATTTGCCGTCATTTCCGATACGACTTTAATACCGACAAACTTGGATAGGGCGTAACCTAATACCTGCGCAATAATTAATGCACTTTTAAAATCTATCCCGGCGACAAACTGAGCCTGTTCGTAGCTTGCCACGGCAAAAGGCTTCCGAAACGCATACATACAAAAATAGGTCGAGAAAGCGGCACTTGAGGCGTAGAGAATAAACCAGAAGGTGTTACTGCGCTTTGTATTCTTAGTGAGAGAAACCATAAGTGCCATTCCTACCATTGTGAGAACGGCCAATATTACGCGCAGAATATGAAGAATTTATGTTACTACCCGACGCTAACCTGATAGCGGGTTAACGGCTACAAATAACCTCCACTTGGGCATTATCGAGTGCAGATTTCAACGGGTCTTCGGGCGGTTTATCACAAACTATCGTATCAATTTGGTCAAAATCGGCCAGATGAACGGAACCAGCCCCACTAAACTTTGAAGAGTCGGTCAGTACGACTTTTCGGCGAGCTCTATCAAGAAGTGAACGCTTAAAATTAGCCTCATCAATACTGAAATCAAGTAGCCCTATGTCGGAATGAATACCACCGATAGACAGAAATAGCAGATCGGGTGTGAACTGCCGAGCCTGAATAATAGCTTCCCGCCCGAAAGCGGCCCGGTAATCTGGATCAATTTGTCCACCAGTAAATGCTAACCGCCAATCATCGCGACCAATGACTTCATTTGCTACATCCAGCGAATTTGTCACTACCAGTAACTTCTTAGGTTTGGTCAACATTCTTGAAAACCAGTAACTGGTTGAGCCACAGTCAATAAAAACCGTCATCCCATCTTCGACTAATTCGGTAGCTTTCTCTCCAACTTCTTTTTTAGCCGCAGCATTCAAACTTACGCGCCCTTGGTATGGGGGCTCTAGAGTTGAAGTGGAAAGACGAACTCCACCATGCACTTTAACCACTCTGCCGGTAGCTTCTAACTGCCGTATATCACGTCGTATGGTTTCTTCTGACACCTCAAAACGCTGTGAAAGATCGACAACAGACATTGATCTATGAAGCCTAATCAACTCCAACATAGTGATTAAACGCTCAGACATATTCACATCCATCCCCACACGTTTATTGGTTGCGCGCATGTAATTCAATGAGTTAACAAGTTGCTACTTTAGAGCAGAAGTAAATCTTAATCCACTTCCAACATTAAAAACCACATAAACTCACATTATTAATAATTAATACAACAAAGTATCACGCCACTGTCACATTTTAATTCTATATTGGCCTCGCTCAAAACCATAGCTGGGGGTGAAAGGTCATTTTGGTCCTATTACTTCCACGTTTAGCATACCTGGGGAGATACACATGAACGGCTACAAACGATTTGCACTTTCACCATTAATACTGGCAATAGCCTCAGCATCAGCGATAGCTGATCAGGATAAAGAAGAAACGAGTAAAAAAGACGAACAAATGGAAGAAATCATTGTTGTAGGTAAGAGACAGACCTTCGCCTCAAACACGGTTTCAATGGATATGATTTCACGTCGTCCAGCCAATGCTTCAGTAAACACTGTTGTACAGGAATTACCCGGAGTTATTGTACAGGAAGCTGATACCTTCGGTTCATCTGACTGGATGACTAACATCCGAATGCGAGGCTTTAATACCAATAACGGGCAAATTGGTACAACGCTTGATGGCTTACCAAACGGCGGCTCAAACTACGGCGGCGGTAGTAAAGCGAATAGATTTATTGACGTGCTCGATCTTGAAACCGTGGAAGTCAGTCAGGGAACGGCGGATATCAGCTCGAGATCAAATGAAGCATTAGGTGGAACACTGAATTTCATTACTTCCGATCCATTAATGGAAGAAAACTTAAGCTTACTCTATATGGCAGGCGACCAGGACGCGAGTAAGTACCGTTTCCGTTACGACTCAGGTGAAATTAGTCCAGATACCTACTTCTATCTCAGTGGTTCATCTTCGCAAAATAAGGACGTTTGGGATAATGAAGCTATCACGGAGAAAGATTATCTTACGGGTAAAATCACAACCATTATTGATGGGTTTCATATTACAGGCTTCGCTACCTACAATTCGGCTAATGAAAACGAATATGAATATGTTTCTTTAGAAGATTATTATGAAAACCCTCGTCACGACGGATTACATATGAACTGGACCGGAATTCCTGGTCTTGATGAAAACTATCGCGATGGCTGGCGTGCACTGCGCGATAATTCATTCTACAGTTTTCAGGTCGAAAAAGACTTTGGCAACTTTTCATTCAATACCGCCGTTTATTATCACAGAATGAAAGGCCGTGGTGACTGGATCCCTCCCTACATTACCGATGTCGATGGAGATGGAAACCTGGATAACGAACGCTCCGGTAACACAATTTATGGCGATTACGAGGGTGACGATATCTTTTTCGTTAACGCCGGTACAAATGTACCAGGTACATTGATTGACTCTTGCACTGGTCGATATGGTTTAGACGCTGAAAAAGATCCCAATTGTTATGATGGCAATGTCGAAGGGGTTGGCTCATATCGTACGTCAAATTATGCCAATCATCGTTATGGCATAACGGGGGATGTTTCCTACGACTTTGAAACTGGCAACATACAACATACCTTACGCAGCGGGTTTTGGTATGAAAACTACGATGCCGATGTAACGCGCTCATGGCATTTAGTTGAGAACTCGGCAATTAGCCCGGAATTCAATGAAACCCCTTACTGGATTCAATATAAAACCGAAGCAAACACTAAAGAACTCATGTACTACGCTCAGGAAAAAGCGGTTTTAGGCCCGCTGAGCGCAAGTCTCGGCGTAAAACAATATCAGGTCGATACTACGGTTGATCACTTCTATAACGATGACAGAACGGGTCAATTAGACTCCACTTCAGATCCATTACTCTACGCAGGGTTAACCTATACAACACCGGTTAATGGTTTAGAGTTATTTGCCGGCTACTCTGAAAACTATAAATCCATTGTTCCTGGTATCATTGATTCCGGTTTATCTAATTCAGAACTGGGTGGCATTGATCCTGAAACGGCGGAGAACATTGAGTTAGGCTTCCGTTATATCAACAATGGCTTTAACGCAGCGGTTACCTTATACGACATTAAATTCGATAACCGAATTGTGCAATTGGATACTAGTGTATTGGATGGTATCGATTACAAAGAAGAAGTCGACGGCAGCTATGTGAACGTTGGTGGTCAGAAGAGTCGCGGCGCTGAGCTGCTCACCTCATATCAAGTTACCAGCGGCCTGAGAGTTTCTGGGTCTTATACCTATAATGATGCTGAGTACCTTAGTACAGGTGATACCGGTCTTGACCAAGACGCAGAAATTCGTGCTGGGAACCAAGTATACGGCGGACCAAAAACGTTCTTCACCATCGCAGCTGATTATGTCGGTAGCAACATAACGAGTGGAATCTCTCTGCGCCATATTGGGGATAGATTTATCAACTTTGAGAACTCAGCCACCGCGCCTGGGTATGAAGTGGTAGACGCCTACATTGGTACTGATATTCAGGGTGTTTCCTCCAGCATATCGGCTCTTCGCCTGCGTTTGAATGTGAATAACCTGCTCGACGATGAGTATATATCGGCCGTTGGTAGTAACAGTGTTTATCCCGGTTCACCAAGAACGGTGACTTTCTCTGTTAGTGCTGATTTTTAACCAGATGTTAGGTAAGAGGCATTAGATTTCGAAATCTAATGCCTCTTCAAGGAGTTACTTCTATGGTCGATATTAGTCGCCGTCGGTTTCTTTTAGGGGCAGGAGCTGCCAGCGTAATGGTTTCTTTTCCCGCAATATCAAGAGCTTTGGCTATTCCTGCTGCGGTACGTACTGGCACAATTAAAGATATTGAGCACGTGGTTATTCTGATGCAGGAAAATCGGTCTTTTGATCATTACTTCGGTACCTTGTCAGGAGCACGAGGTTTTTCCGACCCTTATCCTGCACCAGCTAAATCGTTTGACCAAATCAAAGACCGTACGATATTCACGCAATTAAACCAAACTGAAATAGGCCCTAAATTTGTCACCCCATTTGCGTTAAATACACGCCAAACATTCGAACATATGCGTGTAGAAGGCACGCCTCATTCCTGGCCAGATGCGCAAGCAGCCTGGGATAACGGGCACATGGAACGTTGGCCAGAAGCAAAAAACCTGCATTCTATGGGTTATTTCGAACGCGCGGATATGCCATTTCAGTACGCCTTAGCCGATGCTTTTACACTTTGCGATGCTTACCACTGTTCTATGCATGCGGGAACCAACTCCAACCGTTTGTTCCTCTGGTCCGGAACCAACGACGGGCAGGCCCAATTTGGTGGGCCGAGTATTGGTAACTCACATGACCGTTTACCTGAAGATGGTGGTGCAGCCATTCCATACACCTGGACAACCTACGTGGAAAGGTTGCAGGAAGCAGGTGTAAATTGGCGTATTTATCAGGATATGTCGGATAATTTTACGGACAATCCGCTTGTCGGGTTTGCTGCGTTTCAAAACTCAGTAGCAGGTAAGCCAGGTTCAAATCCAGAGCTCGCAAAACGAGGGTTAACGACTCAGGCTTTAGACCAGCTGCGAGCAGATATTATGGAAAATAAGTTGCCTTCTGTATCTTATATTATAGCAACAGCGGAAGGTTCCGAGCATCCGGGACCATCCAGCCCGGCACAGGGTGCCGCATATACCTCAGAGGTATTAGACGCTCTAACGGCTAATCCTGAGGTCTGGGCAAAAACAGCGTTGTTTATCATGTTTGATGAAAACGACGGATTTTTCGATCACGTACCGCCACCAGCACCGCCTTCAGAAGATCCAGCATCACCCGGCGGATATGCAGGCCATTCTCAGGTGTCTACCCGAGGGGAGTATCATACTCATCGATCCGAAGCGGATGAGTCGTTGGAAGTACAAGACTACATGGGAAGACCCTACGGATTGGGACCTCGCGTTCCAGCCTACGTGATTTCTCCCTGGAGTCGGGGCGGCTACATTAACTCGGAAGTTCTCGATCATACTTCGGTTATTCGTTTTCTGGAACAACGTTTCGGTGTTTTAGAACCCAACATTAGCCCCTGGCGACGGGCTGTTTGTGGTGATTTCACAAATGCTTTTGACTTCGTAAATCCAAACAGGGACTTGCCGTTAGCTTTTCCTGACCCCACAACTGACGCAAAAAGGGCAGCAGCACTGCCAAAAAGAACAACGCCTAAACTTCCTATTCAACAATCGATGCCTGCCCAGGAACCGGGTATGCGTCCACACCGGCCTAGCCTCTATAAGCTGGATTTAGAGTGGGATGAGCTTCCGGAAACCAATACATTGAAGCTGACCTTCATTAATAAAGGCAAGCGCGCTGCCGTATTCCATGTTTACAACCGACTGAATCTGGACTCAATTCCGCATCGATATACTGTTGAAGCCAAAAATAAAACGAGCAGAGAATGGACGCTAATTGAAGATGCTTATGACTTGCAGGTCATGGGGCCAGAAGGGTTTCATCGTCGCTTAGCAGGAAAACATTCTGAAATACAACCCGGAAGAGATATTAGCTTTATCAGTGACGGCAAATACTGCGGCCTATTGGCTCGTAGTGACGGCTTTACCTACTATCTTGGACAAGACGTTGATACGAAAAAAAGGCTGCCTCAAGGACAGGTAGTTCATATACCGACGGACAGTAATCAACGCTACGATGTCTCAGTGACGAGCACCTCATCTGATTCTTTTCTTAGACAATTTGCCGGCCGCCTGAATCGTTAAGGTGTACTTAAGGACGTACTTTAATAATGACAAAACCAAAGCTTACTGTATTTGACCTTGATGGCACCCTGGTTGATTCAGATAGTGCACAGGACTGGATGTACTTTTTACGAAAAAACTCATGGCCTTACAGCAAAGAAGCGACTGAGATTTGCAGCGAAATTATGCAGGATTACAGTAGCGGACGAATGAATATGAAGGATTATATGCAGGCATGGGTTTTACCTATAAAAGGCAAACGGGTTACTGAAATCAGAGCTCTGGCTGCCGAATTTGCTGAACACTATATTAAGCCACGCATTTATACAGAAGGTATGCGTAAAGTCAGAGAGCATCAGAAAGCTGGAGACATTCTTCTGGTTATTTCTGCCAGCCCCACCATTATAGTAGAGCCCATTGCTGCTCTTTTTGGTATCCAGCATGTTATTGGAATCGATATTGAGGCGTCTAATAATAAGTTCACACAAAACCTAATAGAGCCATTTAGCTTTGGAGAAGGAAAAGTTGCTCTTTTAAAGCAGTGGCAAAAACAGCACGACTTAGAAGACTTGCCGTTAGGCTGCATATATAGTGACTCAATTAACGACGTACCATTACTGGATTACGCGCTTAACAGCCATGTTATAAATGGTAACGAACAAATGCGCTTAATTGCGAAAGAGAACGGCTGGTGCACCCACGAATGGAGTGTATGAGGCTCACAGGCCAGTTTCGTTTCTTTCTTCAAATGAAACTGACCTTTTCTTTAACGCTTTATTCGCCGCAGCTCAGAACGTTCTCCCCGTTAAGGTTAAAACCCTCTTTCCATAAAGCAGAAATTCCAGCTTCAAGGAAGTAAGGGCAGGCATTGTTTTCGAATTCCTGTTGACTGATTTCGCCCTCAGAGCCGTCTTCATAGTACTCTTGCACAAACACCGCTTTGTTATTTTTCAGGAAAGTGTCTTCGTAACTGACACATTCATTTCCGTAGGCATAACACTGTTCGTTTACGGCAAAATCAAAGTCATTAATCAGTTCATTCAGTTGGTCTACATCGTTCTTTAAACCAATGCTTAACCCCCGAGAATGTGCGGCATTTGCTAACCATTTATTGTAATTTAACTGATCATCGTAAGTGATAATGCCCTTTGTCTCGTCAGTGTTGATATAGCCGTCGACATTGTCGGGTTCAACCGCATCACAACCTGCAGATTGAGCTAAGTCCAGGCGCACTTCTATAATAGGCTTGATATTTTCGTTCAAGGCAACTTTATTCGAACATCTCTGCCAGGAACTTATTTTAGTCGGTGCTTTGCAAGATTCATTTTACTTTAGAAGAGTTGAGTAGCATCAATGACTTCACATTGATTTTTATAAACACCTGAATGATTTGAAATTTAATCTTCTTGGCCTTTTGATTTCAGGAATACGTAGATAAAAACGAGCAAACCCAAAATCACAACAAACATCAGAACCCATAATGGAATTTCATAGTACAAATTAAGCGTAGCTGTCCCAGAAAGAATTAATCCTACTAAAATTACAATACTGCCCAGAGTATCTTTTTTCATAAACTTCCCTTGTTAAATTACTCGCTCCCTCAAGAGCTACCTTAGCAAAATTTTAGAGGTAGATTAAAGACCTTAACTTTTGGCTACAAAGGCTGAAATAGGTTTGGAATGCTTCGGGAGACTCAATGCCCCAGAGGGATTCAACGAGGACTACGATATTCTTCAAGGAGCAGAAAAACTCAACATAGTGAATCTATAGCTATAGTTTTGAAAGCCATTGGAGATTCATGTAAAGCATTTCAGAGTTTTTCCCTTGCTCGGGACTGCTTTGCAATTGCAGCCAATAAATTTGAGCAAATCAATTCCAAAACTGAGTGGGCTGGTTGCCTTTTTGAGGGAAGATGTCACATACAACCAATCAATGTTTGCCTTGGCCACTGGATCGACTTCACGCTCAGTAACGACGTTCAATCTCTAGCGTCTCGATAGCGCGAGCATCACCAAGGTTATCCGTATGGGCTCTGATTTATCTGTGGAGTCTACTAACAAGTCTGAGAACATGACCATATCAACGGCATTATTGGCGGGGTGAGAGTAGACCTGCCGAGATCGACCTAAAGATGGAACTTCATCGACCCGCACCCAAGGGCTATAGTCCGCACCAGAGCCAGACCCGCGTCCTTTCTTTATTCTTTTCGCAATCTGCGCCTCGCTCAGCGAGTATTTTGAGTTTGCCATGTCATCAACTCGATTGCCTTTGCTCATAAACACCTCTCGTTTTAGTTACATTGTAACGGTTAAAAGTGTCTAGCAAAGTCTGGGAAGTCCACTCAGCTTCATTAGGGAGTACACCTGTATGCATTACCGGTAGTAGCTATAGTTGGCCTTGTAATGCTGGCCAAACTATCGTTGGTTTTCTTCGTGAGTATGATTTGAGTGGAAATCAAAATGGGATTTTTCGGTATCAGAACACATCTCTGAATTCCCCTTTTAATACGTTATCCGTTCAAATCAGTATTTTATAGTAGTAGGGGCTTTAGGCCCCCTTTTAATATCTACTAAGCTGACACATCAATCGCATTGCCTTGCTCTCGTTTCATAATATTAAGCACTGACTCAAGGCGTTGTTTAGTTTCCGGATCGTCATTTTGACTCGCACCTAAGATCCCGTCCCAGACCTTATCCAAAAAATTGATGCGTTTTGAATCATCCGGTTTAAGATCATCCGTCGATAGTTCTTTGTCGACAGGTATATCTAGAGCCATATATGCAAATGACCAAACCTCTTTGGGTGTCAACTCTCCTGACTTAGCTTTTTCATTAGTCCAATCAAAAAGCTCAGACTGAGTCATATTAGAAAAGTTAGGTTTAGATGACTCTTTACTATTATCTGAACTTGAGTTGGTTATTACTTCAGATTCTGTGTTAGGTTGGGACTTACTTGTGTAAGCCCCGATAACTGTTGGGGATGAATTAATGTACATATTATTTCTCCTAGCCTTAGCTCTCGTTAAAAGGTTAAAACCGCATTGAGCTTAAGCAAAAAATGTACCGAAAATTATTTTTGATACAAGCTAGAAGAATAAAATACTTTGATTTAACAGCTTAATGTACGCCAAAAAAAGGGCCTTTCGGCCCTTCCTTATTCAACTGTAACTGACTTAGCCAGGTTTCTGGGCTGGTCCACATCCGTACCTTTTATCAAGGCCACGTAGTAAGACAGCAGCTGCAGCGGAACGGTGTAAACAATAGGTGCTATCACTTCGTCGCAATGACAAACGTTCAGTACGTTCATTGTGTCATCACTCTTGAAGTGGGCATTTTTGTCGGCAAAAACGTACATCAAACCGCCACGGGCTCGTACTTCTTCCACGTTCGACTTCAGTTTTTCCAGTAAGTCATTATTTGGTGCCACGACAATAACTGGCATTTCTTCGTCAATAAGTGCCAGTGGACCGTGCTTTAACTCACCAGCGGCGTAAGCTTCGGCATGAATGTACGAAATTTCTTTGAGTTTCAGCGCGCCTTCCATTGCTATCGGGTATTGATTACCACGTCCCAGGAATAAGCTATGGTCTTTATTCGCAAAGTCCTGTGCCAATTCTTCAATTTCATCGGCTAATGCCACCGCTTCTTCCAGCTTAGTTGGCAAGGCTTGCAGTGCATGCACCACAGCTTGTTGCTGTTGCTCTGGCATGCCTCGGTATTTACCAATACCTAAGGTCAGCATTAATAGACCGGTAAGCTGGGTTGTGAAAGCCTTGGTCGATGCGACGCCAATTTCAGCACCGGCGCGGGTCAAAAAGGCCAGGTCCGACTCGCGCACCATAGACGAAGAGCCTACGTTGCAAATGGTGAGGCTGCCTTTATAGCCTAGTTCTTTCGACAAACGCAGTGCTGCTAAGGTATCTGCCGTTTCACCACTTTGAGAAATGGTGACTAATAAGCTATTCGGATGGACATAGGACTTGCGATAACGGAACTCTGAGGCAATTTCGATATTGCATGACACATTGGCCATAGATTCCAGCCAGTAGCGAGCAACCATACCGGCGTGATAACTGGTGCCACAGGCAACAATTTGCACATGCTCAATGCCTTTTAAAATCTCCGCTGCATTTTCGCCAAAAGCATCATCGAGTACGGTAGTTTCCGACAAACGACCTTCTAGTGTATTGCGAACGGCTATTGGCTGTTCGTAAATTTCTTTCAACATGAAATGGCGGTACTGACCTTTACCACCGGCGTCATAGCTGACATCAGACTCGACGACTTCGCGTTCTACTGAATTGCCTTCGGTATCGTAAATGGCAATATCTGTGCGGTTGATATCTGCGACATCGCCTTCTTCCAGGTAAATAAACTGACGGGTAACCGGTAATAACGCCAACTGATCAGAGGCGACAAAGTTTTCACCAATACCAACACCGATAACCAATGGACTGCCAGAGCGCGCAACGACCAAGCGCTCGGGGTGCTTAGTATCCATAACGACAGTGCCATAAGCGCCTTCTAACTGACGAACAGCAGACTTAACCGCATCTAATAAGTCGCCCTTGGTTTTGCGCTCATGATGAATTAAGTGAGCGATTACTTCGGTGTCAGTCTGCGAGTTAAAAACATAACCTTCAGCTTTAAGCTCTTCTCGCAGGCGTTCATGATTTTCAATAATGCCGTTATGCACTACAGCAATTTCATCCTCAGAGCGGTGAGGGTGGGCGTTTGCTTCCGTTACACCACCGTGCGTTGCCCAGCGTGTGTGCGCAATGCCAATTGTACCGTCCAGTGGGTTCTGCGCTATCGCATCTTTCAGTTCCTGGACTTTACCAGTTCGTCTAACGCTCTTTAATTCGTTATTGGCATCAATGACGGCAACGCCTGCCGAGTCATAGCCTCTGTATTCAAGACGTTTAAGACCTTCCAACAAAATACCGGCGACACGGCGTTCTGATGTTGCACCTACTATACCGCACATAACTTAACTTCCTTTTTTCTGAGGGCGTTGCCAGCCACTGATATTACGCTGTTTTCCACGCGCTACCGCAAGTTCTTCATCGGCCACTTCCCGGGTCACTACCGAGCCGGCCCCAACGGTTGCATTGTTACCTATTTTTACTGGCGCAACCAACGAGCTGTTAGAGCCAATAAACGCACCGTCACCTATTTCCGTCAGGAATTTATTAACACCGTCATAGTTACAGGTAATGGTTCCGGCACCTATATTGGCGTACTCGCCAACTTGAGCGTCACCCAGGTAGGTTAAATGACTTGCTTTGGAGCCTTTACCTAAGCGACTTTTTTTCATTTCGACAAAGTTTCCGACCTGCGCTTCATCGGCAAGTTCCGCGCCTGGGCGCAAGCGAGCAAACGGGCCAACTTTACAATTTTTCGCTACCGCCGCGCCTTCTATGTGTGAATTAGCACGAATCACCGTGTTGTCGCCAATAGTTGCGTCTTTAATCACACAGTTAGGCTCTACCGTCACGTTATTACCAATAGTGACATCACCTTCAATAACCACGTTGATATCGAAAGTAACGTCGTTACCGACAGTAAGTTTACCGCGACAATCAAAACGAGCCGGGTCAATTAAGGTAACGCCCTGTGTCATTAATTCATCAGCCTGACGACGTTGAAACGCACGCTCCAGCTGCGCTAATTGTTGACGGTTATTCGCTCCTTCAACTTCATAGGTCGCATCGGGTTGCGCAGTAGCAATTGTCACACCTTGTTCAGCGGCCATAGCAACAATGTCAGTCAGGTAATATTCTTTCTGGGCATTGTCGTTACTCAAGTTCTCTAGCCACGCTTTAAGCTTAGCGCCATCGGCAATCATAATGCCGGTGTTCACTTCCTGAATAGCGAGTTGCCCGGCATTTGCGTCTTTTTGTTCGACAATGCCGGTCACTTGTTTATCCGTATTTCTGACGATACGACCGTAACCGTTAGGGTCGTCGAGAGTCATGGTTAGAAGACCTAACTCTGTCGTCTGGGTGGCAGTTAAAAGTTTAATTAAGGTCGACTCGGTTAATAGCGGCACATCACCGTACAAAATAACGACTTTTTCATCGTCTTTTAAGTAAGGAATGACTTGCTGAACCGCATGTCCCGTACCCAGTTGTTCGCGTTGTTCTACCCAGGTTAAATCCTCACCCTGAATTGTTTTTTGCAGCTGCTCACCACCATGGCCGTATATTAGGTTTATTGCTTCAGGCTTTAACGACCGAGCCGTGTCTATTACATGCTCTACCATTGGCTTATTCGCTACTTTATGCAGCACTTTAGGCAAGTCTGAGCGCATTCTGGTTCCTTTACCAGCCGCCAGAATCACAACGCGTAACTTCATAGTCATCGAGTCCTTAATAAAACTTTCATAACCCGCATTGTAACGACAAAAAAGGCCTTGTTGTACTCACAACAAGGCCTTTTACAGGTTATATACAAACTTTTAGCGTCTAAGCTTACGAATAACCTCAAGCTGAGCCAGCGCGCGTGACAATTCAGCAATTGCTTCTGCGTAGGTGACATCGGCACCTGAATCGGCAATAGCTTCTTCTGCACGTTTTTTCGCAGCTTCTGCGGCTTGTTCGTCCAGTTCGTCACCACGTACTGCTACGTCAGCTAGTACAATGACGTGGCCCGGTTGAACTTCTAAAACACCGCCAGCGACATACATAAGCTCTTCATCACCTGCTTCACTGACATAACGCACCATACCTGGCTTAATTTTTGTCAGTAGAGGTGCGTGACCCGGGTAAATACCCAGATCACCTTCGCTACCAGAAACCTGAACCGTTTGTACAGCGCCGGAGAAAAGCTTTTCTTCAGCGCTAACAACGTCCAGAGTTAATGTCTGTGTGGCCATTTAAACCTCCAGATTGGTTACAGGTTTTTGGCTTTCTCAACCGCTTCTTCGATGGTACCTACCATGTAGAAAGCTTGTTCTGGCAGATCATCGTATTCGCCTTCAAGAATACCTTTAAAGCCAGCAATCGTGTCTTTCAGCGATACATATTTACCAGGAGCTCCGGTAAATACTTCGGCTACGAAGAACGGCTGTGACAAGAAACGCTGAATTTTACGAGCGCGGGCAACAGTACGCTTGTCTTCTTCTGACAATTCGTCCATACCCAAGATAGCAATGATGTCTTTCAGCTCTTTATAACGCTGAAGTACTTCCTGAACACCCATTGCCGTGTTGTAGTGCTCGTCACCGATAACCTGAGGGTCCAACTGACGTGACGTTGAATCCAACGGGTCAACCGCAGGGTAGATACCCAATGACGCAATGTCACGGTTCAATACAACAGTCGCATCCAAGTGAGCGAAGGTTGTTGCAGGAGATGGATCCGTTAAGTCATCCGCAGGTACGTAAACGGCCTGAACAGACGTGATTGAACCCGTCTTAGTTGAGGTGATACGTTCCTGAAGAACACCCATTTCTTCAGCAAGTGTAGGCTGATAACCAACCGCTGAAGGCATACGGCCTAATAGTGCTGATACCTCGGTACCTGCCAGTGTGTAACGGTAGATGTTATCGACGAAGAATAGTACGTCGCGACCTTCGTCACGGAATTTCTCTGCGATAGTCAAACCAGTCAGAGCAACACGTAAACGGTTACCCGGTGGCTCGTTCATCTGACCATAAACCAGTGATACTTTATCCAGAACGTTTGAATCGTTCATCTCGTGATAGAAGTCGTTACCTTCACGAGTACGCTCACCAACACCTGCGAATACTGAGTAGCCGCTGTGCTCGATAGCGATGTTACGGATAAGCTCCATCATGTTAACGGTTTTACCAACACCAGCACCACCGAACAGACCGACTTTACCACCCTTAGCGAATGGGCAAATCAGGTCGATAACTTTGATACCCGTCTCTAACAGTTCGTTAGTGTTTGACTGGTCTTCATAAGTTGGCGCTGCGCGGTGAATAGACATACGCTCTTCTTCACCGATAGGACCCGCTTCATCGATTGGGTTACCCAATACGTCCATAATACGGCCCAGAGTTTTCTTACCTACTGGAACCATGATTGGCTCACCGGTGTTCTCAGCGGTGATACCACGACGCAAACCGTCAGTTGTACCCATTGCGATGGCACGTACAATTCCGCCGCCCAGCTGTTGCTGAACTTCGAGAATCAGACCTTCTAAACCACCGTCGGTCACTTTCAGTGCGTCGTATACTTTTGGTACAGCGTCTTGTGGAAATTCTAAATCCACAACGGCGCCGATAATTTGTACGACCTTACCTTGACTCATGACGTTTCCTCTAACTCTTCAATTCTTTTTACCGTTGCCGCGTTATACCGCTTCGGCGCCGGATACGATTTCCGAAATTTCTTGCGTAATTGCTGCCTGACGCGCCTTGTTGTACTGCAATTGCAGCTGATCGATAAGATCTTCGGCGTTGTCCGTTGCGGCTTTCATCGCAATCATCCGTGCGGCTTGCTCGCTTGCAAAGTTATCTACGACGCCTTGGTACACCTGCATTTCTACAAAGCGGCGAATAAGCGTATCTAAGATACTTTCAGGATTCGGTTCATACAGGTAGTCCCAGCTGCCTGTTTGTACATCATCTTCCGAACCTGTTTGCGGCAATGGCAACAATTGATGAATGGTCGGCTCTTGGGTCATCGTATTCACAAACTTGTTGAATACAACGTACAAGCGATCGATTTTGCCTTCTTCGTAGGCATCCAACATGACTTGGATAGAACCGGTAATTTCTTTCAGCCCAGGTTTTTCACCCATGCCTGATACTTGCGCCTGCAATTTACCAAAGCGCTTAAAGAATCCAGTTCCTTTACTGCCTATCGCAGCAAAATCAGCTTCTACACCTTGCTCTTTCCACTCATTTGCGTGCTTAACGACTTTCTTGAACTCATTACCGTTCAAGCCGCCACACAAACCACGGTCGGTAGAAATAACAATATAACCCACGCGTTTTACCTGGCGTTCTTCCATAAATGGATGACGATATTCCAGATTACCGCGTGCCACATGACCAATCACCTTGCGAATGGTTTCAGCGTATGGGCGACTTGCTTCCATACGTTCCTGCGCCTTTTTCATCTTAGACGCAGCCACCATTTCCATAGCGCTGGTGATCTTCTGAGTATTACCGATACTCGAGATCTGAGTTTTTATCTCTTTACCGCTGGCCATGACGATTCTCCTGTTAACTCAACGACAAATGGCCGCGAATAGGGCGGCCACGTTCGATTACCACGATTGCGTTTGCTTGAATTTCTCAAGCGCCGCTTTCAACTGGGCGTCGATGTCGTCGTTATAGTTGCCAGTTTTATCAATCTCAGCCATTAGGTCGGCGTATTCACTCGCCATGAAAGATTGCAGAGACTCTTCAAAATCCATGATTTTGTCGACAGCAACGTCTTTCAGGAAGCCTTTTTCAACGGCGTAAATTGATACAGCCATTTGAGCAACGCTCATTGGCTTGTACTGTTTCTGTTTCATCAGTTCGGTAACACGTTGACCGTGCTCCAACTGCTCGCGAGTAGACTCATCAAGGTCAGATGCGAACTGAGCGAAAGCCGCCAATTCACGGTACTGAGCAAGAGCAAGACGGATACCGCCGCCCAGTTTCTTGATGATTTTGGTCTGTGCTGAACCACCTACACGAGAAACTGAAACACCCGCGTTAACTGCAGGACGAATACCTGAGTTAAATAAGTCAGTTTCTAAGAAAATCTGACCATCGGTGATTGAGATTACGTTAGTTGGTACGAACGCAGAAACGTCACCCGCTTGGGTTTCAATGATAGGTAACGCAGTCAATGAACCGGTTTGACCTTTCACTTTACCATCGGTGTGTTTTTCAACGTAGTCGGCGTTTACACGCGCAGCACGCTCAAGCAAACGAGAGTGAAGATAGAAAACATCACCCGGGAATGCTTCACGACCTGGTGGACGACGCAGCAACAATGAAATCTGACGATAAGCAACAGCTTGCTTAGACAGATCATCGTATACGATAAGAGCGTCTTCGCCGCGATCACGGAAGAACTCACCCATTGTACAACCTGAGTAGGCTGCCAAGTATTGCAGTGCTGCTGATTCAGAAGCAGAAGCCGCAACTACAATGGTGTTTTCCATTGCGCCGTGCTCTTCCAGCTTACGAACAACTGCAGAAATAGTGGAGTTTTTCTGACCGATAGCAACGTAAACACACTTAATACCAGAATTTTTCTGGTTAATGATAGCGTCAACGGCTAATGCAGTTTTACCGGTTTGGCGGTCACCGATGATAAGCTCACGCTGACCACGACCAACTGGAATCATCGAGTCAATTGATTTGTAACCAGTTTGCACTGGCTGATCAACAGATTGACGTTCGATAACACCCGGTGCGATTTTCTCAACCGGCTCATAGCCGTCTGCTTCGATAGGGCCTTTACCATCGATAGGCTGGCCTAGCGTGTTAACCACACGACCTAGCAGTTTATCGCCAACCGGAACTTCCAGGATACGACCGGTAGATTTTACTTTGGTGCCTTCTTGCAAATCTGCATACGGGCCCATAACAACCGCACCAACCGAATCACGTTCAAGGTTCAATGCGATAGCGTAACGATTACCAGGTAGCTCAATCATTTCACCTTGCAGACAGTCTGCAAGTCCGTGAACACGAATAATACCGTCTTGAACAGACATGATGGTACCTTCGTTGCGAGCTTCGCTGGTGACTTCGAACTTCTCAATTCGCTGTTTGATCAGTTCTGCGATTTCATTTGAATTCAATTGCATGCTCAAGTCCCCAATTAGGATTGCAGTGCGTAAGCAAGTCTATCCAACTTGCCGCGCAAGGTGCCGTCTATAACAACGTCACCTGCTTTAATAACCAGTCCACCAATGATGGACTTATCGACACTGCAGTTCAGCTTAATTTTGCGTTGCAGACGCTGTTCCAATGCTTTACTCAGTTCGGTTTGTTGCGCTTTTAACAACTTAACCGCAGAAGTCACGTCAACTTCGACTTCCTTTTCGTATTCCGCACGGAACGTCTGATAGAGCTCACTGACTGCTGATAGGGCAGGTAAACGTTCGTTTTCTGCCAACACTTTGACAAAGTTCTTTGCATTGTCGTCGAGCTCATCGCCACAAACGCCAATAAAAACTTCGGCTGTCTTACCAACAGTAGCGGAGCTGCTCAAAAATGATGCCACCGTCTCGTCTTTTGCTACCACTGCAGCAAATTCGAGCATATCGGCCCACTTATCGAGCGCTCCCTGTTCTAAAGCAAAATCAAAAGCTGCTTTTGCGTAAGGGCGAGCGACCGTAGTCAGTTCTGACATAAGCTCTAACCCCTTAATTAAAGTTCAGCGACCAGTTTTTCAACGATGTCACTGTGAGCGTCTTTATCAATTTCACGCTCGATGATTTT
>MDTC01118627.1_pt1 | contig 30694 bp, 30 predicted proteins | sample 811181 | NCBI WGS metagenome assembly MDTC01 (sample SAMN05326644, study PRJNA326480) | marine metagenome | isolation source: seawater | place: Pacific Ocean: North | collected 2011 | reverse complement strand
TCCACGAAGCCAAGTTCAATTTTGGTGAATCTCATCCCAATGAAGTTCGCTATCGGCATTTTAAGTACCAAATCTTCAATTGCTTCTTTAAAATTGGGGTTCTTGGGCATCTCCACCATTTGTCCTTCCTTGCATCCGTTTTCAAATTCAATTCTGATAGAGAAAACCGATAATATATCGAACAACTGGCTTGTCCCCATACCTTCTTCTACCGCCTGTTTGATTTCTTTATTTGAAAAACAAGCAAGCGTATTTGAGGAAGCAGTGGGTAGCCGGAAAAAAATAGTAAAAATAACCTTGGTAAGGGTTTTGAAAAGTTCCGAGTTAGCGGAAGGAGAATCGTGCCCGCAACCCCAAACCCAACTGCTGCGAGCAGAGTAATATACACAATCATCGGACTTTAGCTTTCTGAACTGTAAGGTTCATCGCAATACTTGCAAGCAATGAGCAGTTTGTTATGTGTCGGTCCCACTATTCAAGAACAACATCTACAATGATAGCCATTTTGCCCATTCTACAGTTCTACCAGGATATCCAGGAGTCTGAAAAGGCCAGTCTTCCGAAATCCACTCTTTAACGGTGGCAAAGAGGAACTCGTCGTAACCTTCCTCTACGACATCAGCTCGGACCCACATGGTTATGCTTACGTCAAAATCACCTCTATTTGTGGGATTAATATAAAGACACCCAATCACACGCTTCTCGTCTAGTGAGACAACGGTGTAGGCAAACGATGATCTATTCTGAAACTCTTTCTGGTGCCACCCTAGGTCAATCAAGTCTTGTTCAAATGTTAGGTCAGTAGACGGCCAGGTTGAATTCGGACCAAATACGCCCTGAAGGTGGCCCAAACTAGACATTACGGCGTCATAGTCTTTCACGACATCATTTACAGTGAGGGTCCTAATTCGAAAGTATTGATTTTCCAGTACAGTAGGAACTTCGAAATTTGGAGGGACAAAAGGTCTAGATTGAGCAAGTGAAGTCGCTGGTAATGCGATGAGTAAAATCGCTACGATTCTAATGTAAAAGAATATCATTTTCAGTCCTCAGTGATCATTGATCTCGCCGCATGGACGTAATAGCTTATCATGAAGCGGGCTTCATAATACCTTGAATGCTTTAATTGAATGTCCTCTCGAACCTCCGAAACTCAATCGAAGTAGGCTGATTCTCTCCTGTGACGTGAGAGCACACCGGTCATCACTTGCTTCCCACTCTACAGTGGATATCCAGAGGCTTCTCTCTCACCACTGCGGCAAAGCAAAGCAGTGTTATAGCCATTATCAATCTAGTCATAGTCCTGAAAGTCTCCGTCATGCGGGTTGTTTAGGATTGGCAGGTAAAACCGTTTTTCTTTGAAATCGCCTCTCGCAAAAGTAATTTGATAATATAATCCACGTAGATGATGCTGCCCCTTCTTTTTCTGCAGACACTACACCCGTCCACGGGGTAACCACTTTTAGACACGAATTTGTTCAATTTATTTCTGGCCAAGATAAATACTTAATAGTTGGTGTGCGCCCACTTTTGGTGCGCTCAAAGATATTATTCAACCGTTTCTTAATCTACTAACTTTTACTAATTTCCTCGGCGGTATCGCCAAATAACTTTCCAAGATCGATGGAACGAAAAAATAATAAGGCGTACGGTCTTGCATTCGTTTCGAACCACAATAAGATTTCATAATAACTTAATTTGTTTAGTCGTATTTGAGAAGTAACTAAGCGGATGAATAAAGTATTAAAAGCGAGCCTTGAGCTCGCCGCTCTCGCACATGGTGAAGGAAAACTATCCGAGGCCGTGAATCACTATAAAAGCGTTTTGCGATCCGTCGAAGGACGCCAATTGAGCCAAACCGATTCTGCCCTATTAGCTGTCGCCCACAACAATTTAGGGTTCATATTGCAGGGTAGGAAAAATACTTCCGAGGCTGTGAGGTCTTATCAAGCCGCGGTAGAATTGAATCCGAGCTATTCCGAGGCCCATCATAATATTGGGCACATTCTCCATGAAGTCGGCGATCTTAAAGGCGCAACACTAAGCTATGAAAAAGTCGTTCAAATAGCTCCTAAAAGCATCGATTCTCTGAACACATTGGGATCTGCTTTATTGAGCTATGGAGACTTACCGCGCGCAAACACGATCTTTCGACAAGCCCTTCAGCTCGATCCTCATTCCCCTAAAGCCCTAAATAACGTCGGTAGCGTTCTATTAGCGCTTGGAGAAGTAAACGAGGCCACAGCGTACTTTAAAGCAGCAATACGTTTAAATCCAAATTATGAAAATGCTCTCATTAATTTAGGTGATGCCTTTCGCGATCTTAAGAAATTAGGTAAAGCCTACAAATGCTTTGTTGAAGCGCTCGCAATAGAGCCGGATTCTATAAGAGCTCATAACAGCCTTGGCAACCTACTACGTTATGAGAAAAGATACAAAGAAGCGCTTGAATCTTTCAACGCTATCAATTCTTTAATGGCGGATTCAAACCGGTCCAGAAGTCCGGAAAATGATGAATATTGGTTCAATGCAGAGGCGCAAGCTTTGGAATGTTTATTTCTTCTAGATCGACATGAAGAATTAATCAATCAGCTGAAAGCTTTCGCGCATGAAAAACCAGATGACAGACGAATTTCTGCTCTAAGTTGCTTTGCTACAGACCAACTTGGGACTAGTAACCCATATAATTTTTGCCCCAAGCCTTTAGAGTTTATTCATGTTAGTAGCTTAGCTGAGCATATATCTGAACCCCATTCTTTTATCAAATCCTTGATTGATGATGGTTTACAAGAGCCTGCGATATGGGAGCCCAGACATGGTGTGACCAATTCAGGCTTTCTATCAGCGAACAGTATGTTATTTGCAAGCGACTCATATAGAAAGCTCGAACAAATTCTTAGGAAAGAAATAGAAATTTATTATAAAAAATTTAGAAATACAGAATGTAAGTTCATCGAGCTATGGCCTCCAAATTACAAACTCAAAGGCTGGCTAAATAGGTTACGAATTAATGGATATCAACGCTCACATATTCATCCTGCAGGGTGGCTGAGTGGTATAGTCTACTTAAACGTAAAACAATTCGCTGACAAGGATTCTGGAGTAATTGAGTTTAGTTTACGCGGCTATGATTTTCCCGAACCTAAGAAAGTAAATCGAAATAAGGTCTATCATCCGAAAATTGGAGATATTATTCTATTTCCCTCTTCCACTTTCCACGCTACCAAGCCCTTCAACGAGGAGTACGATCGTATTTCGCTCGCGTTTGATCTTATACCATGCGTAAAATCCTAAACTGAACTATGCAGGACTCTATAAGCTTATTTCCTCGTTATCCATCGTCGAAAGTTACAGATCGCAAAGAAATATTTAGTGCGATAAGGTACGTTCTCTTTAATGGACTCAGGCAAACGTGGGTTAGGGAGAGACTTGAACCGGACGTATGTATTCGCCTAGAGGAGGCTAGACGGCAAAAGGCTGACGTTTCTTGAGGATAGACTCCTTAAAAAAACCGCCTCATCCAATACCGATACAAGGTAACAACAAAATGAGGCGGGATCTCAGTTAGGAGCAAACATTTACGTAGTAGGAGGAAATCGTCAGATTTAAACGTACTAGCTATCCATAGTGACAGAACGTTTCCAGAATCTTACATATTAGCGGTATGGGGCAGATAGGAGAGGTATCTACTGACTCCCAAGATAAAAAAGGAACTGACTCGGTTCCCACAGTAGTACCCACGCGGACATCACAAAAATTCCTACTTTTCATTCTTTTTTTCGATTTTTTTTGAAATTTACTTCTATGTATGGAGCAGGGTACTATTATGTATAACAGCGTCTTTAGGGGTCCCCGGGCCTATTTACATAGGTGCACCCATAAATTCTTGAGGGGTCGAATACGTAGATGAAACGCTAATTTTGTGGTTACGCATGAGGGTATTTTAGGTTTGAATCTCTGTAAGCCCCGTATTCATTGTCCTGTAGATTCCGGCCCTGGGCACCACCTAACTTCAGAAGTCTCTGTAATCCCTGCAGTTTTGACAGAACTGGGATTAGAGTAGACAATGAAGTATACAAACACCCTTATTACACTTACCAAAAAGACTCCTACTATTATTTTTCTCGCGCTGTTCCTTGTGATTTAAGAGAACACTATTCAACCTCACGCCTTGTAATTTGCTTACACACGAAGTCTCGCTACAAAGCAAAGCTGGCTTCCAAAAATTTAGCTTCAAAGCTTGATGACTATTGGCTCGAACTAAGACTTAAGCGCACTGATGTTCCTGCAAAAGATAAGCTGATCTAACTCTAAATTAGGATTTTCTAGAAGGTGTGATAAGGTCAATCCAGCTTTCAAAGCAGAGGATACATTTCCAAGATCGGCAGCTTTTGCAAAGTACGAGAAAGCCTTTTCTGGCTCACTTATATTCGTTGGTCTTGAAATGAGGCAATCTCAGTGCATTGCCTTAGCGGGACAGGAGCAGTCTAGGACGCAAGTTTGGACTGTCCTCTTTAACACATTCACTGAAGCCGGCATAAGTTACGATGAGATTTCAATGAAGTTAAATTGTGAGCGAAGGGGTATTTCTCCAGACCCGGACAAATTAGCGAGTTTTACCGAAGCAGAGAAAGTTGCGCAAGACAATTGGACATGCTTGTGTTGGTACACTGCTGCGAATGACTATTTGCAATATGACCTTGGGCTCATGGACGAAGACGTTTGGAAAGCTAAACTAGCTGGGTGGGCGTTTGTCTACAATATGTGTGATTCCAGACATATTTTTGACTTCATGGAGCCATTTTACAATTAAATATTTACCGCGATAATTCTAAGTTTTAATGACGAATGCGTGGAGTAACCACGAAAAGAGTTAGCTCAGATACATGAATTCAATTATTGGAGATGGTTGAGTTGTTGGGCGGTCTCGTATTCGTTGGATTAGAACTTCAACAATTACGGATCATTGCCCTGTCCTTCACTTCTTTGTTAAAACAGCAATTAGTCATGAAAAAACTTAAGAGAGCGCTTTTTCTAACACATAGATGGCTTGGCATCGTGATGTGTGCCTTTTTCTTCCTCTGGTTCGCTAGTGGTATTGTCATGATGTATGTGGAATATCCCGAACTCACCAGAGCCGAGCGACTGAAAAGCCTTCCTTTCCTTGATCTAGGTTCGATAAAGCACTCACCTTACTCAGTGGTAAAAAGTCTCAATATTCCGAGCGTCTTCTCGTCAGTCAGTTTATCCAGTGTACAGGGCCGGCCGGCCTATCACTTTGAGTCTCCAGACTCGGAGACTACGATAGCTTTCGCTGACACTGCAGAGATGTTTGTGGGTGCAGATCGTAAAGGCGCTTTAGAAGAGGCAATGCTTTCAGGTTTCAGCAGCTTGGACTCTGAACCAAATTACGACGGTCTGATAGAGATTGATCAATGGACTGTGACCTCCTCATTAAATAGACACAGACCCCTGCATAAAGTCTCTTTGGATGACCAAAAAGGTACCGCGCTTTATATATCGAGCCTCACAGGCCAAGTGGTGCGGGATACAAATCGACGAGAGCGATTTTGGAATTGGCTCGGCTCTACCATACATTGGATTTATCCATACCAACTCCGCAAGCACAATGAGTTATGGAGAGATGTGATTGTCTATCTTTCTATCCTGGGGTTATTTTCTGTCCTTACCGGAACAATAATTGGACTACTGAGGCTTCGGCCATTCAAAAAGTTTAAAAACAAAAGTGCGAGCCCGTATTCTGGCTGGATGTGGTGGCACCACGTTTCCGGATTGCTGTCCGTGATATTTGTCTCAACCTTTGTTTTTAGCGGTTTGATGTCTATGGGACCTTGGGGTGTATTCCAATCTAGCTCGTCGGCACAGGAGCAGATCTCTAATTATACTGGGCAATCAATTTTTCGACTTTCTTCATTGCCAGGGGTTCTATTGAGCTCGGAGGAGTCAGATTCGCCTTTAAAGGAAGTAACATGGCATCACATTGATAGCGAACCCTACTTAATAACTCACTATGAAAATGGAGACCGAAAAGCTGTTTTTAATGAATCAGATAATGAGGATAATCTCCACTTGGTCGACCTAATAAAAAAAGCAGCCTCGCAACTGCTTCCGGATAATCGCTTGTTGTCTGTCGATTTGATTGATGATTTCGATGATTTTTACTACGCGCGGCACAATAGCTTTCGTCCGTTACCCATTTTTCGCGCACGCTTCGATGATAGTGAATCGACTTGGTACCACATTGATTCTTGGACGGGTCTGCCAATAAGTCGTGTGACTGACGCGAGTCGGCGAGAAAGATGGTTATTCAATGGATTGCACAGTTTAGACTTTCAAATTCTGTGGAATCACCGGCCACTTTGGGATTTCGTGGTAGTCCTTTTGAGTCTGGCGGGAATGGGCTTTTCTGCAACGTCCATCGCCGTCGGCTTACGGTATTTAAGAAGTTGATCGATTTGCATAAATTTGTGCGCGGATCGTTCTTGATGTTTGTCCAATTTAGTGTCCTTACCAAATAAGAATCTCACAGCTGGATACAGTATGCACAAAGGAAAAAACGTCATTACCAGGAAAGCAAGACAGGGTGTGAAAACGAACTGACTCGGTTCCCACAGTAGTTCCCACGCAGGTATCACTCAAAATTCTACTTATCATTTTTTTCAAATTCACTTTTATGTATCGAGATTGGTACTGGATAGATATGGGGCTTGATACAGATACCAAGATAAAGCTGGGAAAAACCAGCGTAAAATGAGTTACACTACCGCCCTTGTATTTTCCTACTTTTTGATATAGCAACTTTAAAAGTGCAGACTAAAATTAATGATGGCAGCGATCAGCACCTGCTTCGGATAGATGAAGCGTTTAGCGCCAAAGAACTTCTTGCTCTTTGTCAGCGTATCACAGAATCGGGCGTCCTGGGGCGCTCCAAGAACTATTCGGCGCTGCTTGAATATTTGGTTCAATGTTCGTTGTCGGGCAAATCACCAAAAGAGATTGAGCTTGCCGTGGATGTGTTTAATCGGGCTGATAACTTCGATGTTTCCGCTGATTCAAGTGTCCGAGTTTATATTCATCAGTTGCGTAAGAAATTAGATGTTTACTATCAAAGTAATGAACAAGACACTGGCTTTCGTATTGTCATTCCAAAAGGCCAGTACACAATCTTGGCACAGCAAAGAACGTCAACTTCTCAATTATCGCGCGGTGAGCATAGATCAAATTTAAGGATTAATAATGGCTTACTCCTCGCTGCTGTAGTTTTGTTTGCCGTAAATCTTTTATATATGGGGATCACTGATCGCGGAAGTACTATAGAGATCTCGCAGGCTACCTCTGAACATCCTGTATGGAATAGCATTTTACAAGATGATCAACCGATCCTGATTGTCATGGGCGATTACTATATTTTTGGTGAATTAAATGCCAATGGAAATGTGGCGCGCATGGTGCGTGAATTTAACGTGAATTCAAGTTCTGATCTAGAAGAAATGCAATTCACTGACTTTGACCGGGCCGAAAATTATTTGGATCTGGATTTAAGTTACATGCCGGAGGGTAGTGCATTTGCGTTAGCCCGAATCGTGCCAATACTTCAGGAAGGTGGTAAGACTGTTAATATTTCTATGATGTCGGATTTAACTACTGCGGATATTCGTAAAAACCATATAGTCTACATTGGATATATTTCTGGTTTAGAAAAACTCACTAACATGACCTTTTCGGGGTCTGGATTGAGCTTGGGCAGAAGTTATGATGAGTTATTTAATGTCCAGACACAGGTGTATTACACCAGTGATGCCGGGTTGCCGGAAGAAGGTCAGCCTTTTAAAGATTATGGTATGTTTTCCACCTTTCCCGTGAGTACTGATACCCAAGTTGTCTTGATTTCGGGTATGCGGGATGCCGGACTCATGCACACTGCGCAGGCACTCTCGGACCCGGAGGCTCTGAATGATTTAGTGGTTGCCCTCGATAATGATACCGATGAAGCAGTGGCTAGCTTCGAGGTGCTATTCGAGGTGCTGGGCATAGATCGTATGAATTTCGATGCTAATCTGATTTACGCAGAGCTACTTGATACAAGTCAAATATGGGCTATACCGGAACCGAATCAGTTAAATTAAAATTGGTTAAAGCGTCGCTCACTATTTTCTCCTATCCCTACGTATCTTCCCTTTGCATGCTCTTTTTTTAGGTTATTAACAGTTATTTACTAAAAATTAAGGATGCATGCACGCTACCATACCCTACTTTTGAAACGAGCGTGCCGATTAAGGAGCGCCTGTTGCTGTCTTTAAAAGTTGGAACTTAAATCTGGGGGAGTACTGTCATGCACATATACCTAACGAAAATTCCTAATTTGAATGCTGTTTCGTCTCTTTTGCTGGGGGTCGTCTTGCTAGCAAGCAACACATTCGCTCAGGTCGATAGGGTTGTAGAAGAAATAGTTGTTCCAGGACGCGCTATCAACAGTCTTGATCTCAATGCAGTTACCTCCTCAGGAAGTCGACTGGGTCTGTCCATCATGGAAACACCGGCCTCAATCGAGGTGATTGATTCAAATGTTATGCGTGCACGTGGTTATAAAAGTGTGGCTGACGCAGTGAAAAGCTTGCCTGGAGTAGTTTCTGGTGAAAGCCCAGCGGCACCATCCACATTCTCAATGCGTGGATTTAGTCGTAGTTCGATAACTATGCTGCGAGATGGAATCTGGCTTGGACCTTCTAATATGGTAATGCGCCCCCAAAACACCTTTAATCTCGATCGGGTAGAGGTGCTCCGCGGCCCTGGTTCTGCACTGCACGGTCAAGGTGTCGTTGGTGGCACCGTTAATAGCGTTGTTAAAAGGGCGGCCGCTACAGAGCAGCCAATTGAGATGCTGGCATCATACGGCCGTTTCGGCACTTACCAATTTGGTTTCGGAGGTAACACCCAGCTGGGCGATTCAACTTGGTTGAGAGTGGACGTCAATCAGTATGGCTCCGATGGGTATGTTGATCGTATGGATCCTGAGTCGACCAATGTGACAGCTAGTCTTCTCTGGCAAGCGACAGAAGACTTTGATGTTGAATTTCAGGTGGATTACTTGGATGATAGTTTAGCTGACTATTGGGGTACGCCGTTGGTTCCTCAAAACTCGGCCGTTTCGCCACTTGATGATGTTGTTCTGACTAGCTCTGGAGAAACAGTGGATGAGAGAGCACGATTCCGGAATTTTAATGTTCGCGACAGTCGTGCCGAATCTGATCAGTTGCTATTTCGCATGGATTTGACTTGGAGGCTGGCTGACAATATTGAGCTTAAGAATACAACGTATAGTTTTAATGCTGATCGTGATTGGGGGAATGCAGAGGGCTATGTTTACTGCACAGCGCTTGCGGATGTTTGCAACGAGACAGGCGTCATTCAACGTTATTACGGCTACTTCTTTGTGACTCATGATCAGAATCTATTAGGCAATCGATTTGCCGCGAATATTAATTCTCGAATCGCAGGCCGTGATAACCGACTCGTTGCAGGAGTTGAGCTTACAGATTTAGACTTTGAAAGAGCTCGCGGTTTTCGTCGAAAGATTCCTTTGGCGGCTGGCGATTCAGTCGACCCCCTCGTTCCTGTTGCTGGCAATTACGGAGCTAGGGAATTGCGTGGCATCAGCCCAACCGATATAGGCACCCGTGCAATCTTCTTAGAAGATGCTTTAGATTTAACCGATAGAATAACGCTAGTGGGTGCATTGAGGTATGAAGAGCTTGATCTAGTCCGTGATAATTTTAATGACTCAGGCGTACTAGAGGGCTCTAGTTTCTCAAGAGATTTTGATTGGGTGAGCGTGCGTTTGGGTGCTGTGGCAAGACTATCAGATGATGTTTCTGCCTATGCACAGTACAGTGATGGAAAGGACCCAGTGAATGCCAATATATTTCTTGTTAATTCTGGGGAAGATCTTGATCTCACCGATGCTGAGCAGTGGGAGGTTGGCTTAAAAGGCTCTTGGCATGAAGGGCGCACGCAGGCGACAATTGCCTACTTTGACATTCAAAGGGACGATGTGCTTGAAAGAATAGGGGTTGATTCAGCGGCAAGTATTGGTGGTCGAGATTCGAGTGGTTTCGAAATTTCATCAGCATTTAGTCCTTTTTCGCAGTGGCGCGTGGGGGCTAACGCATCCTTTATTGATGCTGAATTTAGAAGGTCTACAAATTTTGTAACTTTTGCGGGAAACACTCCACCTAATGTTGCGGAGGTTACGGGAAATCTTTGGACTTCTTACAGCGAGATTGGTGACCTGCCCCTCGAGATAGGAGGCTCTGTTCAATATGTGGATGACAGATATGGGGATAATGCTAATCAGGTAGCCTTGAGCTCCTACACACTGGTGGATTTATTCGCTACTTGGAGCGGGGCGAATTACAATCTTACGGCGAGGGTACACAATGTGACTGATGAAATTTATGTGCCATGGTCTGATGTATTTTACCTGCAGCAGAATGACCCAGGATTTCTGTATGCTAATCAAATCTTACTATCAGCACCTAGAATGGTTGAGGTCAGCGTCGAATTCGCTTTTTGACGGTAGATCGTATTGCTGGTTGATTGATGACTAAACTAATAGCTAGTTTTCACCGATAGACCAGCATTGTGCTTTGCCTGATGTTTGCAGCCTGGTTTGCATCCGGCATTGTGATGATTTATGTTCCTTTTCCCTCTTTGTCGGATGCAATGCGTATTAAGAGAGCCGAAGTAGTTAATGTTTCCGGCGTTACTATTACTTCACTTTCCGAATCGCTTGTTGCAACTGGCATAAGCATAACAAATAGCATAAGACTTTTGCAGTATCAAAGACGTCCGATGCTTGTGGTGGAAGGCAGCTCTAATGATGTGGTGGCAGGTTTTGCTGATTCTGCAGATTTAATTCGACCGCTAACTCCTACTGATGCGACGCTTCCTTGGCAGGCTCTACCAGACGCCTCCATTTGGGCTAATAAATTACCCTGTCTTAATTCCAAATCAACAAACATTAAGGACGCTACTACTGATAAAACGCCAACGGATTGCAACATTTCATCTAAAGAGAGTTTTTTCATAACTCATTCATAATTTTACCAACCGAAAAGCAGAGTAGGATTATTGTTGTTAGTGATTTGTTCACTGCTGTAGCATTGCCCAATCTTTAAACTCATTCTCTACTTGATAGGCTTAGGTTGCTATCGCGTCTAAATTTGTATTTGCACAGATTCCAGACAGGTTTTTATTTTCTACCCCTGACTCTATTTCCCGAAATTTCATTTCATTTAAATCGATTAGAAACTCCCTAGAATAATTACTAGCTGTTAATAGAGTGTATTCAGATTCGGTCTGATGGACCCAGCTTTCTTCAAAATATCGGCTTTTGGTTGGGATTGGCGATAAAGTTTGAAAGGAATACGGGATAGATCCGTATGCTTGAAATCTAACTTTCTTTGTCAAAATCGCATCATAAATTCAACCATCTGCGGCAATCATAAAAATCAAGTACTGGTAATCTGTATTATTTGTTTCGGAGCAAAATAGGGAAAGTAAATTCTTTGAATTCAGATTGGCATTCTCTTGACCATTAGCGGCAAGAGAAAAGCAGAGTAGGACTATTCCTGTTAGCAGTTTATTCATGCGACTCTCTTGAGCAAATAGGACACAGAACTGGCATACCATTGCTCTCCTCTCTTAGGTTTGATTTTTTTCTCATTCAGGTCTGAGGCTATTTCTCTGAGTGTCTGGCCTGCTTTTCTTATAGCCACTATGCCATTAATGACACTCTGCTCTTTGGTAACAGTCTCAGATTTAATTAATCCGCGTCAGCACATCTTAAGCCCGTTAGATCACAAACAACTACTTTCATTGGTGGATTAGAATGCTGAGCATAAGCAGTCGGGAACAGCCCAATCTGATTGATAGTCTGGAGTGTTAGGTTAACCGGATTAATTCCAAGCAATATCTTCAATGAGTTATCTTTCATCATTCTATCTCCAAGTTTTTTTCAAATTCGTCTTTAATGTATCGAGGATGGTACAACTATTTTAAGCCCCCCCTAATATGCAGAAATAGCTGCAATAGTGAGCACTGTATTTCCAATGCCCCCTACCTTGTTACTGGCTGTACTGGTCAAAAAAGTCGAAAATTTGCGAGATCAACGGGGCATTCCTGGAAATCGCTTCATTATGATCGCCGCCGGCAATTTCCACATAGGCATGAACCATCTCCAACTCTTCCATGCGCGCGACCCAGCGGCGCGCCAACTCTACCGGTATCACTTCGTCTGCATCTCCCTGAGCAGTGAAAATAGGGATATGTTTGATGGCATCTAACTGATCGGTTTTGCCGAACAGCGCCGGTGCCATCAGTCCCAGTGCCGCCCAGTATTGTGAATACTTGCCGCCCAGGTAGATGGTGCCGCCACCACCCATGCTATGGCCCATCAAATAGGTGCGCTTAGAGTCAATATTGAACTCCTCTTTAACTATCCCAAAAACGTTAATGACATCGGTTTCGCTGAGTAAACCGATATTGTCCGGAGTCGGACCTTCAGGACCATCGTTAAAGAAGCTCTTCCCCGGGCCAAACACGCCGTACCAGCCTCTTGTGTTATAACCATAAGGTGCGACAACGATGTAGCCGCGTTGCTCTGCCTCTTCTAAAATGCCATCGTATTCGATAATCCGCGGCGTGCCACCCAGGCCATGCAGCAAAACAATGAGAGGAGACGCTTTGTTCGCTCGATAACTGGTCGGCACATACAGTCGATACTCGATTTCTTCATCGGTAAGATCGAAATGGTAGTCGCGCACTTGAACCTCTCCGGTGCCAAGCTGCTGTCCAGAGGCGACAAAAGAGATACTGAAAATAAAAAGAATTTGTATAGATCGAGTTAGAAGCTTTCTTAACATATATCATCCCCAGTTTTAATTCGTAATGCTATCTTGGTAGCAATTTGTTGAGCTTGTCCAAGAAAAGTAGGGTTACTGCTGTGATTAGCTTATTCACTACGCCGATTACCCCATATCCCCTAGCTTTTCAAAATTTTTTCAAAAATCGTTTTTTTGTATCGGGGTTGGCACTATAACAGTCGAGACAGCCCGAAAGGGGGTGGGGGGCTATATTATTAAGCCACCCCTCAAAGGTTTCGGGGGGTATCAAAGTCTTACTGGTACTATTAATGGTACTGTGAGTGGACTCAGATGCCCAAAAGCTCGTTAATATTAGAGCTTGTCGCTGCCGCCCCCGGGCACCACCTAGCCTCCTGAACATTTCCATATCTTCCTAAATCAGACTACAGCATTACTGATAGCTAGTATTTGCGTGTCGGCCCTATGCACCAGACCACTGTTTATGGCCATCCACAATAAACCACACAGACACGCTATACGCCCTATATTTCTTGAGGCAAATTGTCATTCATTGCTTGAAATGATAATAAGAATCATTATTATTAAGGTCTTATCTTAATTTTCATTCAGGCTTGCTAAATATGAGTAAATCTAAGGAAGTATCCCGAAGGTCATTTTTGCAATCGGTAGTTGGTGTATTCGCTCTTTCGTCCGTCTCATTCATGGCACTGGTTTCTTCAGGGTGTTCTCCGGACACTGGAAGCAACACTGGCGATTCAGATTCCGATGCAGAACGAACCATGGATTCCGATTCCGGGGACCAATCCGGTCGATCTACCCCATCAGATAGTGACCTAGTTGAAGAAAGCAGTAGCGATTCAGATGCAAGTGACCAATCGGGCCGATCAACTACTTCTCAGTCTGAGCCAAGTGATCAAGAACCCGGCAATGATTCGGACCAAAGCGATCAGTCTGGCCGTAGCATGTCGGATACGGATCAAGTTACTACCGCACCAACTGTCAGTGGTGAAGGCGTAGATAGCGATGATAGTGGGCGACGATAAAAGTCGAGCGGCGCATTGTGATGGAGCCTGAGTGGCTTACGGCCCCCTTAGAGCGCCTCATTGCGCCCACAACTACTGAGGAATTTTTCGCTTCTATTTATGAAAGGAAAGATCTCGCCTGCCTGAGGGAAGCACCAGAAAGATTTTCTGATTTACTATCCATCCGCAAGTTAGATTCTCTACTCTCAAGCAAAGAGTTCTCGACGCTCTCCTTAGGTATGGCTCGTTCTGAGCCGCCTATATCTAAATCATTTTATACCTTTAAAAACGGATCCATAGATAAAGGGGCCGTGCTCAACCACTATCAGTCAGGGGCAACCCTAATATTTAATCAGCTGCATAGAAACGATGCTGAATTAGCGCGGTTTTGCCGGGCTCTAGAAAGCACCTTCAGTTTGCGAGTACAAGCAAATGTCTACCTTACACCACCAGAGAGCCAAGGGTTTGGGACGCATTATGACGATCATGATGTTTTTATACTGCAGATCTCGGGCTCGAAAAGATGGCGTTTTTTTCAAAAGCCTATTGAAAATCCATACAAAGGTGAAAAATTTCAACATGGCCTGCACAAGCCCTCAAGCGAGAGTAGGGAATGTATCTTAAACGCAGGAGACAGTGTATACATCCCAAGGGGCTTAATGCATGAAGCTGAGAATTATGGTGATCACCCGTCTTTGCATGTAACAGTGGGACTTCTATCAAAAACATGGGCAGACTTAATGCTAGAGGCGATGTCTGAAGTAGCTCTAAGGAATAGTGAATTTAGAAAATCACTGCCACCAGGTTTCACAAAAGGAAATTTTCAGAAAGATGATGCCGAACAAATCTTTCGTGAGCTCGTAGCTAAGTTCAAGGATGAAGCCGATTTCGAAAAAGTATTCGACCTATTTAGGGATAGCTTTACTAGATCTACGAGTATTGATATCAGCGACGGTTTAGCTTTGGCATCCGCTAGCATGAAAAATACAGACAAATTTATTTTAAAATCGAGCACCCCTGCAATAATTAAAACCGATGAAGACAAAGTGGCCATCATCTGCCCCGGGGGAGACGTGCACTTCGACTTAGCATTTCATGATTGTTTAAAAATAGCCTTATCGGGAGACTCATTTTCAGCCTCTGACCTTGGAACTGAACATACTGCAGAAGCCATTAAAGTTATTAGAAAGCTAGTCTCCTTCGGTCTTATACGAGGGGTTAACCAATGACAAAGGATATTAACCAGAACTAATCATTTGTAAGCCGGTAAATTAGAGGCATATCCCTAGCAGGTTATGCTCGGAAGATGGTGGCTGCATTTCTGTTTGATGAGCGGAGGTCTAACGGACGAATTAGTCAAGGACATTGGCGGTTGCCCACAGAAAAGCCTGCGTGAGCAGCAAGTGCAGGAAGCCAAAACGCTCGCTGTTGTCCTCTCATGGCAGCAGTTGGCGGCAGTCGGTATGTGCGAGAGCACTTTCGATGAAATCCGTAAGCGTTAACCGGATATTTTTGATGTATATGGGCGGGCAAAGCTCAAACAGCCTAATTATTCAGAAGCCGCATCGATCCTCATTTAGGGATATTTGACTGAACGACTCATCGATTTTACCGGAAATTATTGACACTGCTATTTTGCTAGACGTTGGTGTTAAAGAAGTCTACAGAGCTTGCTTTTTTAGTTTTTAGGCCAACCCATTATTGGCGTTATCAACGCAATATTTAATAATTCGCGCACGCTTTCTACTTCGATTTTCCTTGCCGACTTCACAAGCGTATGAATGCCAAGCTGTTGTTTGGGTTCATAGGTATCACCAGCTGATTTTGTCTTGAGTCATAGCACATCGATGCAGCGCTTGGTATTCCTCTAGCAATTATCTGTGCATTTCCTCGGCCGTCTATTCTTGAGACGCTTCCGAATCGAACACTGCTGACATACTTCGTACCATTACTTAGGACAACCACTCCATCGTTACCACCTTCAACGGCGCTCTCTTGCTTTATCACCTGACCATCTTGGCTGTATGTTATTACGGCCGAGTCTCCTATATTTACGACTATTATGTTACCGTCATTATCTAGGGCCACCCCATTTGGGCGGTTAAGGGGCATTCCTTCGGCAAATATTGATACGCTGCCATCTGACGATATTTCATAGATTATTCCTTGAGTTGTGTCGGATAAATAAGAGGCGCCATCATCTCTTCCGGCTATCCCATTAATAAACCCCTCTCCAGGAATCGCAATGGCAGATATTGGTGCCCCTGTATCAAGATTGAAAGTTCTAACTTCTCTTGAACCATTATCTGCGGTAAAGAGGACGTTCCCCGCAATAGAGCTGCCGATGGGATCTCGCAATTCCAGCCCATCACGACTGGCTCCGATCCATTTTGACGTGTGGACACTACCGTCCGGATTAATCAGAGATACAAAGCCATCATCGGACCCCCCGTCGTTGCCCCTGTTCATGGCGAGAATCAGATTTCTGTCCGGATCAAACGTACAACTCTCTGTAAAGTGGAAGCTCCCATAGACGGTCACATTACTGCTCATCTCAACAAAATCACCCGATTGGTTATTCGCACCTAGTGGTTCTCCGACGGTAAACTCTTGAGTTAATGCGGTTGAGAAGTATCCGGCCACTACGAGGCAACCGGTAGATACTATAAAATGTTTGCTTGTAATCACTTCTATTTCCTCTCCTTTTTTGGCTCGTGTGGGGCGCGTTAGCGATCAACTGATGAAAGTATGTCTATACTATATTTTATTTTCGATCTGGACTCCCGCAGCTACTATCGTGTATTCCCTGATTTGCTCTCCTTGAGCAAACAAAGCCTTGCTTCCCGCGTCTTCGGCTAAATGCTCAGCCTCGACGTGTGACAGAACTTGCTCGGAAATCGTGCCGTACAGGACAGCGCGCTGCATACTCGTCTCAGTTGGCACGAAAAACCCATAATCTTCAAAAAAGATCCTCGCATGAGAATCTCCATCAACCAAGATCATCCAACACCCTTTTGCCTGACATACCTCTGTGATAAGTCCGGAAATTTTGAGCGGAGAACTAGGTGCCGTGGTTGCATCGGCAATGGCTTGCTTGAGGGCTTTCACTGAACCTGACTCTGGTATAGCGCTTCCAAAGCTCTGGTCAGGACTAAAAGGAACCTCTGCGTTCACGGAGATAGCCGCAAGAAAAACTGCCGTATATACGCATGATTTCAATAAACTACGCACCATCATAACAACCTCAGTTCGAATAATTTGGGCTTATAAAGTAGCAGAATTTCAACAAAGATGCGAATGATTATTATTTCTGTTTTTATGGATATTTTGATAAGCTTGCTCAGCAAGGTAACACGACTGTGAAAATCATCTGACAACAAATTTCTCGGAGATTAATAGTGAGTGAAAAAATAGCAGATTGGGCGTTACACCATGTGAACACATCCTATGAACGTACGGGGGATAGAGGCTTAAGAGCGGTTTCAAACTGGAAGACTGACGGAGACATAGAACATTATGGTGCTGGTTTTGGCACACTAACCGTCGAGCATGACATGAATAACCCTAATGCGAAGAGTGGAAATTGTAGTTGGCAAGGAGAAGCGTTTCTTCCAAATGGAGACCGCCTCATGGGTTACTTTGATGGTACTTGGGAAGCATCAGGGGGAAATGTTTGGAAAGTATCTATGGAGGGTTGGGACAGCTTAGACGGGAATCAGCGCTTAGAAGGTGAGATCAGCCTAGCTGAACTCATGTTCAGGGGAACTAATTACAAAGTCTAACTCGATTAACATTGGTTAGGCCATGGTGTTTCCAGCGCCAAGTCCCTTAAATATTAATTAAAATTCATTGTTAGTCGCCGTGTTGTCAGGCAGTTATGGTCCGCTAAAGCCTGCCTTATGAACTTTAAAGACAGGATTCATGGGTTCTACTTTTTCTCTACAGCTGTCAGACGCGCTCCGCAGATGGTGAGCTTTTCTATCGCAAAAAACTCATTGAACTTTACGTTGACTGGAGTGCCAATAACTTGGGTAGCCAATTCCTCCCAAGCATCGGAACTTTTTAACACTTCTACCAAGGTCGCAGTCTTCTCGCCCACAGAGAAATGCCATTGAAAACTCATCAGGTTTCCTCCATTCAAATCGTAAATGAAAGGGCACTCCTCTTTGACAATGTGGTCCTCAATTACCTGCTTCTCTTCGGCAAATGAAACGTCAAAAACTACTGTTAACTGGCCACTCTCTTTTGAAAAGTTATGCATGATTTACTCCAAAAAAATATTTCTAATCAGCCCACGCAAAAGTGGGTCATAGAGAGACCTGGATCAGATGTATCTGTATGCCAAAAGTTTAGACGTCAAACCGCTGGCTTTTCTTGAGGGTAGACTTCTTAAAGAAGCCGCCTCACCCAATACCGACACGGGGTAACAACAAGATGAAGCGAGATTACAATAAGGGTAAATCAAGCTAACGGTGTAGGCTAGTAGTCAGATTTAAACGGACCACCTATTGATGATAGAGTGTTTCCAGAATCTTACATATTAGCGGTATGGAGCAGATAGGAGAGGTATCTACTACCTCCTTAGATAAAGAAAGGAACTGAGAACCCGATAGGGTAAACAGTAGGAATGAGTTTGCGTATGAACTCGTTCCTCTACTCCTTGATGATAGAAACTTCTAGGCGGCATACTCTTTGATGTGGGTTGAAGAGATGCCGCTTTCTTATTTTATCCCCTTTTTAAATTCAATCTAGTAATTCCGTAAGGGTACTACTAATAATAGTTGATGTAAGAATGCCTCTGCCAATGTTTATTTTGATCTGGGTAATCTGTCAGTCTATAGTAGTTAACTTCACTAAGTTAGAGATGCCGAGAAAATGCGATCACTACTATTCATTGGATTACTTGAAAGTTTGTTAATCCTTTTTTGTTTCACCGGCTCGGCAGTAGCATCGCCGCTTGCAAAACAGGTTGTTATTCATCGTGACGAATGGGGTGTGCCTCATATCCGCGGAGAGTCTGATGCTGCCGTTGTGTTTGGCTCCGCTTGGGCGCAGAGTGAAGACCATTTCTGGCAGCTAGAAGACACTTATATTAAGGCGCTTGGGCGCTCCGCCGAATTGGTTGGTGATTCTGGGGTAAGCAGTGATCTCGACGTTGCGCTTTTTGACATTGTTGGAAGTTCGCGGCGCGATTTCACTTCGCTTCCTCTGGAAATACAAGCGCTTGCTCGTGCGTTTGCAGACGGCTATAACTTTTTCCTCGAGTGCAATCCGGATGTAACTCCCCGTCTCATTACTCGCATGGAGCCATGGCATGTGCTGGCTTTTGAGCGCTACATGATATTGCCTCGCTTATTGGGGGCTGCACACGCACCGTCTCGCAAGATGACCCCATTGGAGGCCGAGGAACTGGCATCGCTTGGTTCCAACCAATGGGCAATCGGGCCTGACCGCACCCGCAACGGCACCGCAATGCTGTTCATCAATCCTCATCAACCTTGGTATGGATCAGGTATGTTTACCGAGATGCACGTGAAAAGCGATACGGGTTGGGATTTTTCCGGAGCGATGTATCCGGGAGCACCCTTTCCAACTGCCGGCTTTAACAATCATCTCGGCTGGGCCTACACAGTCAATGAAGCAGATATCGCGGACGTGTATCGATTAACCTTTGATCATCCAAATGATCCTGACTTGTACCGATATGGCGACGATTGGAGGCGTGCAGACTCTTGGGAGATTAAGCTCACTGTGAAGGGTGAGGCCAAGCCGCGGCGCTATCAGCTGCGCAAGACCCATTATGGCCCAATAGCCAAGCAAGAAGATGAAACGCATTTTCTCGCAGTAAAAGTACCACGTCTGTATGACGGTTCGCGTATGGTGCAGTCGCTAGCTCAGTCGCGCGCCGAGAATTTCGACGAGTGGTATGCAGCAGCATCCAGCCTCCAGCTGCAGACGTTTAACACAATGTATGCCGACGCTGACGGCAACATCTTTTACCTTTACAACGGAACTGTCGCGAAACGGAAGCAGGGTGTTGATTGGACGAAGCCGGTGGACGGTTCTGATCCCGAATTAGAGTGGGGCGATTTTCATCCCATTGAGGAGCTACCACAGGTCTTGAATCCAGCTTCTGGATTTATGCAAAACACCAACTCTACCCCATTTACAACGACCGACGATGGGAATCCGTCGATGTTAGACTTCCCAGCCTATATGGTTGAAGACGCCACCGATGATAAGCGTCGGGCTAAGATGTCCCGTTGGCTGCTGCGTCGAGCTAAAGATGTAACGTTCGAAAAGTGGCAAGAGATGGCATTCGACACAACGCTTTACTGGCCAATGACAGAGCTACCGCGTTATGAACGCCGCTTTGAAACGTTGCAACAGACTCATCCCGAGTTGGCCCTCGAAGTGAGACCCTATCTTGAACACCTTTTGGACTGGGATTACCGCAGCACACTTAAATCGACTCAAACATCACTCGCCGTCGCGTGGTATGAAGAGCTTTACGGCAGAGGCTATCCAGTTGAAACCTTAAAAAAGGAATTCGTGGCAAACATTCCCGCACGATTTCGTGCACTTGCTCGCGCGGCGAGGAAGCTGGAAGGACGCTATGGTACTTGGCAGGTCTTCTACGGCGACGTACATAGACTTCAACGACATGCGCCTTATGACAGTTCCAGCAATGTTCCTTTCGATGACCGTGAGCCAAGTCTGGGCGTAGCGGGCGTGCGCGGTCCGCTTGGTGTTGCTTTTACTATTTACCATACTCCGCCGACTAACGACCCTGATCGGCAGCTAGAGTATGCAACCACAGGTTCGTCCTACAAGGCAGTCTATGAGTTTCACCCGGACGGAGTTAAGGCTGCGAGCTACTTGCACTATGGGCAGAGCCACAACCCGGAATCACCACACTTTTTCGATCAGGCATTACTGTTGTCGGAAAGGCGCTTCAAACCGGCATGGTTCCATTGGGACGATGTTGTTGCAAATACACAACGCGCGTACAGTCCCGGCGATTGATATGAACAGATACTTGGCTTGGAAAATTGTAGAAACCTAGGTGGGCTCGTGACATGCAGCCGGTGTAAGGTTAGCTGCGATAACCCACCAAGCTACTTACCACTCAAAATCTCAATAAATCACAGAGCCTGTGGTAGTTATAGAAAGAGGGCGGGCTCCTGCATACTGATCAAAGCTTCTTTCTCTCAAGCCTTATAAGGAACGCCAAACCCTCACAGGCAAATACTCATCTAAATGAGGTTTTGGGGAAACTCTTGAGTCTTCGGGGCATATAGAGCAGACATCTAAGCGGAGAGTCTGCGTCCCTTGACAGTGAAGTCGAGGACTGGAACCTGATCGATAGGCGGGATTGCAGGATTATTGGTCCCTTTGCTAGGGCTTTTTAGTGCCCCTGGGCACCATCTCCCATACACTTACAAGTTCCTAGCGCGACGCGTTGACAGCTTCGTTGCTCAAGAGCATCTCTCGCTGGACTGCATCGAAGGGAAACTTCTAAGTTAGCCTTTCCTCAAAACTACTGTATTTTTACGCCGACCCCTTTGATCTCTAAGGCCTAGCAGTCCAGAAGAAGACTTTCCAATCACGAAGCGGTTCCGAGCCTGGATAAGCTGGTTGGTCAAGTGATCTGCCACCCGCCCAAAGTCTCATCATTTCAAGACGCTCATCACCAAAAACCTCGGTCGCCGTCATCTCGAACGTCTGATCGCCTATGCGCAGCAGCCCATCGCCACCATTTGCATTGACCCGCCGCTCCCAGTATCCATTGTCGGGGCGGGTAGCCGTAATAACGCCTTCTGGCGTGCCTACCCACGAAAGATAATTAACGAAAGGCGGGAATCCGGCAAGCTTGAACATCATTGGACCCTGCACAGAGTCGTTGAGCGGAGAAAAATCATCGAGCGGCGGAGTGAGAGTTCCACCAATAATTATACCCGGCGTACGACCGAGTCCCTGATTACTAAGATAGGGAGCTGTAGACGCCCACCCTACAACGACAACCAATAACAGTAGACCGGCTACCATCCCAGCGATTTTTGGCTTGCTCATTGCGAAATTTCCTTATTATGTAAAGAAAGAAGGCTCAGTATATCCAATATAGGGCTTTGACCAATACAGAGAATAATCGAATGGGTCGAATGGATTCAAATCTAATCAACTGGACAAAAATAAACCCGTCCTTCCCCTTTAATCCCCTTTAATTCTAATTTTCTCAACAACAACTAAACCAAAACCAGTTCATCAATGGCCGCCATAGTCTGTAACGCCTTTGCTTCCAGTTCCACATCACTAGCACTGCTCACGGGGTGATCGATAATCGCGAAGGCATAGCTAGGCATGCCTAACACCTTCGCCATGAGTTCGGCGGCACTGACAAAATTACTAGTCATCACACCTACCGCGGGCGTACCCACCCGCTCGCTGCTAATCGCGTCATGCAAACTGCACGACGAGCAGCTGCCTCAGTCACCTAGACCGGTAATAGCGAGATCCCAATTCCTCGCCTCATCGATGATCTCGTTCTCAGCAGGCGCGCTGTAATTAGACTTGGTTCGCAGGACAACCTGGGTTACTTGATAACGCTCTCGAAGCAGCCTGTCGACATGAGCGAAGAAGCCGACCGTTCCTTCCTTGCCGTTGGAGATGAGCCCAACAGTCTTGCCCGCCAGGCTCGTCAGCCTTGGCGCTGGCTGCATAGTTTTTACCACCGCTTCGCTGGTAGGGTTCAATACGCGAATTGTCATATCTTTCCTTCCTTCAGGGATGACCACATGGCCACATGATCTTATTTGGTTTGCGGCGGTGGCTCGCAATCTAGACAGACGCCAATAGCCGCAGTAACGGCCTGGCTCTTGGTGCCCAGCCAGGGGGGAATGATCGCGCCGAATCCGCCCGCAGGCCCGCCAGCCGCAACTAACAATAAATGGCCTGGACTAGGCAGAGCGCAATACTCAGTATCACCCTTATCGCGGATTACTGAACCTTTACCCACGGTTGACCATTCAGAGCGCTTAATTCGGGCTTTCTCGAACAGGTAATTGGCGATCTCTTTTCTGCCCCAACCGGCCACCCGCATATGTTCTCGATGCTGCGGTGCCATAACTACCACATAGTTACCGGACCAGATGGAATAATTGCGCATATTAGCGCGCATCTCTGCAGCATAGGTGTCCAATATTTCTTCGGGCTTGCTGGTCCACTCGTTCATAATCTGGCGAGGGGCGCATGCGGCAAGCACCGTGACTGCCGATGCTTCCCTAGGTATGTCACGGGACTCGGCTAAGGATGACCAGTCGCTACCTTCTTCATCTTCCGCGATGCAATAACTTATCTTGCCAGGATGGCCAAGAGTCGACCGATCAATAGCGCCAGAACTCACCTGTAATATGTTGATAAGAGCGAGCCGAATAGCTCTACCAATAACTGAAGTCGCTCGATCAGAGCTACCCAGCACATTGAAGTCGCTACGGGCGCCGACCTCCTTCCTGATGGAGCCGTTCAAAATAATGAGAATAGCACAGCCGCCCGTGCTGGCCGTCGTGCCATGCAGTAGAAATTCGTCTTTGAGCATTGCCATCATTGCAGTCACTACGACGGGGAAATGCGCAGGCAGACAGCCAGCCATAACCGCATTGATCGCCAGTTTTTCCGCAGTGATGGCTCGCTCGCGCACTGGCTCGATACCAATGATCTCGTTAGCTGGCATAAGGACCCAATCAAGGCAGGCTTGCACGGCTTCTGGAGTAGGCGGGACTATTGGAAAGCCGTCTGTCCAACCCCTGCTGTGGTAAAACTCCTGCGCTTCGCCGTCATCATCGAGGTCGAAGTATTGCGAATTGAAGGCATCAGGCAGCGCATTTAGTTCGGGCTTCATGGTCGTGATCTCCGTTGCTCGGGATTAGTAGTTACTTAATTAGGTGGTGCCGAGCCGGCGAAAATTTTGAATAGCAGCATCGTCATAACCTAGCTCTCGCAAGATGTCATCGGAGTCGGCACCCAGGCAAGGACCAGGCTGATTGGGAATGGGCTCCGTCATTCGCACAGGACTTTGTATATTTTTGAGGTCAGGCCGATTCGGGTGCACGGTGCTCACTACGCCCGCCCGGTCGAGCAAAAAAGGATTCTCCAGCGCGTCCGCGAGACCATAGACCGGAGCACATGGCACATTACCCCCCAATATAGACATCCAATGCGCCGTCGGCTGTATCGATAAATGAGCGTCTAGCATTTCAGTTAACAAGTCCCGATTTTCTCGCCGGGCCTGTCCTGTCTTGAACTCATCCCGTCCCGCCAATTCCTGTGCGCCAATACGCTCACAAAATATTTCCCAGAACCGATCCGATTGGGCCATTACAAACAACCAGCCATCGTCGGTTTTAAATAATTGGGAGGGTGTTACGCTCGGATGGGCCGAGCGCGGGGAGCGGGCAGTCTCAATGCCCTCGTTCAGGTACCAGGCGCCAACGTAGTTTAATTGATGCGCCGCCACATCGAATAAGGAAACGTCGATATCGCGCCCCTCATCAGTCTCGCGTGCTTTCATGATTGACGATACCAAGGCGAGGGAAGTGGTGAGCCCCGCCAAGTGATCGATGATCGATAGGCCCATGCGCGCGGGCGGCCCATTTGGCTCACCGGACATGAAGAGGTAGCCAGTTTCGGCCTGCATTAAATAATCAAAGCCGGGCCAGTCTCGTCGCGGCCCATCGCGGCCGTACGCGGAGATTAAACCACAGACAATTCTCGGGTTGTGGCCCTTGAGTTGGCCATAAGTAAGGCCCAGTTTTTCAGGTTGATCGCCGCGTAGGTTGCACATTACAGCGTCTGCCGTCGACACTAGCTTGCCGAAAATTTCTTTGCCTTGATCGGACTTCAGGTCGAGACTCAGCGAACGTTTGTTGCGATTAAATGCTTGGAACGACAGGCTGTCCAGATCACCTAAACCACCCCCGGGGCCCATCTGACGAATCGGGTCACCCTTCTGCGCTCGGTTTTCGATCTTAATGACTTCGGCGCCTAAATCAGCCAATTGCAAGGTACCATAGGGACCCGCCGCGTAATGTTCGACTGTGATGACGCGCACACCCTCCAAAGGCAACATCAGGCCGGGTTCCGCGAGGCTAGGCGTAGCAAAATGATGATCCGCTGCATTTCATTGATGACTTCAACTTATATCAACACGACTGTATTTTTACTTTGTCTTTCTATCCGACTTAGGCTACTCATCGAAACCTAGCGCCTAATCAATAATCGCCTGATGCACTGCATGTTCAAAATCGGTCACCACTGTTAATTCTGACTGTTGGATCATAATTACTGCAGTGAGCTCTTCCGCCGGGTCACTCCAAGAACGCGTACCCAGAGCACCAGCCCAACCAAACGCTCCCTTGGAGCGGCCCTGTTTGCTGGCAATCGGGTCCTCAGTAGTTGCTACTGTATAGCCAAAGCCTTGGCCATTAATGCCTGGAATGTTTGAAAATAGATCTCCCACTTGATTACTCGACATCAAGCTTATGGCTTCTGGATTTAGCAATCGGTTGCCAAAGAGTTCACCTCCGTTTACCAGCATCTGCTCGAAGCGCAAATAATCGCCTGCTGTGCTTTTAAGTCCATATGAGCCACCAAAATAGGTCGAATGACTCGTGTCATAGATAGCCGAGTTGGGGGGAGTCACGGTGTCGCTGCCGACGATATCGATTAGGCGATCCTGATGTTCTTCCGGCACGTTCCACCACGTGTCGTTCATACCGAGGGGCTCAAATATGCGCCGCTGAACAAATTCGTCAAAAGAGAGCCCCGATTCGATTTCAATAATTCGTGCGATTACATCCAGTGCGGTGGCCGGGCTGTACCGCCAACGATCCCCTGGCTGAAAATCCAGAACGATGTCACCGTACTTCGGCACGTTGGTGGCAAGTGACTCACGTGTATCTAACCACACTACTACATACCTGCGAAGCGGTCATTGATGATAGATGTAGCTTCACTCATGATTCGGTTTATAAGTTCTTCCACGGATGGAATGTCGTTGATCAAGCCAGCGACCATGCCACAGGACCAGGCGCCTTGATCAACCACCCCTTCCAGCATCACTTTCGGATAGACGCCCGCTACCTCAGTCGCAATGTCCTCAAACTTGATATCCTTCCCTAACGCTGCTTCTTTTTCCAGCAAACGCTCCACAGCAGTATTAGTAAGCACACGTTCGGTATTGCGCAAGGGTCGCATAACCAATCGCGTGTCGAGCTCTGTCGCCGCAAGCAATGCCTTTTTAACATTGTCGTGCACCGGCGCTTCTTTGGTAGCGATAAATCGCGTACCCATGTTCATGCCTTCGGCGCCCATGGCCAACGAGGCAACTAGGGACCGACCGTCGGCCATACCGCCTGATGAAACGAATGGGATTTCTAATTCATCGGCAGCGCGAGGCAGCAGTATAAAGTTGGGAATATCATCTTCACCCGGATGACCGCCGCACTCAAAACCATCAACTGAGACGGCATCGCAGCCGATGTCCTGGGCCTTGAGGGCGTGTCTAACCGAGGTGCACTTGTGAATAACCTTGATGTTGTTTTCTTTTAAAATAGGCAACCACTCTTTTGGATTATTACCTGCCGTCTCAACAACGGTTACACCCTTGTTAATGAGAGCATCTACCAACCCGGGGTAATCAGGTGGAGTGAGTGAAGGGAGGAAGGTAAGATTTACGCCAAAGGGTTTATCTGTAAGCGACTTGCATTTATCAATTTCATTAGCGAGTTTCTCGGGAGTACCTTGAGTCAAAGCAGTAATAATCCCGAGCCCCCCGGCGTCGGATACTGCTGCTGCTAATTCAGCGAACCCCACATAATGCATGCCGCCTTGTATGATCGGATGTTCAATGCCTAACAATCTAGTGATCTTGGTTTCCATAGTTTTCTAAAGCTGCCTCTTGGTAATCGCTTCTAATTTTCTAACCGTTTATCTCGATTAGAATATTTACAGTACACCTGTTAAAGCCCGTTTTTAAATTGATGGGAATCTCAGACGTTGACTCGCCGCTCTATTCTGCTTGAAGCACAATTTTAGCTTCAATTAACTCGTTGCTGCCATCCTCGTCATAACCTAACGCAGCAAGAATTTCTAAGCTATGCTGCCCTAACTTGGGTGCCGGCATCCTTAGAGTGCTGTCTGTTAATTGAAATCGAGCGGCAGGAATAGCCTGACGCACTTCGCCGAAGCCCTCGACCTGTTGCCGGCTGACTGTGCCGCCCTCCAGAATTTGGGGATGACCTAATAGTTCCTGCCTGCTTAATATGGGTGCGCATGGCACATCTTGGGCATCAAGTATTTGCAGCAGCTCCTGGGTAGAACGTTTTGCTATTTCGGCGCCAGCAATTTCTCTTCGCGCTGCCATATTCTGACGGCGCGCAAGTGCGGTAGCAAAGCGTTCGTCGCTGACAAGCTCAGTACGACCGACGGCATTACAGAAACCTGCCCATTCTTTGTCAGAGACTGTACTCATAGTGATATAGCCATCACTACTCTCATAGATCAGATCAATTGAGGAGAATGATTTCTTATGGTCTGCCTCCTTCTCGGCGAAGGTAAGCCCGCTCATACCTTCCGGCCAAAAGAAGGCCACTGTCGCATCCAGCATAGACAATTTTATATGCTGGCCTTCGCCCTTCCTTTCTCGATGGAATAAGGCGCTCGAAATTGCTTGAGCTGCAGTTAAGGCAGAGATTTTATCGGCGATGATGATGCGGAACATACCAGGCCGACCTGTCTCTCGATTGGCTTGTATATCTGCAGCACCGGACAGTCCCTGAATAATCGGATCGTAAACTCGCTTGTGAGCGTAAGGTCCTTTTTCACCAAAACCGCTGATAGATACAAAAATTATTCCTTCGTTGCGCTGTCTGACCGTCTCTTCTGAAAAACCCATTCTCTCGATGGCACCTGGACGAAAATTCTGCAGTAGTACATCAGCATCATCGATCAGCTTCCAGAGTATTGCCTTGCCAGCATCGCATTTTAGATCAATAGCAAGAGACTTTTTATTGCGATTGCAGGAGTAAAATGTTGGTGTAATATCATTGTGTTTCTCGCCCAGATACCGTAACTGCTCTCCATGGGTAGGTTCGACTTTGATAACGTCCGCACCTTGATCACCCAGCATCATGGCAGCCACGGGCCCCGATACCATGCTGGTTAGATCCAGTACCTTAATACCTTGCAAAGGTCCCATCTAATTCGCCTTTCCTTTCTGATTGGCAGCTACGGCTGTTAGCTATAGCTGTAGGGTGTTATGTGCCTTCGCCGCTTTATAGGCTTCTCTTGCAAGCATACGCTGCAAGTAGCTTTGCAAATTCTCGGACAAGTCTATGCCGCTGGACTCTGCCCAAACAAGGCAGGTGGTCAGGAAAACGTCAGCAACTCCAAACTTATTATTGGCTAAATATTGGGTCTCACACAAGTGCATATCCGCAACAGTCACTTGCTTTTGAAAATACTGCTTTGCGGCTGTGATTGCAGTGGATGACTTTCCGTAGATGGTCGCCAATGCTTCGTGGCGCCTCAAGATATATAGACTCGTCTCGTCGAGCTCACCATAGACGAAACTGAGCCATTCATCTTCCCTCGCCTGCTCTTCAATAGAAGCCGGCGGGGCAATTGTGGCCGCTGCTCCGTAACGATTTACCAGGTACCGGCAAATCGCGACGCTTTCCGATAACTGCAAATTACCATCTTCAAGAAAAGGGATCTTTTGCTTGGGATTGAGCTGGGTGTAGCTTTCACTTTGAGTTTCACCAGTCCTGGGGCCGATTGGCTTCAATGTATAGCGCAAGCCAAGCTCTTCCGCGACCCAGATGGGTCTCATGGTGCGACTAGTGCCGGCACCCCAAAGCATGATTTGTGCTTCGATCATAATGTGGGCTTCCAATTCATTGGTTTGCTCAAGCTAATTTGCTGAAGAAATATGCAATTCATGGTGTCTGAATTTTCGCACTCTTTCCAATCTAGCTCGACAGTTGATGACACAGTCACTAATGATTCCACCAAGCCAGATCTGAGAAAGAGCGAAGATCCAATTCGTGTGTCCAGACTGAGCGGTGTTGCTGATGTAAATGCAGATAAGTCTCCGCGATTTTTTCAGGTAACATCAAGCCGTCGTGCTCCATACCTTTCTCTCGCCGTAATTGCTCGAATTTTTCAGCACCTAGCATCTTCCCCAGAGTATCTGGCGCGTCAACAGAGCCATCAATGACGATATGAGCCACATGTATACCCTTATTGGCATACTCTGCATTAAAGGACTGGCAAAGCATACGCCGACCGGCCATCGCAGCAGCATGTGAATGTTGTTGAGAATTACCGCGTACAGCAGCAGTTGATGAAGTCACGAGCAGCGTACCTTTGCCACGTTTTTCCATAAACGGGAATACAGTTGAGGCTGTTCTGAACAAGGCAAACGTTGCCATCCTCCAACCCAATTCGAACACTTTGTATGAAGTGTCTTGCAGGGAGCGATTGCCGATTTGCGCGCCAAGATTAAAGACCACCACTTCTATAGGTCCGATCTCTGACTCTGCCGCGGTTATCCGCTGCTCAATACTACCTTCTTCCACAGCATTAATGAGAAACCCCGACGCTTCGCCACCATTTTCCTGTATCTGCGAGACTAGTTTATTTAGGCCACCCTCATCACTGCGTCTACAAAGAATTGCGTGATACCCTTCCTGTGCGAAAAGTTTGCCCACCGTACCGCCAATTCCAGCACCCGCTCCGATTACTAAACAAACTGGCTTCATAGACTATTTCCTATTTCGATATATCTAATTTATGCTTACCAAATTGCATCAGGGTGCCGCTTTTCTATCAACATCCTTCCAGTGGCGATGGCCGTTGCCCGGTGTTCTGGTGAGGTTGATCCAATATTCAGCAATAATAATATTGATAACCATACCAAGGACCATGCAACTCGCGAACATGATTTCAGCTCCAACCCCTGTTAGGGGAATAAGCATCAACATTAATAATCGTTGGGTTGATACACCCAGCATCAACGCAAAAGTTCGAATCATCCACTCCCGGTGTTCGCCAAAATTACGTGCTCGTATATTTTTATAAGCTTTAAACAAGCAGAACAAGGTATAAGGGCCGATAATGGCGTTGATGCCAGTTTGCAGCAATCCAAATCCTTGATGGCCTGTAAACGGCCAGACGACACCGAAGAAAGCGCCCGTGAAACCAGCCGCCGCACCACTAATCATCCAGGCTCTGCCGGTCCAGCGATGAAAATTAATATATTGTTTACGGATCCTTGTCATAAACTGGAAGGGAGCACAGACATAAACGACAAAGCCAAATACCAGATGAACCCCTGCCATAAAATAGTGCTGAATATAGCGAATGCCAAAGGCATCATTTCCTTCCCCGGTGTTGGCAAACCCCTTTGAGTATTCATTATTTAGAAATCCAACCCGGTCAAACAACGAGCTGAGGCCTATGAACAGCAGAAGCAACACAAAGAGCCATCCCACTATGTCTAACACTTTACGCAAATTTCGGTGACTAGGCGTATTAAAATTATTCTGGTTACCGCTTGACGGCAACTCTGTAGCTGAAATATCAACCATAAGGCTCCTTATCTAAAACCGAGACCCCTGAGGCTGTTATAACCCAACCTAGAGTGTCGCTTGCATTGTACAAGTGTCTAGCATGAAAAATTTCCGCAAGACAGCGACGCTTACTGCAGTC